>Ga0080007_1062808_pt1 | contig 11732 bp, 12 predicted proteins | sample OctOCTMetagenome_FD_69210 | JGI IMG/M metagenome (GOLD analysis project Ga0080007, IMG submission 69210) | Hot spring and microbial mat streamer communities from Octopus Spring Streamers, Yellowstone National Park, USA - OCT_B (SPADES... | ecosystem: Environmental > Aquatic > Thermal springs >...
CTGCTGGAAGGTATAAGGACATTCTTGTGGGAAATCTTTTTCTGTGGGAAGCTTGTCTTTGAAGTGGGATACCACTAATGCTTTGTTTGGTGGAAGCTTAAGCCAACCCAGCAACGCCCGAGCTGAAAGTTTCCAAACCTTTTGCAAAGTGTCCTTGTCTTGGGCTATTGCCTTCAAAGAAGGGATGTCTTCAAAAAGTTCCCTCTTGTCCATGTTTCCACCTCTTTCGCATCAATTTAATCCATTCTTATTTCACCACCCAAAACTCAACTCCACCTTTTCGGGCACCACATCGTCATAAGTCTCTATGTGCACCTTCTCTCCTAAAAACTCTTGCAACCTCTTTATCCTCTGTCCTTCTTTTCCTATTACATGTCCTGCAAGCCATTTGGGAACTCTCAAAACAAGCTGTCCATTTTGCCTTTCCAAGTAGTAGAACTTCGTGAGTTTCTTGTTATCTATTACATAAGAGACACTCACTACATAAGCATCTCCTTTTAGGAGTTTGTCCCTTAGCTCTTCTTCTCTCTCTGCCTTTATCCTCTCCCAGGTCCTTATTTCCTCTTCCACATCATCTATCTCCTTCACAAGCTGGGCAAACCTTACCTTCTCAAGTTCCTTTGTGATAAGGTAGTAGCCCAGTTTATTACTATCTGTGATTATGTATTTGCCGTAGCCTCTCACAATAAAGCCTCCCTTTTCCGAGGGCTTAAATTCAAAGGGCGTTAGAGGGAGGACTACGCCAAGTATTCCCTTGTCCATTAGTAGCCTCGAAACCAAACCTGCTGTATGGAAACCCACCGCATTGCCATATTCATGTGCCATCTCCAGCCTTGCTTTTCTCACAAGGTTTTTCTGAGAGACTACGTGGATGATATACCAGTCATCGTGTGGATATGGGAGAACCTGAAGCATGGGCCTGTCCTTTTCAAAGAGAACACCACTGGGTGTTTCTATTGCGAACATTTTAATGTTGGATGCGTAGGTGGTGTTGCCCCAGCGGCTAAACCTCAAGCCTATCAGCACTCCCTTTATCCACAAAGACACAACCTCCATCTTAAAAGGTTCATCCATCCCAAAATAGCCTTTTATCCACTCAGAGCCTGCCCAAGTGAAAGACATATCGTAGAAAGTCCCGTTTGTAAGTCTTTCCACAAACTCCCGAAACTCTTTTCCATTGACAAACTCATCCTTTTCTAAATCCTTCTCCACACGGATCTGGGCAAACTTCAAGGGATACTCCTCACTCCATCCAGCCGCATACCGCCAAGTTTTATCGGAGAGTTCATGTTTTACATTGAACGCCAGCCTCCAAAAGGGAAATGCAGATGTTTCCACAATTTTCCCATCCTTAGTCTCAAACACAGTTTTACTCTCAAGGACATCCCTCACTTGCAAGTCCATCGCCAACACCTCCTTTCTAAGGTTTATAGACTAAGTCTATGTAAAGATGGCTTGCAAGTATGCAGAGTAAATACTGTCTCCTAAGCTTGCTCCCGTGATAAGATTAGCGAAAAAGGAAAGCAGTCCAGCTTTAGAAATCTTTACTTCCCTCCATCTCTCATTTTCCAAGTCTATAAAAAGCTCTTCCGGAATTTCCGCCTCCATCCCTATAGTTCCAGCGTAAAGCTGATAAGCATAAATATGTGGGAAAACAGGAAGGTTCAGTTTAGAAAGCTTTTTGAGTATCTCGTTCGCTACCTCCTCCACTTCTCCCTCTAAAGTTCTCCTCAGCCATGAATGATACTGAAAAATTGCAAGCTCATTTAGATGTAAATCGTTTCTAATGATCAGCCAAAACAAACTCTCTCCGCCACCGTATGAAGCATTCCAGATCTGATCTGGCTCCCGGAAATAACAATGTCCAATTTCGTGAATTATGACATGCTCAGGAGGGTTTTCATCTCTGAATGACACTACTCCCTCTTCTATGAAAGCCACCCCGCCCGTTTTGCTGGCATAGGCGGGGAGTTTGGATACTTCTCTCTCATACTCCTCTTGTGTGATAGCTTGCATTTGCAACATCTTTTCCAGAAATTCAAGGTAATCTATCACTTCTGGATTTCTGTCTGCAATTGTGTACTCATCCTCCCAAGGCACAACCTCTATGGATTTGGAGAATTCTGTGAAATCTGGGAATTTTCTTTTTATGAGAGGAAAGCTTGGGCATCTCACAAGGTAGTCATAAGCCCGCATTTCACCTCCTCATTCAAGTTCTTTCAAAAGTTCTTCATCCTCAATAGGCAGTTCTTCTACTCTACCGTCTATATGTAGCACAGTTATACCTTTCGGAGCAGAGCCATACAACCTGCCAGTTCTCTCCCACTTTATCTTAATTGTCTCTTTTGATGTTTCTACCAACACGCCCTCACTTATTCCCAAAGAACCACGAGGTGAGCTGTATTCCCAAAACTTGTACACCTTACAATCATCGCCGCAATCATACACTTCAACATTGCTATACCCTCTATAGCCACATCCTTTAATGTAACAGAAAACATTCTTTTCCTGGTCTGGCTTCAGTATGAGGGTTCTATTGCTTTTCCCTTGTTCTATTCTGGCGCCTTTCACTGGAAAAACAAACCTTCTCGTTTCAATCGTCTCTTCCGTTAGAAGTCTCCTGTTGATCCAGAGAATGTAGGTTGGTCTGCCGTGCGTTTCTGAGCCTATCTCAACATAATAAAAAGTCCGCCCATCCACCTCTTTTTCGTAAAGGTGTGCTTTTAACATCGCACTACCTCCTTTCCTTGTTTTAATCTTATACTGAGTTTTATCCTATGATATGAATTCTTTCTCCTTAAAATCCTGTAAAATATGTAATCTGGGACTGAATATCAAATTATGTTTTGCACAGAATAATAGTGTCTCATAACTATTGTTTAATTGTTTTTCTCTCGTTGCTCCTTCTGGCATAACAAATATACCAACAGCTTTATTTCTTACTTTTTCTGCCAATGTCAATATAAATTCCTGGCTTTGTGAACTTTCATAAACAAATTTAAGGGAAAAGCTTATGTTTTTTACATTCATATTGTTTAACTGATCTACGAGTTTTGGATACGTATCTACATATTTATGTTGATATCTCATTTCTTTTGGTGATATGCTAAAATGAAATTTTATGTTATTACAATAAACAAAGTCATTTATTATAGGGTTTGTTCCATTTGTTTCTATTATGACAAAATCTTTTCCACTATATTTATTCCATAGTTTTGATACTTCAACTATAAATGCTTGTCTACTGCTCGACAATAATGGTTCTCCACCGGTAAACATAAGAAAATAATCTTTTAGCTCATAGCTAACATTCTGAACAGAATCAACTATATAGTTTGTTAATATGTAGTTTATCAGTTCCTCAGGACTAAAATCTTTACCTGGATTTGACCAATTCTCATAGCTATCACAGAATTTACATCTTAGATTACAATTAGCAAATCTGATTAACAATACAGGTAATCCTATATATGCTCCTTCTCCTTGCAATGTCTTGAAAATTTGATAAATACGCTGTTTATTAACTTTGGTTTTCATGCTAATAAATTTAGATATGTTGTAGCAAAAAACTAATCTAAAGTGTATGTAATACAAAAAACATTTAGTAAGATTTAGGATAGGAGAACAAGCATAGCACCACCTCCTTGTTTATTAATGTTTGTCTATGCTCCATGGCTTCACCTCTTTAGTTGCTATTCTACCCTGAAGATAAATACCCGTCAATCTTTTCGCAATTCATCTCCACCTTTATAGAGGATGGAGGCATCAAGCATAGAGGTTAAACTTATAGTCTTGTACTCGTTATCAAGTTGATCTTTAGCTGATTTTCTGTTTGCTGTAACTAGCAAAGGTTCGTTACGTGTAAAACCTTTAATGATAGCTCTGTTTTCCAAAACAATGTGAGTATTTGACCAATTGTAAACTGGGATCGGATTTCTTTTCTCTATCTTCAATACCTGAGATAAAGTGAGCAAACCAATACTTTGATAGAGATTAATTTTAGCCCAGAAATTTTTGTTGTTAAGTAGGTTATGATGTAGTTGTTCAAATGTTAGTGAAGCTATACCATGTGGAACATATATTGTAATTCGTGTATCAGCAACACCTGTTATTAAACAACTATCTTTATTGTTTGCTTCAAAGACTAACAGATATAATTCATTAGCAAATTTTACTTCTATATCAGATAACTCTTTTGTAATATAATTTCCATTTACAATAAATATTTTTTTGTCAAAATTCCAATATTTTTGTATGTTTTTCTGTATTTGTTCTCGCAATATCTGCATATTCTTAGTTGCTGTTAGTTGCTTTACGTAATATCTAGACAAAAAATTTTAGAATACAAAAGGATGATTAATTTTTTGTTTAGATTGACTAGATAATTTATGTTCTAATTCTTTTTGTTTCTCTATAATTTTAGTTGCTTGAACATGAAATATAATCATAAAACTAGCAGGTAAGTTAAAAATATCTAAATCTTTAATTTCCAAAACCAGAGCATTGCTCAAAAATGTTATTGGACTTAATTTTACTGTATGAAGATGTTGAAAAAATGCTGTATAGGTTCAAATGTAATCTCATTTTGATTTCCACATTCCTGACATGTAAACATATACTTTACATTAATTCTTTCTTGCCGATAAGGTTCAATAGCTTTGTTAAGTTTTCTTGTTATGATTTTGACTAGACTTTCAGGTAAATCTCTTAATACAGATACGTTTCCACTTGTAGCATTATACATCAGTTTAATTTTCTCCTGAGGTCCAGTTTCAAATATATATAGACTGTGAACATACTCAAAATTTGTAAAGGGAGCATTTATTACATCCTCAATATTTATACAAGCCAATGGGAAACCAACTCTTATTCTAATATCTAGATTTTCCACATTTATATTTATATCTGTTGGTTCAAGACTCTTTTCTGGTAATTCAAAAATCAGTGGATAGATAGGTTTCTCTATCTCAAATTGCTCTCTTAGGTTTTTTATATGTTCAAGTATGTCAATATTGGGATCGTTGAATAAATTCAAATCATATGTGAGCACAAAATTATTTTCACTGTTGCATTTGGAACAATATTCCTTCACTTCAATAACAGTTAATGTTGCTAGCAATTCAATTATCGGTAGTATGAGATAATGTTTTTCTTCTAATGTGATTTTTTGACTAACTTGATCATACTCTTCTACACAATTCTCAATGTAATTATCTATGATTTTATACAGGAACTTTATTCTCTCTAGACTTTTTTCTTCCTTATCTACATTACCAGCTGTTTGCAATGCTAAAAGATTGTTCATAATATTTATTCTTTGTTTTGCTAGTGGTTCTTTTACTGTTACGTATTGATTACTTTGAGGTAGATAAACTCTGATTCTCTTGCGAAGCTCTTCAAACTTACTCTTTTGCATGTTTGGTATTGCTTTGTATTGTATAAAAAATAGCAAACATTTATTATGAAGGACAAGAAGAAGAAGAAGAAAGGCGGAAAAAAGTAATCAATACTATATAACCATAATAGTTTTATGATTAATCAATTTTGATAGTATAACCTCATATCTTGTAATGCGAATATGATAATTTTTATTCAATGTTGTAATGTAGTCTTTAATTTTTTGTTCACTACACAAAACAATTATTGAATCTGTGGTCATATCTTTAATCTCCGTTTGATCAAAATAATCTACTCTCAATATTCTTTTGTTTATTTCTGCTATATAGTTTGTTTTGAATTTTTTGTGAAATTCTATCATCAGTGATTTCTTATCTCTGCTAGATGTGATACCAAAATCACTACTCAAAATGTCATTGTATTGATCTGATTTAATGAAGTCAACTAACCTATCAAACTTTCTAACATTTGTTGATAAATATCTCATAGTTTGAAAGAAGCCATCAATTAAATCTATCTCAAATAGGTAGGGATCTTTAAATACATACACGGATGGTAAAATACCATTATCACGGAATATATGTTTAATCAATGTATCTGATAGCATATAACTAAGTTTAGATATGTTGTATAAGCATCGTAATCATGTTTAAATTGGGTAACTTTGCTTTTGTTGGTAAAGATGTATCAGACAGATACAAAAATATTGATTACTTTTTGTATCAACAACATCTTGATGTACTAGCAACATCAAACTGGGTATTATTCAAACCATTTTATCAAAAAGATATTAACACTTCTAGATTGCATAATAAAATCAAAACGCTGTTAATAGTTATGTTGCTTGTTAATGATCCCGGTTATACAAATTTAGTAAATTGGTTCAAAGGTGTAGACGGATTGCAAGTAGCTGATTCAATTCCACATCTTATATTGCGGCATTTCAAAGTTCTTGAACAATATTTAAGGGAAGGTGTAAATTTTACAGGTGTAACAAAATTTACAACAGACAGTTTCAGAAAACAATTAGCTAGAGCAAAAAACAAACTAACAAATGTAAGTAACTTAGTGTACTTAGCTAGAGAACTGGATATCAGTCTGCAGTACAACAATACACTAGAAAATGATGCAGGTATACAATTATTAAATTTTGGTATAGAGATGGCATCGGGTATTATTACAAATGTAGCAATATTAGCTGCTATTGGTAAATTGCTTATAGATACTATTGATCAACTGATACCGAATCAAATATTTACTAGTTTAGATGATGGTTTAAACAAAATAACTGACATTATTAGAAATTTAGTGTTAGCTAAACAACCAGCTTATCCTCAAGCATATGAGAGTAGTACATACTTACTATCAGTTAACATTAGTATGAGATTTGTTGCAAACAGTTTCAATGAATTTGTTGAGAATATATTAGTACCTCTTATTGGTTTGTATATGATATCTGCTCCTACTTTATGGAGTGATTATTGGTCTAATAATGATGATGCTATATCTCAATTTCTTAAATCTGGAACATTTCTAAGCAGATTATTTACTGCTCCACCTTATATGTTTTCATGTCTAGTTCCAGGACAAGTTTTTATACCAATAGCCGCAGTTCAAAACATTAGTTTTACTCCATCTAAAGAGACTTTTATTTCAGGTCATCCAAAGTATGTTGATGTAAATATGACTGTCATTGATCTCATACCTGTTTTATTGTTTTCATCAACAACAGAAGATGGAACACCATCATTCAACCCTCTAGCAGGAGGTTTTCAAGCTCCAAGTAGTTATAGAAAGCGATTCATAGAGGAGTTAATGAAACTTGAGAATGAATTTGAAGTTAAAGAGGATACTCAAAAAATTTTAGTGTTAGGTCATCCTATGCTTAAAAAAATAAAGTAGCAACAATACTAAAATTTTTTGTATGAAGTTTGATAACTGTGCTTCATGTATGTTAAGAGATCGTCCTATTGTTATGGAGGATTACATAGATAATAATTCAGATCAAACTATTATGTTAGTTGGTGAAGCACCAGGCTACACAGAAGCAAAAACCGGTAAGCCATTCGTAGGTAAATCAGGCTCCATAATTCGCAACATTATAAAACAAATCAAAAACTACAATATTGTAATAACAAATAGTGTTTTATGTCATCCAGATAAGAATGAAACTCCAAATGATACTGTGCTAACAAAATGTAGACCAAACATCATTAATCAAATACAAAAATATTCACCAGTTAAAATTATTACACTAGGTAATAGAGGCTTGCAACAAATATGTAAAATTTACCAACTTAAGCATGTCAAAGCATCACAAAAAGGATTTATAGACACTGTTTTGGATAGGAATACTAAACAAAAGATAGAAATTTATGCAACATATCATCCTGCTTACTATTTGAGAAGTAGAGAAGAGGATATCATAAATCATATTTTGGATACATTTAAGCAAGCAACAAATAATCCAAATCTAGTCTACATAGATACAGCAAGCAAAGTAGAAGCAGCAAAACAATTAGAGTTCTTACAATCAGAATATGATAGTGCTAAGAATTTAGATTTGGATATTGATTTAGATGGATATGATATAATATCCTGCTTTGAATATGAAAATTATATGTTGTTATGTTTATACAAACCTGAAGCAGGCAAAAAGATTATCGGATTACCAATTCAAACTTTTGTACATAATTTTGAAGCAGACAAAAAATTCAATTTTGCTACATTTGTAACAGGAGATAAAAAAGAACTCAGAATTGTTAGCAGAAACTACAGTAAAATACTTAGTGACTACATAAAAAATATAAATGGCAAAGGAACTCCATTTGGAATTATAGAGGGTAGTTTAGTTCAGAATTTTGCATTATTCCTATCAGTATCTAGAAACAGATCGTTTCACAAACCCAGTTATGTATATTTGGATATAGAAGTTTTAAACAATGAAGGAGAATTTCCAGATCCAGTTATAGCTGATAGACCCATCATATGTTACAGCTATATGGATAACAATAAGAACAAAATATATAGTTGTTACTTGCAAACAAAACATGTAGATTTACAAACAGTAAAAAAATATTTACCAGAACAAGTTAGTCAAGAAATTGAATTGATTGCTTTCGAAAATGAAAAGGATTTAGTTACTCACATAACCAATAAAATAAAAGATGAGTTTGCTTTGTATGTTGGTTGGAATGTTGGCTTTGACGTAGCATACATCATAAACAGATACATAAAGCTAACAAACGATAGTTCCATTATTCCCTGTAAAGTGAATGATGAAAAGAATGTGGGTACAGATTGTGACTTGGTCTATGGTGCAACAATAGATTTGTTAAAGATGTATCGCAATATAAAACCAGATCTAACATCTTACTCTTTGGATAATGTCTCAAAATTAGAATTAAAATCTAGCAAAGTAAAACTAAACAAAACCTTAAAACAAATCTGGGATGAAGACCCAAGCTTAGTTATTGCATACAACATATATGACACCGTTCTGGTTAGCATGATAGATGAAAAATATAAGTTTGTAGATCAATATCACTATTTGAGATCTTTGTATGAATTACCTTTTAATGAGAAATTTGTTAACAGTAAAGTTTTAGCTACAACTGTTAAGTTGATTGCAGTTGCTCTGAGACATAATCTAATTCCAACTATGTTAGCTAGCAAATCGCATGATTCATATACAGGAGCGTATGTGAGAGAGTTTATAAAAGGTGTATTTAGAGTAGAATCTTAATAGCAACTAAACTAAATTTAGAAATATGAGTAATTTGTCTAGGTCGTATTACATCTTACTAAATAATAGTTCAAATGAAGATAATTTGTCTAGCATTATACAATTTGTTAGAAAACAACTAGGACCAAATGCTAACATAAAAGTTATAAGAAAGCCACCACAATATATTGATCCGCTGTTCCGATTGAGATATGAAGGAACTATAATAGATATTTATGAAGAAGCTTAACAAAAAAATATCTTAAACTATTTCATAATCCCAGCCAAATAAATTGAAGAATTTTTTTCTACCATGAACCATAAATAATATAGCAGGATTAAGTTCAACTCCAACAGTATATATTTTTGATGTCTGTTTTTTAGGATTATATGTTATTGTTGCAACCTGATACATTGTATGTATCCTAACTGTGTATGGTTTTACAATCGTTATTGGATCTGAGAGTAACTGATAAGTCATTATCTTTCTACGACCATTAACATAGAAGTAATAGTTGTCAATTAACTGAGGCAGTTCAACCTCTAATATATCCTCTTGACCTCCTGGTAGTTGTATATGAAATCTAACTTTTGAAACTAATGTAACTCTGTTACTGTTAAATGGTTTAACATGATCAATGTCAACTTTCTTAATCTTTATACCTTGATCTTCCATAATTCTAATCATTGCAGGTATTATGGTGCTATATTGTTCAATCCTATCATTCCTTATGATTCTCTCATCTTTCTGAGTTAAAAATCTAGAGAATGTTGGTATATGCAATTCTTTTCTCTCGAATGTTATGCTGCTAATATCAGGTATATGTTTTCTCTCTAGTGAGATGTTTAATGTATGTGAAGCAGATATAAACTTTTTGAATTGATATTCTGTTTTGTTAGTCGGTTTATAGTTTGTAACATTTTGATCTGCTATTGAGTATAATTTGTTTGTAGTAGTTGTTTGTTTATCTGTTTCCTCGGGAGCAAACTTTTTAAGATATTTATCCAAAATTTCTATGATCAAATAAGGTTGTCTGCTAACATTTACTAGTTTAAGTATTTGCATTTTTACATTATTATCGTAGCCTCTACTTATAACTATTGCCATGTATATTTCCGAAAACAAACTAAGCCAATCACTTCCATAATAGAGAATTTTACCAATAGCATCATTTTTGATATTGTTTATGTTTAGTATATTTACTGCAAACTGAGGATCAAATATCAATACTAAAATGTTATTACTGTTTTGTTGTAAAGCAAAATGATTCTCAATTATTTTGGTTAATGTTCTGTTTAGTTGTATGTATCTGGATTGATAATAGTTATGTAAACTGCTAAATATTAGTGTTAAGTCTATGAAGTTAGCAACAGTCAAACTAAGTTTGTTATATGCTTTCTCTGGTTCTGATACATCATCATTACTTTGTGATAGCATAGGAATTTTTGTTCTCCAATTTAAGACTGTAATGCCCTGTTGTATTAAGGCTTTACGATATTCTGTGTATGCGTTCTGATTAGTTATAGTTAGCTTCGGTATAACAACTGTTGGTTTTAACCTTGGTTTTATGTAATTGTTTATAAGTGATTTTATTGTATTGTAGGTGTTAAAGGTTAAATCAAGTAGAAATATCTTTTGATTGTTAGATCGGATGTAGGGTATTCTTACAATGCTTGGCTTTTGATTACTTTTGGTAGATAACATTATACATTGTTGCTGTTTGTGTTTTTGAGATCTGTAATGTATAAAGGTTGTCCTTTACTGTAGTCTACAATACCATCAACAATGTAAGTTGGTTTGTTGTATTTTTGCTCGATCTCTTTAATCATGTGAGCATATTTGCTTCTGACCAATATACAATCATCAATCAATAAACCAAAAACATCACAACTAATATCAGTCTTAGCAAAATCTTTGAGTATATCGCCCAGTCTAAACATAGAGTATTAGTGCTCATCTAAAGAAGTAAAAAAATTATGTTGAAACAATTACCAATCTAGGTAATGTCTCTAATTTTTGGTGTACAAGTTGCTTGTATTTTTGTTCATACTCTTGATATTTTTGTTCATAATGATTTCTGCGTTCTCTGTTTTCATTAGATCTATCTCTCCTATCTCTGTTTTGTCTATCATCCTGTTGTTGTTTCTTTTGTTCTTCTAATGCTTTGACTGTAATCCAATACAGCGGAACATCTCTGTAAATATACGCTAGTGCTATAACAGCAACAAGTATCAATACTTTGACGCTAGTTATTGCGTCTGTTACAACAGTGAAAGCGTGTCCAACAAATTTGATGAAGTATGCTATGAGAAATCCTAGAACAACAATGCCAGCAATTGCTACTGTTATTAGTACTATTGGATGTGTTTTATCTTCTGTGTTTTGTTTTGGAGTAGTTTCACTATCATTTTGTTTGGTATTACCTTGATCATTCTGTTTGGTGTTATTCTGATCATTTTGTTTGGTATTACCTTGATCATTTTGTTTGGTATTATTCTGATCATTTTGTTTGGTATTACCCTGTTTTGTATTTTCCTCAGTTTGTTCAACTTTAATTAATTGATGTACAAAACTGTCCAATGATATGTTTTCTTTAGTTAACATTTGTTG
>Ga0080007_1087718_pt1 | contig 11723 bp, 15 predicted proteins | sample OctOCTMetagenome_FD_69210 | JGI IMG/M metagenome (GOLD analysis project Ga0080007, IMG submission 69210) | Hot spring and microbial mat streamer communities from Octopus Spring Streamers, Yellowstone National Park, USA - OCT_B (SPADES... | ecosystem: Environmental > Aquatic > Thermal springs >...
CGCACGCCCCAGCCGGCACTCTCGACATAGACCCACTGACGCTCTTGACATGTGTCCAGCGCGGCGTGGAGCAACGCGGTTAAAGACGACACCACAAAGGGCCCCCATCCCGCGGCTTGACGCAGTTTAAGACGGCGGGACAGCCGCGGCTCGGCTCTTCGCGGCCAGCTGAGCGTCGTGCAAAACGCCTTCTAGGAGACAAATGGAGACAAAAAGAGACAAAAGTTATACCATGTGGGGGTGGGGGTTGTTTACTGTCTGCCTCACCACCTCCGCCATCCACGGGTACCTGCGCATAACCTCTGCAATCTCCGCCAACCTCTCCCGGGCGTGAGGCGCCCATGCTCTGACCCAATCGGCGCCGAAAGCTTCAAGCTCTGGGTACTTCCGCAGAAGCTCCTCCGCCGGGTTGTGTGAAGAGGCGGCCCTTCATCTTCTCCACCTCCCACTTGTAGACTCTCAGCATCTCCTCAACGCAGTCCTCCACGGAGCGGCAGTACAGCCAGCACCCACAAGGCGTCAGCCGCCTGTTGCTTGATACAGCCGCCCACCTCTTCGCCCCGCCTCCTCCACCGCTCCCTCACTCTCCACCTCCTCCTATCCCTTGAATGAACCCACACTCTATACCTCACGCACAATCCTTTGCGACAGCCCTCCGCAGTCAACACACCCTCGTAAAGACAGCGGTCGGTACACCACCCCCTCGGAGGCTCATACTCCACGTACTGAAGGATTCCCAGCCTCTGCGGCAGTTCAAAAACGGCGGCTGTGGTTTTGATCTCTTTGGCCGTCGTCATATCCACTCCCTTCATAGCCTCATCCTCTTGGCGGCTTCTCTGATGCTCGCCGGAGTTGTGCCAGCCGCCTCAGCCAGCGCCTTCAAGAGACCCAGCCTCTTAAACGACGCCAGCCATAACGCGGCGGCGGCCCACACCCACGGATTCTTACCAGCCAAAACACGCCTATTCCTCGCCAAGATGTCAAGCGCTCTCTTGACCACAGGCGCCGGCAGGTTGACTCTAGCCGCCAGAGTCTTCACGTAATCCTCTACGGAGGGACTCTTGCTCTGCTTCATTGCTTCTTTCAGTCTCCACGCCGCCTTCCTAACCCGACGCTCACTCGCCTTGCTACACCTTAGGAAGTCTTCCAGCGGCCTAGGCGCGCTTGTAGCCTTAGCCGCTGTCCACAGCAAAGCCACTGCGGCGACTTCAGGGGGGAGGCTCTCCACCACGTCGAAGTACTTTTTTTTAACAACGCCTCAGCCTCTTCCATTACATGTTGCGGCAAACCGGCGCACTCCTTAATGCGCTTCAGCTCGCCGCCGATTTCAGCCAGCCTCCTCTCATAACCGTGGAGAGTCTCTTTGTGAAGACGTCGAGAAGCCGCCAAAAGATAGTACCGGAGGCGCGTGCTGTATAGGGCTGGCGAGGCGGCGTCTGTTTAGGCCTCGGCGCCCAGAGACTCTCGGGAACTGCCGGCTTCCGCAGCCTACAGCGTCAGTGAGGCCGTGCGGCCTGCGGCGGCTCCGCGGCGTAGCCGCTCTACGTCTTTTCCGAGACGCATACAAGAACTGCGGCGGCCTCCAGAACCAGAAACGCCCACCCACACCCCTCAACACATTACTAGCGGCCTCTAAGCCGCCGAGGCGTCTACATACGGGCCGCGAGCTCCACGCAACTGAAGCCGCGGGACGGCGTCACGCGCTTTCGCCGCCGAGAACAACGCTTGTGCCAACCCCCCGTCCCCGAGAACAAACATTCGACACGGCGCAGAGAACCTCAAACCTCAAAACCCCAGCAAAAACGACGCCAAAATATTAAAAACGACACAAGATGCACCATGGGCCGGACCGACCTCCACAAAGCCGCCCTCGCGGGCGATGCGGAGAAGGTAAAAGAACTTTTGAAAAAAGGCGCAGACCCGAATATTCAGGATGAAAAGGGCCGGACGCCGCTACACTGGGCGGCGTATTGGGGCCGTGTCGAAGTTGTGAAGCTTCTCCTAGAACACGGCGCCAATCCAAACATCCAAAATGAATACGGCGATACGCCGCTGCACTGGGCGGCGTATTGGGGCCGTGTCGAAGTTGTGAAGCTTCTCCTAGAACACGGCGCCAATCCAAACATTCAAGATTTAGAAGGCAATACGCCGCTGCACTGGGCGGCGTATTGGGGCCGTGTCGAAGTTGTGAAGCTTCTCCTAGAACACGGCGCCAATCCAAACATCCAAAATGAATACGGCTGGACGCCGTTGCACCGGGCGGCGCTTAGGGGTCATGCCAACGTCGTGAAGCTTCTCCTAGAACACGGCGCAGACCCAAACATCAAAACTAAAAAGGGCCGGACGCCGCTGCACTCGGCGGCGTCTGGGGGCCATGTCGACGTTGTGAGACTTTTCTTGCAACGCGGCGTCGACCCAAACACCCAAGATAAAGCAGGCTGGACGCCGCTGCACGAGGCGGCGTCTGGGGGCCATGTCGACGTTGTGAAGCTTCTCCTAAAGCACGGCGCAGACCCAAATATTCAAGATAAAGACGACCGGACGCCGCTGCACTCGGCGGCGCTTTGGGGCCATGTCGACGTTGTGAAGCTTCTCCTAAAGCACGGCGTCGACCCAAACACCCAAGATAAAGCAGGCTGGACGCCGTTGCACGAGGCGGCGTATAATGGCCATGTCGACGTTGTGAAGCTTCTCCTAAAGCACGGCGTCGACCCAAACACCCAAGATAAATACGGCGATACGCCGCTACACTCGGCGGCGTCTAAGGACCATGTCGAAGTTGTAAGGCTTCTCCTACAACACGGCGCCAATCCAAACATCAAAAATAAAAAAGACGGTCGGACGCCGTTGCACTGGGCGGTAATTGAGGACCATGTCGAAGTTGTAAGGCTTCTCCTACAACACGGCGCCAATCCAAACATTCAAGATATGTACGGCGATACGCCGCTGCACTGGGCGGCACTCAGGGGCCGTGTCGAAGTTGTAAGGCTTCTCCTAAAGCACGGCGCAGACCCAAACATTCAAGATAATGAAGACCGGACGCCGTTGTACGAGGCGGCGTATAAGGACCATGTCGATGTTGTAAGGCTTCTCCTAGAACACGGCGCCAATCCAAACATTCAAAATAAAGGAGGCTGGTGGCCCGGTAAGACGCCGCTGCACTGGGCGGCACTCAGGTGCCGTGTCGAAGTTGTGAAGCTTCTCCTAGAACACGGCGCCAATCCAAACATTCAAGATTTAGAAGGCAATACGCCGTTGCACGAGGCGGCGTATATAGGCCATTTTGACGTTGTGAGACTTCTCCTAGAGCACGGCGCAGACCCAAATATTCAAGATAAAGACGACCGGACGCCGTTGCACCGGGCGGCGCTTTGGGGTCATGCCAACGTCGTGAAGCTTCTCCTAGAACACGGCGCAGACCCAAACACCCAAGATAAATACGGCGATACGCCGCTACACTGGGCGGCACTTAGGGGCCATGTCGACGTTGTGAGACTTTTCTTGGAACGCGGCGTCGACCCAAACACCAAAGACGAATACGGCAATACGCCGTTGCACCGGGCGGCGCTTGGAGACAATGTCGATGTTGTAAGGCTTCTCCTAGAACACGGCGCAGACCCAAACACCCAAGATAAATACGGCGATACGCCGTTGCACGAGGCGGCGTATATAGGCCATTTTGACGTTGTGAGACTTCTCCTAGAGCACGGCGCAGACCCAAATATTCAAGATAAAGACGGTCGGACGCCGCTGCACTCGGCGGCACTTAGGGGCCATGTCGATGTTGTGAAGCTTCTTCTTGAACACGGGGCGGATCCGACCGTAAAGGACAAGGACGGGAGGACACCTCTCGACTTAGCTAGAGTGAAGGGTCGTCGCAAGGTTGTTTCTGTTATTAAGGAGTGGCTGAGGCGGAGGTCGTCTTAGCCGTCGTTGATATTCATACACGTCTTTGTAGACTCGTGTCTTGGTCGTCTTAGCCATGTGTCTGCTCGGAGCCGCGTCGCGGAGCAGACGGCGGCGCGCCGCCGACACGACCGCCTGCGGCGCCAAGTTCGTCAAGACGGCGCGTAGCGGCTGGATAGACGCGACAAAACGGCTGAAGAAGCTGGAGAGACGTGTGGGAGACGGCCGTAACATAGGGCTGGGCGCGTCGGTGGTTAAATCCGCCTCCACTAACCCCGGCGCCATACAACGCCAGATACAGCGGCTTAGAGAGACGTGACCTAAAGAGGGCAGACACTACGCCGTCAAGACGCCAGAAGACAACCACGACGGCAACGTGAATATCCTTAGGGAGGGCTCGGCCTACGCCGCCTGGCTCTCCGTATACGGTTCCAAAGAACAGCGGAGGCTGGCGGCGGAGTTTGTAGAGTACATTCTCCAGAGGGCGGAGGAGGCAGGCATCCCAGACGCGGAGTACCGCGTCAAGCAGTTCGTCCTTTCAACATCTTGGCGAGGGCTGGGAGCGCTATAGGAGAGACGCGTTGAAAGCCGTTTCAACCGTCGAAAAGGCGCTTAGGGCCACTGCCTTCGCCGGGCTCTCCGTAGCGTTGTATTCTGTTTACAGCGGCCTCTACTCAGAGGCTGTGGTCTCGTCGGCGGCTTCGGCTATCGCTCTCGCCGAGGTGGAGCAGTTTAAGAAGGCCGTTGACTACTTGCAGAAAGCCGCCAAGGCCCTCTACGAGGCGGCTAGAGACGTCTTTGAGCAGATGAAGGTCACGGCTTAACGCCTCGTGGAGCTGTTCATCGAAGCCGTCACGCGGATGCTGGCTTGGATCGACGAGCACAAAGCATATCTCTTCCTCATGGCCGCCGCGGCGGCTAGGGCGGTTGCGCTGGGCGTCGCGTTGAACTTGTGGGGTATGATCGAGCTGGAGAAGTTCACCACGTAACCGCGTCCGGCGATGATGCCGTCAAGCCGGCCCGCCTCTACTTCCTCTACGGGCCTCCCCTGCTTGAGGTGATGGAAAAATAACTAACTACAAGCGCATCAATTAAAAAATGAGGATTCTTGCTTCACATGGATGAAAGAGAGGGCAATGTGGAGAGGTGGCTGGGGTTCTTCAAGCAGGACCTTGAGATGGCGGTGAAGGCGGCAGAGGTGGTTGGGGAGCGTCTGCCTGTGGAGGACCGTCTTCCCTACATGCTGGGCTGGGTTGCCTCAAACGTGGCGATAAGTGAAGGCCGGTTGGAGATGTCTACCTCCCACCTGTGGCAGTTGGCGGAGACTCACGCCCTCTTCGACTGGTCCTACATCACAGTGCCCGGCGTGAACCTGACTCTTGAGGGGCCGAAGCCGCAGTTCTACGCCCGCACCTCCCTCGACAAGCTCGACAAGGCGATCAGAAGAAGCGCGGAGAGCGGATGGCTCAAGATGCAAGGCGTTAAGGCGGAGAGCTGGGAAGGGCTAAAGCAGTGGGTTGCGAAGAATTGGGGCATCGTGGTGGATGCCGCCGCTAAGCGGCTGGGCGAGGAGGTCCGGGGAGAGTTGAATGCGCTGTGGAACAGGCTGAACGACGACAAGGTCGCAAGGAAGGTCGTCGCGCCTGCCCTTCTGCTTATCCAGGCGGAGAGACTGGGCGTAAACGAAACAACGCTGAGGTACTTCGGCGCTGTTATCTCCGGCGCAATAGGCGGAGGCGGGCACGTGTCTGCGGCGTTGAAGAGAGTCAAGCTGGCCAGCAGCAAGCGCGCTGTCGCCTTGCTCTGGGCGGCCGCCCTCGCGGCGGACGGCATTAAGGCGGTGGTGAGGAGAGTAGGGAGTGTATTTCACGTTGCCGCGTCTGGCGGTGACGCGGCAAAGCTGGCCGGCCTATACTACCTCTACGGGCTCCCCCTACTCGAGGAGGATGAAAGAATTATTAACCACAAGCTGGCTGAAGCCGTGGAACTGGGGGCCGAGGGGCTTGACATCCGCTGGGAGGGGCTGAGGAGGACTGAGGAAGGCCTCGTAGCCGCTGACTTGATCATATCAGTGAGCGGCGTCGCCGTCAAGTACAACGTATATCTGCGTAACGAGATCGAACTCCGTTTCGCCTCAACGGACCGGAGCAGCGCCGAGCTTGCGGCCCGCCTCTTAAGACTGGCGGGCGTCCCTGCAGAGGTGAAGAAAGTGGGCAATAGAGACTAGTGGCGTGTCGAAATCACCACCGACATGCTTGCGGCTGGGCGCGAAGAGCTCAGAAAAGCCATCGCCAAGATCGTTAAGAGGGCTGTGGAGAACGGCTGGGTGGACGCTAATAAGGCTGAGGGCTGAAAGATGGCGCACTGGTGGTCAGATTCAGCTCACCTAACCCCGTCAGCATAGAGCATGAAAAGCAACGGCTTGAGAACATGGGGCTTGAGGAGGGCAGACACTTCACGGTGAAGATGCCGGAGGGCGGAAGGGCGGGCTACGTGTTGATCCTCGAGGAGGGCTTGGCGTACGCCGCTTGGCTTTCTGTACACGGCTCTGGGAGGCAACGGGAGCTGGCGGCTGAGTTTGTGGAGTATATTCTCCAGAGGGCCAGGTAGGCGGGCGACGACGTCTACGATAAAGCCAAGAGGTCGTGGAGGAGGGGAGGGCGAGAAGCTCCCTAAGGCTGGAGGGCTTTGAGAAGAAGGTCGAGGTGGGTGGCAGGGAACACGTGGTGAAGGTCATAGGCGGGAGTGCCGAGCTTGAAAAGAGCGGAAGCAACAAGACTCTGCTGAGGATTAGGATAACGGCAGAGGTTGACGGCGTAAGGAGCGAATACGAGATTACCTACGGCAGATATGGGAAAGACAACGCGGCTAAGGGCTACGCCACGGCGAGGGCCAAGGCGCCGGGAGGCAGAGAGGCAGACGCAGAGAAGTTCTTGGCGCTGATTAAGGCCCTTACGGGGAGGAAGCCAAAGATACGCCGCATGAAGAACGGTACTATAATCATATAGAGCGGCAGGGTGCACCTAGACGGCTTTATGCGCTACGCCGAGCTCGCAGGCGCCATAGAGGAGTGGCTGGAGGAGACGAGGCGGTGACCATCCCCCCGCAACAGCTATAGACGCTACGCGGTAGTTACTACGCCGCCGTCTTAAACCACGTCTATTTTAAACACGCCCCACCTTCCGCCGTTTTAAACTACACAAGCCGCCTAGAATCTCAAGAAAGGTTGAAACACGTACTCGCGCCCAGTCAGCATGTCGGAATGCACCGTAAGCGAGCCAGAATCTCAAGAAGAGTTGAAACCTGGTAGTTACGGAGTACAGCCACTCGTCTATCGCTGTGCGGAAGTCCGGAATCTCAAGAAGGGTTGAAACATGCTGACATACCGGAGCAAGATACGATACAATGTACTGTCTAGAATCTCAAGAAGGGTTGAAACTTGAAATTTATGATGACGGTGAATAAGTAGATCCTCCCCTCCAGTCAGAATCTCAAGAGGCCCCGCCACTCTGCGCCGCGGCGCGTCGATGGGGAGAAGGCTCCGCACCTTCTCCAGATAGGGCTTTAGGCGGCTGAGCCACACCTCTTCGTGGATCTTCCGCCCCACCTGACTCCGCTCGTCTTCCTCCACCCCGCCCCGCTCCTCCTCCACGGCGTCCCACGGCACCTCCGCCTCGCGGTAGAGAGCCTCCAGCACCTCTCTGCTTTGACTAAGCAGAGACGCCAGGCGCCGCCTCGTACGCCTAAGGGTAATATGGCAATTCAAGGTGACATTTAAATTATTCATCGGCGGCTACTGTTATGGCATCTACGCGTGAAGTAGCCATTCAAGATAAGTTGTACACAATGATATTGGGCATCGTTGGTAAGTATAAAATCGGTGGAATTGAATTAACCGTCGAGCGCGAATACCCTGCTGACAACAAGAGAGTTGACATAGCTGTGCTGATAAAGGATAAGCAGATCCCAATACTCATTATCGAGACTAAGAGGAAGTACGTTGAGAGAGGCACGTATAAGACCAGCCCAAAAATAACGCCGCTCAGCAGCGCAGTAATAGGCCAAGCGCTGTGCTACGCCAGATTTGTTAAAGAGAGCCTTAGGCTTGACAAAACCCCATTTTTCGCCACAGCCAACATCGACGGGATATTTGTGTTTTCACCGATAGAGAATCCAGACGCGTTTGTAGACGTCAACGCCTGTAGAGATGGGAGGTATGAAGATGCCATAAAACCTGGAAAGTATAAAGAACTGCTGGACAAGTACAGATTCAGGTACTACAGGCCCACGGAATCTGAAGTACAGACGATGATTGAAGACGTCGTCGACTCCTGGCCGAACATGGAGGCCGTCGACCAGCGTAGGGTTAACCTAGGCAACTGGTTTATTGAAAAGCTAAGAGTGGGCTTCATCGAGGCGCTGTTGGACATATACGGCGTCGGCGACTATCTGCAAAACGAACTCAGCCGCGACTCCAGCTACCGGAACCGCCTAGATGAGTTAGCCAAGAGCCACGGATACAAAAATGGGCTGGCGGACATAGTCGGCAAAAACCTCGAACGGGTTGACTACTTGGCCAGGATGATGCTCTACGTACTCATGAACAAAATAATATTCTACAAAGTCCTTGAAACGCACTATAAGATACCTCCGTTACCCCTCTGCGAATCTGTAAACAAATCCACAAATAAGTACCTGCAGATCCTGAGGAGCTATTTCAATAACGTCCTCATCGTTACTCAAGACTTCGAGCCGATATTCAACACAGGTCTCTACGACGAGCTGGGGCTCCCCGACGACCCCGAGGTTTGTGAGGTTACTGATGATCTGATAGGCTTAGTTGAAGAAGTTGGCGCAGCAAATATCGGCGACATAATTAGCTACATTTATGAACAGCTGATACCTGCAGAAGAGAGACACCGACTTGGTCAATTCTACACACCACCAGCGGTAGCCAGACTGATAGTGAAGTGGAGCGTGAGGAAGCCCACAGACGTGGTACTGGACCCAGGTTGCGGCTCTGGCACATTCCTAATAGAGACCTATTCAAGGTTATATGAGTTGAAAACCGGCAAGACTCTACAAGGGGTTACGCCAAGTAGGGAGATACATGAGGCGATTCTGAATCAATTATACGGCGTAGACATTAACCCATTCCCACTACACCTAACCGCCATGAACCTGGCAATGAGAAATGCAAGGAATCCAAGCTCAACCATGAATATCATATATGATGATTTCTTCACAATATTACCGGAACAACAAGTATTGGCCAGCTACACAACGGTAACTATCAACGGCGTAAGGCCTAGACATATACCTCTTCCGAAAACTTTTGACGCTGTGGTGGGAAACCCGCCATATACTAGATGGGTGGAGATACCCGACAAAACACAAAGAATGATACTACATTTATTACCTCAGTTTCCCGCCTACGACCTCAGGCCGGACCCTAATCGCGGCAGAGAGCCAGGTGTCTACGTTTACTGGATTATGCACTCCACGAGGTTCCTAAAAGAGGGCGGCAGGCTGGGGATGATTATAAGCAACGTGTGGATGCAGACGGATTACGGCGTCGAATTTGGGAAATTTCTACTCGATCACTACAAGATCAAGGCTTTAATCGACGTATCGTATAGGTTATTCACGGCGTTGATAAGCACGGTGATAATACTAGCCGAGAGGGCCGACGACGAAAAGGAGAGGGCTCAGAATAAGGTCCTCTTAGTCAGGATGCCACCAATCAACGGCAGGCTAAGCAACGCAGACGTCGAGAAAATACTTGAACGGGTCTTCGATTGCCTCATGAAAACCATCGACGAGGGTACCTACGAGTTTAGCGAAGCCAAGTTGAAGGACTGTAGCAAACTCGGCGTTTGGCACCGCCTCATCGAGCAGAGACAGATGCCCAGGGACAAGTAGTGGATTGGACTGTTCTTTAGTGGCGTGGATATTGCGAATAGACTTGAGGAACTGGCAAACGAGGGCCGAGTAATGATTAGGGCAGATGAATGGTTTAAGCCCAGCAGGGGGAATACTGTATGGTCTATTTGGGCTCTCGACCACGGCAAAAGGCCCGATCTAGGCACCAAGGAGTTCTTCTATTTCAGCGAGGAGAAGATCGACAGGTGGCAGACGGTGCATAGCCAGTTCAGGAGTAAGGTCGTGGATTGCCTAGTGCCAGCGATCACGAGGTCCCAGTGGATTAAGACCTTTACGTTTACGAAGGATGATTGGGAGGAGCTGAGGAGAGATGGCAAGGACGTTTATCTCTTCATCTGCCACAAGCCAAGGGGTGAGTTGCCAAATGAGGTTAAGGAATACGTTAGGTGGGGCGAGTCGGATGAGTGTAAAACCAGGATTAGAAGCACGAGGGGCGGCGGTAGAAAGTGTAGCGAGGCAAAGGCGTGCAGGGCTAGGGAGAAGGGGAAGGCGCGTAGGTGGTTCTATGGCTGGTACGACCTAGGCGGCTACGTGCCAACACCAATAATGGCAATATATCACCCAAGGTATCATCCACAATTCTTCTTAGTCACGGTACATCCTCTAATAACGTACGCCAATATGATCACATTAGTACCGAAAACTAAAATTATAATGAAAGAAATTATTTACGATCCGCTGGAATATAACAAGGTCTATAGAAATATCATAGACAACGTGAAGCCAGAAATAACACTTGATGAAACGGAAATAAAGGCCATATTATCATATCTTAACTCAACATTTAACTGGGTATGGCTCGAACAAAATGCAGGTTATGCTGCCAAAGGACCTCTAAGTATTGAAGTTAATGTCGTTGAAAGAATGCCTATACTAAATGTTAAGAAGATTAATCGAAAATATGTTGAGGAACTTGCTAATCTCTTTGATGAGCTTGAGACCAAGGCTAGGGAACTCATGGGTCTTAAGCCGGTTACTAATGATCCACCTGACGAGGGTGAGGGGGAGGAGGAAGAGGGGGTAGGTGGGCCTAAACTTGAGATGTTTAGGCAACTGAGACCTATTTTTGAGAAGATCGATTCTAAGATTGCTGAGGTGTTGGGCATCGACGTTGATGTTGGCGCGTTATGGGTCCAGGCCTGGGAGATGATGGAGAGGAGGGTTAAGGGCGCGGAGAAGGAGGTCAGGCCCGGCGCACCACCTATGGACGAGGAGAAGTCTGGTGAGGGTAGAAAGAGGCGCAAGAAAGGCGGTGGGTCGGTGCCGCTAACCTCATTCTTTTAAGGCACTTTTGTAGAGATCCTGTGTAGAGAACTATACCTTTGTAGGCTTGAGAAACCTCTGTTTGCCATTGTTCGACTGCACAGCCTAGATCTTCTGTTTTTGTTTCAAACGTAGTATTTGAATTTTGAAATAAAATAAATCTCATGAAGTGTCCCTTCTGTGGCTCTTCTGATGTGGAGAGAGTGAAGGAGTGGGATAGGCCGAAGATGGGGTACCACGTGGCGCATTACGTCTGCAGAAACTGCGGCGGCCGCTTCAACCACTACGTGGGCAAGGGGAGGGAGTTCGTGCTGAGGGTGGGCTTTAAGAGGTGAGTCTTTTGTATAGGTTGTAGAGCCAGGCTATTATTTCGAACCTCACGCGGAGTAGTTTGCGGCATTCTTCGCTAGTTTTGACCTCTTGGCTGTATTCTTCTGGTTTATGGCTCCAGCCTATCACTGCTGGGCGCCAGTGGCGCCGTAGGCTGTATCTCAAGGGGTCTTTAGCCTTTCGCTGGATGTAGAGCCGCCTCTCGGGCCCGGATGCCCTCCATCGCCTTTACGGTCTCTTTAGCAATTCTGTGGTGCCCACTGCGGCTTCTCTCCGCATAC
>Ga0080007_1035298_pt1 | contig 11691 bp, 2 predicted proteins | sample OctOCTMetagenome_FD_69210 | JGI IMG/M metagenome (GOLD analysis project Ga0080007, IMG submission 69210) | Hot spring and microbial mat streamer communities from Octopus Spring Streamers, Yellowstone National Park, USA - OCT_B (SPADES... | ecosystem: Environmental > Aquatic > Thermal springs >...
ACTCCTCGTAGGCAGGTCTCAGCTTCTCCTCCACAGCCTTAGCCACGGCTTTTAAGCCTCCTTCCACCTCTATGCCGAAGGTTTTCAACGTCTTTTTCAGCTCTTCAAGAGCCGCAGAAGCTTCCTCCCCACCGCCAGCCCCTAGAACCTTAAGGAGGGCTTGCCTAGCCCTCTTCACCTCCCCCCTGGCATACCTCCCATCTCCCCACATCAACGCCAAGTAGAGAGCCGCCTTTTCGGCGGCGCTCTTCAACTTGGCGTAGTAGGCAGTGAAGACGTCTCTAACCACCTTCGGCACCACCTCCTCCACACGCGACTTCGGAGGCGGCGGTTGCGGCTTTACGTCTGAGAAGAAGCGGCCCGCCTTCTCCAGGTCGTATGTGGGCGGTATCGGCTCCGCCTTAGCCCTCAGTATCTTCTCAAACTTGGCGTAGACACGTCCAGCGTCTGCGATCCTGACCGCAATCTCGCCTAGCTCCTTCGGCAGTTTGAGCTCGTAGGCCCAGCTTATGACGCGCCTAACGTCCACCGCGCGTATCATCCTCTCAGCCACAGCCTCGGGATCGCCTGAGAAGGCACGCGCCGTAAGGCCGAAGTACTTCATCCCAACGTCGCGGACGTCGTGCCCCCCGACGAAGTCCCTCACCTCCGCCAGATACGCCTTGTACCTGGCGCGGGCGTCTGCGAGGTGCTTCTCCGCCTTCCTCTGGGCCGCCTCCAGCATTTCCCTAGCCTTCGCCTCCAGCGCCAGCTTCCTATCCACATCCCTCTCCCGCTCAGCCTCGCGCATAAGCGCCTCAGCCCTCCTCTCGGCGCCTTTGAGGAAGGCCTTCACCAGGCGCACCTCTTCATACGCCGCCTTAGCCCTCAGCACAGAGACCAACAGCTTAAGCTCATGAGCCTCAGCTACAAGCCGCTTAGCGGCTTCGTCGGATGCGGCCATGGCCTCAGAAAGCATCTGCGCGGCCTTAGCCGTTATGAGCGACGCCGCCTTGTCGAAAAGCTGAATCTTGGCGCCTGCGACGGTCATCTCCGACAGCTCTCTAAAGCCCCGGCCCTCGCCTCTGTAGTACGCCTTCAACCCCCTCGCCACCGCCTCCTGGCTGAAGTCGCCTAGCCATTTCATCATCTTATCGGCGTAGCTGAAGCCTCCTGTTATGCTGACGGGGGCCCTCGCCACCACCGCACTCGTCTTGGCGTGTTCAAAAGCCGTGTTCAAATACGGGCCGTACTCCACGAAGAGGTCATACCACCTGGCGTACACGGGCTGGAGGACGTCGGGGCCGAGGCGGTCTACAATGTATGAATACATCGGAGCCTTAACCAAAGACCTAACCCACTCCTGATCCACCAGATGCTTAACCTCGTCATAAAGCGGATTTCTAAACACCTCCTTCCCTTCCCTAAGCAGAAACAGCGATACGTCAGACAGAGCGTTAAACAATTTGTCAGCCTCTTCAAGGCCGAGGATTTTGGCCACAGCCCAGGCATGGCCGAAGTCGGCGTCTGCCCTAGGCCTTCTGACATACTCCACAAGCTCAAAAACGCCGTAGAGCCTAGCCAACTCCCTCTCCAGCTCGCCGAGGGCCTTGGCCACGTTTTTCTCCGTCGGCCTTTCGAGGGCCTTCAAGACGTTGGACAGGCCCAGCCGCTCCGCCGCCGCCTTGGCCTCCCTAATCCTTTCCTCCAGCGGCTCCAGCTTCGCCTTCTTCTCCTCGATAATTTTTAGAATCTTGCCAAGCTCTTTTGAAGCCCTTTCGAAGTCTCTCCTCTCCAAGGCCTTCAGCGCTTCGCCGAAGACGGCCTTGACGTCCTCCGGCGCCTTCTTGAGGGCGCCTTCTAGCTGTTTTATCTTTTTGTCTATGTGTGCAACCTTCTCCAGACTCTCTTTCGCCTCCCCCAGCGCCTTGACCAGCTCGTTGAGCTGTCTGTGCCGCTCCGCCAGCTTCGGAAGCTCCGCCTCAAGCGCCGGAAGGACCGAGTAGTCGCCGGCCTTCAGCCTCTCTAATAAAGGCGTCAGATGCGGCGCTATGAGCTCCACCGCCGGCTTGACGCCGTCGATAAGCTTGACAAGCCTCTCCTCCACGTCGCGTTTAGCCGTAACAACCTCTCTAGCCTCCCTAGCCAGAGAAGCCAGCGCGGAGTAGTAGCCGTACTCAGCCACCTGCCTCACGACTGCCTCATCCCTCAGCTTTACGATTAACTTCTCAGCCTCCTCCACCGCCGCGGAAAGCCTCTGCGCGACCTCCTCAGGCGCCCTCCAGCCTATTGACTCAGACGCCTTAAGCGCAGTTTCAGCCGCCCTCCGCACGTTCTCCGCCTCTGTCTTCAGCCCGCGCTCCTCGAAGGCCTTAGCCATCTTTTCAGTTTCCGACGCGAAGACGCGTCTAAACGTCTCAGCCCTCTCCCCCTCCGGAGCCCTCAGCGCTTCCGAAAGCGCTTTTATAAACACGGGATAGACGTCTCCAGCCTCCCTCCTCACCTCCTCCACTGCCCTAAACAAGGAGGCGGTTTCAGAGAGGCCAAAGACTTCGGCCGACTTGGCGGCCTTCTCCGGCTCGACGCGTTGCACCGCTACCGGCAGATCAGCCAGAGCCCTCAAGCTTTCGCCCACCTTTTCCAGCTCTCTAACGGCGTGCCCCCTGTACTCCGGTGAGTCAAGACGCCTAGGCTCTACGCCGAGGCGCTCCAGCGCCTTAGCCACCGGCTCCGCCTCAGCCGACTTGGCCAGCCTCTCGTTGACGGCTCTCTCCACGGTCTCTATTAAAGCAGAGGCGCGGCTGTAGCTTCTGCCGGCGGCCGCCTCAAGCGCCGTCTTCACCACCGCAACCTCGAGGCCGGGGGCGCCGGCCGCCGCCAGCGCCAGAGCGTAAACCCTCTCCTCCGGCTGAGCCGCGGGTATGAGACTCTTCGCCTCTTTAACAACTTTTACAACCTCCTCCGCGGCTCCCGTCGCCTCTATACGCGTCAGTATTTCCCTCACCCTCTCCGCCTCTCCACGGCGGATCGCCTCTAATGCCTTCTCCAGCTCCGAGGAAGGCGCCCTCTCTAAAACCTCCGCCAGCCTCTCGGCGGCTCTCGCCAAACCCTCAACCTCCACCCGCACCTCTCCAACCAGCCGGAGGATGGGCGCCTCACCCAAGGCCCTCCCCACAGCCTCCAGCTGTTTAGCCGCCACGCCGTATTCGCCCCTCCGAAGCGCCTCCAGAGCCGCGGAGAGAAGCCTCGCCGTCTCCCCCTCCAAAGCGCCTGCTCTAGACGCCAGCTCAGAGATCTTTCTACCCGCCGCCTCAGCCGCGTGCCCAAGGACAACCATCTTTTCAACTCCGCCAGCCGCCTCCGCGGCCCGATATTCGCTATCTTTTACAACGCCCTCCACACGCCCCACAGCCTCAGCCGCCTCCGCCCACCTCCCCGCCCTTAGCGCCGCCTTCGCCTTCTCCGCCTCGTCCTTGGCCGAGGGCACAGCTTCAGCCGCCTTCCGCAGAACCTCGGCGGTGTTCACAGGCGTCTCGGCCACCTCGCCCAGCCGCCTCTGCCGCTCGACAAGCTCCGCCAGCCCCTCCTCAAGCCTAGGCAGAACTGAGTAGTCGCCAGCCTTCAGCCTCTCCAGAAGCGGCGACAGGTGAGGAGCTACGCGCTCCACAACCAACCTCACCTCGTCTATCAACTTCACAAGCCTCTCCTCCACATCACGCTTGGCCGTAATAACCTCTCTGGTCTCCCCCACCAGAGAGACGAGGGCTGAGTGGCTGGCATATTCATAGATCCGCCTCAAAACCGCCTCATCTCTCAGCTTTGCAATCAGCTTCTCCGCCTCCTCCACCGCCGAGGAGAGCCGTTGTTTAACCTCCTCAGGCGCCTTCCAGCCCACCGCCTCTGCAATCTTAAACACGGCTTCAGCTGTCTTGGCCAGCGCCTCTGCCTCTTTCCTCAAGCCGCGGCTCTCGAAATCCTTCACAACCGCGGCCACCTCAGCCGAGAAGATCCGCCTAAACGTCTCAGCCCTCTCCTCGGGCGGGGCCTTAAGCGCCTCTGTAAGCGCCTTTATGAACACGGGATAGACGTCTCCAGCCTCCTTCCTCACCTTCTCCATGACTTTGAATAAGGCGGCGGTCTCGGCCAAGCCGAAGGCCTCCGCGGCCCTGGCGGTCTTCTCCGCGTCGACGCGTTGCACAGCAGTGGGCAGATCCGCCAAGCCGCGTAGAGCCGCAACAGCCTCCTCCACCTCCCTCACGGCGCGTTGTCTATACTTCGGCGAGTCTAGGCGTCTGGGCTCAAGGCCGAGGCGCTCCAACGCCTTAGCCACAGGCTCTACGTCTCTCGCGGCGGCCAGCCGCTCCTTGACAGCCCTCTCGGCGGCGTCTATGAAGGCGCGGCTGTAGTCCCTATTGACCGCCGCCTCCAGCGCCGCCTTAACTACGTCGGCGTTTAAGGCCTCAGCCCGCGTGGAAAGCTCAAATATCCTCCTGCCCACCGCCTCAGCCTCGCGGCCGAGGGCCGCCGCCCTCCTTACCCCCTCAGCCGCCTCCGCCGTCAACACCTCCGCAACCGTAGAAGCCAAGCCCTTAACCTTCCTCGCCAGCTCCTCAACATTCTGAAGGTGCCTCAGCTCTCTGTATGTGTTAAGCGCCTCGGTAGAGAAAAGCGTATGTAGAAACTCCAGCCTGCCCGACACTTCGCCGCCGCGCTCCGGCGATAGGAGAGGCCTCAGCCTCTCCACAGCACCCCACCCACCGACGTAGACCTCCCCCGCAATATTATCAGCCGCCCTCCTCACCCGCTCCGCGGCGTCGCGCATCCCCTGTTGCTCCAACTGCTTAGCCGCCTCCTCCGCCTTCGCCTTAAACACTTCGGCAAAGCGAGTCGCATCCCTCGACTCGCCCACAGCCCTCACCGCCTCCTCGAAGGCCCTCCCGACGGCGGGGAGCACGACTGCGACGTCTTCAACCGCCCTCCAGCCCACGGCCTCGGAGATCTTGGCCAGCCCCGCCGCCGCGCGGCGGATCCTCTCCACAGCCTCCACGTCTTCCCGCCTGGCATACTCCTCCACCAGCCTCTCCACCCGCTCTATAAACGCTTCGCGGAAAACCCTCTCCCTGCGCTGAGGCGCCTTCAGAGCCTCCGCCACGGCCTCCTCGAAGGCCTTAATCACCTCTCTCACCTCCGGCACCTCCCTCCTAACAACTCTGTGCCCTTCCAGGAGGTCTTTAACGAAGAAGAACTCTTCTCTAAATCTTCTAAAGATGTCTGCAGTCTCCTGCAGAACCTCCTGCCTCAGCCTCTCGGCGTCGGCCGTAAGCCTCTCGACAGCCATAGGCGTCAGCCTCAGCTCCTCGACCCTTTCCAGCATATGCATAATGCGGCGGTACTCCACCGCCTTCCTCAGCGTCTCCAGCGCCCTCTCCTCAGCCCTAAACCCGGCGAGGTATTTGGCGTACTCCGCGGTAAGGACAACGTCTGACTTTATCCTGACAGCCTCGCGCACCTCCGGCGGCCGCTCGCGGAGGTGGGTGAAGCGGTATGTGACAGCCTCCCAAGGCCTCCCCTCGTATACGTCTACAATTCTAAAGCGGCCCCCCGCCACAGCCCACCTCTCGCCGTGGACGTCTCTAGGCTCCCAAGCCTTCAACAAAGCCTCGCCCTCCTCTGCGCTTCTGCCGCCTAGCACAATTCCGCGGGCGGCTCCTGCGATTTTCAAGGTGGGCATCTGCTCCTCAATCTTCCACTTCACGACTTCAGCCGCTATCTCTCGTGTGTCGTAGCGGGTCGGCGCCACTGCGTAGTGCGCCTCCAGAAACCTCTCCGCACTCCTCAACACCTTGATGGCGGTGTCGAAGTCCATAAGCGCCAGATACTTAACTACCTCCTGCACCGAGGCATTTCGCGGGATCTGCGGCGCCTTCCCCTCCGCAATACGCTGAAGCGCCTCGTTAAGCGCCGCGACTACGCGGGCCCTAGGCGCCTTGTCGATAACGGCGAAGTGCCTAACCGCCTCGTTGAGACGCTCCACAACGCTCTTCGCCGCCTCCTCCAGCCGCCCACGCTCCCCCTCATCCAGCTTAGAAAGGTCCTCCGTAAAGTACCTCCTCAAAACTTCGAAATGCTTCTGGAACTCTGTTATGAAGCGGCGGAAGTCGGTTAGCCCCCTCTCCGCCTCTTCCACCATCTTCTGCCTAGCCTTCTCAAACTCCTCCCTCGCCTGCTCCACATAGTGCGACACCGAGTGCAGCCTCGCCCAGCCCCACCTCATCTCCCTCATGTGGGCCTCCACGGCGGCGCGGAGGTTTAGGTACAACGCGGCGTCTTCTGGCTTAATTTTGCCCTCAGCCACAAGCCTTGCAACGACGTGCGGGTCGAGGTTGAGCAGTACACGCCACATATAGGGGAGGCGGTCCTGCCTCCACCAGAAGAGGTGGTAAGACAGCGAGCCGCGGCTCATTTCTACTTTTTCCTGCACCCAAGCGTCGAAACGGGGAGAAAGCTCCCTAAGAACTTCAATGATGTCTCCGGCGCTTAAGATGCGCCGGATTTTTCTTAGCGGCTCCCGCCTCGCCCTCTCCTCCTCTTCAGTCCTGCGCCTCCAGTTCCTCACCCATTCCACATCAGCCCTCTCCTCAGCCGCCTTCTTCACCCGCGCCAAGGCCTCCTCCCTCGCCTTCGTCTTGATCTCCTCACGTATCTGCTCGGCCGGGTCTTTGATCGCAATTTCCCTACGCCACAAGACGTACCGCCTGTAGTACTCCTTAAGGTCTGGACTCCGGAGATACCTAAGGCCTGGTATCCGCGTGGCGAAGAAGGAGTGGACACGCGCCGCCGTGCGGACTGTTGACCTCATGACGGGCCTCTTTACGGCGAGCCAGATCCTCAGCAGAAGCCGACCCCTAACGGCGACGCGGAACGGAAGCCAGTAGGTCCAGTCTTGTATTACGCCGATGACGAAGCCGAAAACCGTCCTCATAGGCGTCGGGAAGTCAAACAAAGCGCCCAAGAACTCGAAGACGGCAACTATGGACAGAATTGTGACGAACAGAACGGTGAAGAGCCAGCTGAGCACGTTGCTCTGCGTCATCTGGACGTCCTCAAGGTTTTGTATGTCCCAAGGCGGGATCCCAGTGGCGTTGTCGGTCGGAGGCATCTTCATTTGAACGTCGTAATACGGCTTGTAGGGCAGTGTCCTGTTGTTCCAAGGTATCCGCCACTGTCTCATGAAGCCGCTTAAATTCGCCGGCGGCGGGGGCGGAGGCATCCCGAAGACGTATTTGAACATGTCCGCCTTGGCTTCGGCCACGTGTCTAGCCACCCGTGAGTCGCCCATGGGATACGCCGCAACCCACCACTCCCTAGCTGGGTGGAGGCGGAGCTCTGCGGTGAGGTTCACCGGCGCGTGCCAGTCGTACATGACGCACGCGATAAGGACGTTGCGGCCTATGTAGCTGTTTGGCGCCGTGTAGTAAAGCGGGACGGCGCCGGGCGTCTTGTTCACCAGCGCCAAGTACTCCCTCACAGACTCAGCCGCCGCCCTGGCCAGAGAGGAGTTACTAGCCTCAGCCGCCGCGAGGTATGGCCCCACCCGGGCGAAGTAGGCGAGGGAGACGTTTCTAATGACTAAAAGAGTCAAGTAGTTGTCTCTCAGAAGCTTCGTTAAGTTGCGCTCTGCATCTACCACGGGGCGCCACCTCGGCTCTGCGGTCGGCTCGAAGGCGGCGTAGCAGTAGTGTTGATGCTCCACGCCTTCTAGATACTCCACGACCCTCACCCCGTCCGTATCCGTGTAGTTGGCCAATGTGTCCGGCAGGCTTCCTCCGCGCAGACTATGAAACAAGACGCCTACGCTGTCCATCCACGCGAAGGCGTACAGCACACGCGGCGGCCCCGGCACGGCTCTGAAGAAAGACAGCACCATGTACGTGCTGTTGCTGTGGGTGTAGCAGTAGGCGCCGCTGGGGGGCTCGCCGTCGCCCCTCCACTCCCCGTGCTCAAGCCGGATCTGAACGTCCCACGTCCGCGTAACAACTGATATCCCGCCGGTATAGTTCCTCCTCTCCTCAGGCACCCAAGGCCGCGCGTACACCGTAGTGCTGTACTCAAAGCGGCCCTCGCCTAGCCTCTTGGTTACGGTAGCCCTCTGCCAGACGTCTCTTGACGAAGAGCACCACTGCACGCACGTGTCGTTGACGTATTCGCAACACCACTCGCAGGTCTCCACCCACCGGTGGAGGCTGACGGATCTGCCGAAGACGGGCTGAGAGGCGTTCTGCACCGTGAAGTTAAACACCGAGCGGACCTCACGAGTAACTGGGTTCACAACCCGCTTCTCTCCAGACCACAGGGAGAAGTTGTAGCGGCCTACCCGAAGTGTGGTGTCCAACACGGCGCAGTTGGACTTGTTGCAAAGGGCGTTGAAGCACGTCTCTTTGTCCGGCCCAGCCAGCCACCCCCACACCCCGTTGTGTACGTTCGTGACGCCTCTGTCCACCACGCCGTGTCTGTCCTTGGCGGTGTAGTTCACAGCCGCTGTGAGGAACCGCCAGTGGGCGGGGACGTCTATCCGGAGGTGGTAGCTTCTGTAGCCCAGCCATTCGTGGTATTTACATATGGCGCGGGTGAGGTTGTCCACCCGCTCTCTAAGCCTCTGGGCTTGGTCCGGCGGCGCGAGGTGGTCTATAAATTCGCGGAAGTCGCCGTGTTGGATGCATCCGCCCTCCTCCGGCTTTGGCGCGGGGAAGTCTAGCCAGGTGTTGATGGCGGCTTTGGACCAAGTCTTGTTGCCGTATGCGATGGGCGTCGCGGACAACTGGGTGGCTGTTACCCAGTCTGTGCCGTTGAAGGCGGCCTTTTCGAACACCTTGTACCTCTTGGCCACCTCTAGGGCGGCGGCGACGGCGTCTTTCGGCACAGTTAAGTTGTAGGGCCCCAGCGTCTTGTTCACTTCGGCGGCTATTTCGTCGGGGCTCTTCAGCACAAAGGTGTTGTTGTACCTACCGAGAAAGAGGGTGTGGGGAGTGCCTTCGACAACCACCAGAGGCACCGGCGCGATGCCTATGGCGTTTACGGCGGTGGCGTTGAGCCACTTCGCCGTCTCCACAGTCCACGCGGCGTATTCCTTCCCCAGCGGCGCCAGGTAGTAGCCGATGTAGGAGGGCACAATCATGATCAACGAGAAAAACAACAAAGCGCCCCCCAGCGCCCTCGTGGGGCCGAAGATGACCGCCAACAATGAAAGCGCCAGGAGCGGCACTGCCATCCTCACCGCCAGCTTAGCCATGAACTCTAGGAAGTGGAAGACCATGACGAAGGCGGTGGCGGCGTTGTATGTGGTCAGGGAGATCTGCAGAACTGGATCCCCAACCTTGGAGAAGTACATGGCGTATTTAGAGAGCTGGATGAGGACTCCGGGGGCGCCGCCCGCCGCCGTCGAGATTATGTAGAGCAGAGTCTCTGTATACGCCACGGCGAAGACCGCACCTGCAGAAACCTGCTGAGCCGTCTTAAGACCCTCATAAGTCTCGTGAATGGCCTTGTAGTTCCTCTCCAGAGCCTCCTGCAACGAGCCAGCCGGATATGGGTATGGGAAGAACTCGCCCTGCCTAACTTCAAACAAAGGCGGGAGCTCTTCCCCCTGGGGGGTGAAGAAGGCTATGGTCAGCATGGTCACTGTGGGCACCAAAAACAGCGCAACTGCGCCTATCAACGCTGGGAGTGTCCATTTTGGGTCTCCCCGCAACAGCATTACGAAGGCGGCTGTGGCTATCAACGCGATTATGCCCAGGTCCAGCATCTCAATCGACTAGAGGCGTGGTAGCCGCCGAGGCGGTTGCGTGTCTAACCCAGGCGTGGCGGTGTAGAAGAATCGTCGGATCTACACGCGGCCTACAGACCATAGCCCCGCGTGTCTTGACAACGCCGGACAGCAACGCGGCCGGCTTCGCCGCCCCAAGCGCCGATGTGCACAACATACACAACGCATAGATACTCTCTAAAAAATACACTAGTTATACCAAACACAGACAAGACACACCTCCCCAAAACTTCCTCAAAACACAACATAGAAAAGTATCACATGAAGCTTGGAAGTTTTTATGAAGTGTCCCCCAGTGGGGCCGCGGCGTAGATGCAGAAGCTTATCAACGCCTGCGGCTGTGGCCGCATATGCGGCCCGCCGCCCTCCCCCGCGCTAGACGTCTCGGCGCGTTTTGCGTAATGCCGAGGACGCCACATGAGAGGCCAAGGAGAACCCCGTACAATCACCACATAATCTTCGAAGTCTCGGGTGTTCCTGGGACGCGGCATCTTGTAGATAGAGAAGACATCCAGCGCAACGCCGCCAGAAACCTCGGCGGGGAGTACAGCCTCCTGGACGTGAAAGAGAGGCGGCGGAGCTCGTGGGCCGCGCCTTATCTGAGCTCTTCGTATTTCGACGTGGTGTCCGGCTTTTCGCCTGAGGCGGTTGCTGTGGCTTTGCTGTGGACTGCGGCGAAGGCGGCCGGCGCGCTTAGGCCGCTGGAGGACTTTTTGAAGTGCAGTAAGGCCGACGAGAGTCGGGTTAGGAAGGCGGCGTGGAGGCTCAAGGAGGCGGTGAGGCTGGGCAGGAGACCGAGCATCGAGGACTACGTGAAGACGCTGGCGGCGAGGGTCGAACTGCCTGCGTCTATCGTCAGATCGGCGCTTGAGCTTCTGGAGAAGAACAGGCGCCCCTTGGCCGGCAAAAACCCGTGGGTTAGGGCCGCGGCGGCGTTGTGGCTGGCGTCGTTTAAAAAGCTGGGGCTTTCGAAGAGGCTGGCTGAGGCGGCTGGGTCTACTCCGGCCAGCGTAAGGAACGCCGCGAAGAGGCTTAGGGTATGAGGCGGAAGACAAGGCAGTACCTGCCGGCTCTGCTTTGGCACCTCCAGCGCCGGGGAGACGGGAGGGAGGCCGTGGTCGCTGTGCGGACCCGCGACGTGTGCGGCGTGGATAGGCGTTGCAGCATGGCTGTGCACAGCCTCATGATGAGGTTGGTGGAGGAGGGACTCGCGAGGCGGTACAAGAGGGGTACCTACCTAATCGAGAAGAGGGCAATGGAGGAGGTGTTAACAGCCTTGAAGAGGTGGATATGACGACGGCTGCCACCCTCCGCCGACTGAGGACGCAGAGACTGCGAGGAGGCGCATAAACCTCGCGCATCTGTGCCGTATGTGGCTACATTGTAATATCTGTCTCCGCCCACGTATATCCGCATGTTGAATGTCAACTCCTTAGGCAGGGGCTGGCTGAGCAAATGCAACGTGGCTAGGCGCAGTAGCGCGGCACCTCCGCCCAGCTCCCCACCAACGACCAGGTCGACCAACCTAGAGGTCGTCGCAGATCTAGCTAATGCGACTTTCTACGCCGCCGTCCTATTAGCTATAAAAAGGGGGTTGAATCAGCTCCTCAGCCTAAAAGACGGCGACAGGATAGAGATAGAAGTCTATTTCTAAGCCTTTGGGCCGTTATCCCAACCCACGAAAACCGAAGCCACTTCTTTAGAACTTCATTATCCTCACCCCCCTGCCTCTGGCGTAGGCTTCCACCTCTCTGCCTATCATGACGCCAGTGAGTATGGGGATCGCTGGCTTGCCCAGCTTCTGTTGTGCCACGTCGCATTTCGCGAGGAGAGCCCCCACGTCGGCTATCTTCGGCCTCGTCTTTACCTCTACCACGTATACATGCCTG
>Ga0080007_1068484_pt1 | contig 11690 bp, 13 predicted proteins | sample OctOCTMetagenome_FD_69210 | JGI IMG/M metagenome (GOLD analysis project Ga0080007, IMG submission 69210) | Hot spring and microbial mat streamer communities from Octopus Spring Streamers, Yellowstone National Park, USA - OCT_B (SPADES... | ecosystem: Environmental > Aquatic > Thermal springs >...
ATAATTGAAATTCCAGCAAGAATTCTAATTATTGGCTCATATAATCCCCAAGCTCTTGCTAAATCCATATTAGCTTTCAAATAATTTAAGCTAATTTTCTTAAAATTCCTTGAAAATTCTTCTTCTCTTGTATATGCTTTAACAACATTAATGCCTTCAAGTGTTTCTCTTGCCCTTTCAGATAAATCTCCAAATGTATCTTGAACCTTCCTAAATTTTTTTTCAATAATTTTACCAAGAACAAAAGAAATTGGAGCCAGCAAAATAAGTGGAATTATACTTATTAGTGTTAGTTTGTATGAAATTAAAAACATAGCAACTATTGAAAATGATGTGTAAATTATAGCGTCTGATAAGGAGACTATACCCATAGATAATGCCATTCTTATTGCTTCTAAATCATTTGTTGCTTTTGCCATAATATCACCTGTTTTATTTTCATCAAAATATCCAACATGTAATTTTAAAACATGCTCATAAATTTTTTTTCTTAAATCTCTTTCAATTTCCCTCGCAGCTCCAACGATAAAAAATCTCCAAAAGAATCTTAAAAAGGCAACGCCAAACGCTATTAAAATTAGTATTAAAAAGTACTTAAATAATTCTTCTGATGTTATGTTAAATTTTGCTATTTTGTCAATAACAATTGCTATAATAATTGGAACAATTAATTGACCTAAATCTACTACAATTAAAATGAGAGAACCTAATAAGTATTTTTTCCATTTTAATTTTATAAGTTCTATCATAAAATAATTATTCTTCTTCTTTTTTCAATTTTCTAATCCATCTCCTTCTTGCTGCAAGCATTTCCTTTTTCCTTACTTCTGATGGTTTTTCATAAACCATAGCTTTCTTTGCTTCTTGTAATATCCCTTCCCTCATCACAACTTTTCTAAATCTTTTTATCAAACTTTCAAAATTCTCACCATCTTTTAAAATAACACCTGCCATATTTCACCTCCTTTTTATCCAGGTGGCCATGAAAATTTTCTACCTCCTAAAAGATGAAAATGAACATGATATATACTCTGTAAAGCATCAGGACCAACATTATTAACAATTCTAAAAGATTTTAAATTTAATTTTTCTGAAACTTTCTTTATTGTTTCAAATATACCTTTCATAATTTCACTATCATTTAATTCTAAAATTGTTGGAATGTGCTTTTTAGGAATAATTAAAATATGATATGGTGCTTGTGGATTAATGTCCTTAATTGCAATACAAATATCATCTTCATATATGATTTCTGAGCTTATTTCCTTATTTATAATTTTACAAAATATACAATCATTCATAAGTTCCGAAAATTTTAAAGCATAAATAATTATACATGTGCCTTGCTTAGATTATTTCTTTGTTTTCCCACCCACCCTAAAAATAAGCCTAAGGAATTATATCAACTATCCTTTAAAATTTTCATAATATGTTTGATGAGATATTAGACATTCATTTTAATAGATGGGCAGAAGGGAAGGAAGTTAATGAAATGTCATTATTAAATGACGATTTGCTTTTAGATTTCTTTGAAACAAGGAAAAATTTATTTAATAGAAAACACTATGAATTTATGCTAAAATTGAAAGATAGTTTTTCTGGTTATTTTGAAGTTTTAGATTTTTTAAATGAAGGTAAAATTAAGCTAAGAAATATGTTAAATAACGAAACCTATGAAGTCATTTCCAATTTAAAACCAATAAAATATGATATTATTATTTCAAGGATTTATGAAGATAATGGAGAATTTAAATTGCTTGAAGAATTATCCTATATTGTTCCCTATTTTCTGAAAAATAGATTGGATTTCAATCAAACACCTTATCAAAATTATTTAAATTTTATGAATCAGGATAATTTTACAAAGAATTGGGATGGATTTGATTATAAGAAATATATATTCTTCTTTGAGGTTAAAAATAATGATGTGAAAAAGTTTATTAATTTTATTAAAAAGTCTGATTTCATCTTTAAAACGAATGTTGGTTATATTATTAATTTAAGGGGTAAAATTGTAAAATTTTTAAAAAGAGTTCCAATTTATCCAAATGAAATTATAAATTATCATGAGATTGGTATTATTTCGTCAATTGCTGTTTCAAATAAAAATGTTCCAATTATAAGTTTTTTTAGTATAGGTATGGCAAAGGCTTTCTTTGAATATGCTCAAAATAATTTGAAAGTTTTAAGTTGTATTGTAGGTCAAGAAAACAATTTAAAAGAAATTGATTTTAATGAAGAATTTAATGCTCAATATAAAGATGAAATTTTTGAATTTTACAATAGTAAAAAAACTTATAGTGAAGAAGAATTTAAATTTTACTATAATCTTGAAGCACATTTTAAAAAAATTGGAGCTTTGAATTTTCTTGAAATTCTTGAAAAATATGAATGATTTAGAAGCACTTTTGAAAATTTATGGAATAAAAGAAATTTTTCTACCTGAAAATTATCATAATAAGGAAAGAATTTTAAAAGCTTTTCAAGAAAAAATTAAAAACTGCACAAAATGTGAATTACATAAAAGTAGGACAAAATTCGTTTTTGGAAGTGGTAATCCTTATGCTCAAATTGTTATTATTGGTGAAGCACCCGGTTTTGAAGAAGATAAAAAAGGAGAGCCATTTGTAGGAAAGGCTGGAAAGCTTTTAACAAGCATATTAAATGAAATTGGTATAGACAGAAATAAAGATGTCTTTATAACAAATGTTGTTAAATGTCGTCCTTTAAATAATAGAGACCCAAAAGAAGTTGAAATTTTAACATGTAAGCCATATTTAGATTTTCAAATAAAAATAATATCTCCAAAATTAATTGTAGCTCTTGGAAGGTATTCTGCTGGACTTTTAAGTTCAAGACCACCTGAAAAAGCACTTTCAAATAGAGGCAAAATCATTGAAAGTATTTATAAAATTCCGCTTCTTATAACCTATCATCCTGCTGCTGCTTTAAGAAATCCAAATTTAACACCAATTATAAAATCTGATTTGGAAAAAATTAGGGAGTTTTTAAGATGATATATTTTTTTCTTTTCTTAAAAAATGGAGATTTTAGTGAGGTTGAAGAAGTTGGTTATGAATTTTGGGAAGCTCAAAATTTGGATATTCAAAAAGAAGATAGTGTTTTATTATTCTGGACAAAAGAAAAAGGTTATTTAACTCAAAGTGCTTATAATGTTAAAGACCCTTATGTTAAAATTTTTTATATAAATGAATGTTATAAATTTAGATTTAAGGTTTCACTTTTAGATGAAGAAATAAATTCCAAAAAAAGTTTAAGTCTTCAAGTAATTGAAATTAAAAAATTTGGAACTTATGATAGTTTAACTTTTAAATTAAGTTTTTATAATGAAGGTGATGATTGTAAAGTTAAGTTTTATAAAATTGAAAGTAATTTTCTAAAAAATGAAAATTTTTCAAGTTTTAAATATAAGGTAAAATTTTGGAATTTTGATAAAAATAAATTTTGGCAAGCTACCCAATTAAAACCTGGAACAATTTATAAATTAACTATTTCTGCTAATGGAAATTATAAGTTCCAGGTTGATTGTATTGATTATAAAGAAAAATTAAGGAAATTAAAAGGCAATAATGTTTTAATAGATACAATTAGTGCTTATTGTATTAAACAATTTTTTGTTTTTACAATTGATAGTGGTCAAATTTTTCAAATAAGAAGTGAAACCTTAGGAACGCTTGATTTTGTTATTTCTACAAAAAGTAAAAAAATTTTTGTTTATAAGAATGTTGATTATAATGGAAAAATTCTTATTTATGATAAAAATGGTAAGTTAATTAAGAATGAAAACTTTTCTGAAAATCCAAAAATTTTTGAATTTGATAAAAGAGGTAAGTATTTAGTTGTTATTCCAAGGAAATTTAAAAAGGAAGTTAGATTATAATGCGTATTGAAGGTGGAGAAAAAAAAGGATTTATTATAAAAGTTCCAAAAAACATTAGACCTACAACTTCATTTATTAAAAAATCTATATTTGATACAATTGGTAATTTTATTCTAAATAAAGATGTTCTTGAATTGTTTGCGGGAAGTGGAGCTTTGGGTTTTGAAGCACTATCAAGAGGAGCAAAAAGTTGTATATTTGTTGATATTTCAAGAAGTTCTCAAAAAGCAATAGAAGAAAATATAAAAAAGTTAGGATATGAAAACAAAGCAAGTTTTATAAAATCAGATGCTATAAAATTTCTAAGAAATTATTCAATGAGCTTTGATATTATTTTAGCAGATCCGCCTTATGATTATGAAAATTATGATGAACTTTTAAATTATGGATATTTAAGGCTTAAAGAAAATGGGATTTTTGTTCTTCAATTGTCATCTAAAAAAAGCTTAAAACTAAACTCATTTTCAGTATATAAAGATTATGTAAGAGGTGAAACAAGAGTTTTATATTTAGAAGTAAAAAAGTTTTAATAAATGGAATTTAAAATATCCAAAGCAATTTTATCCGTAGGATTATCTTCACCTAATAATTCATCAATTTTATAAAGTTTATTTGTGATTTTTTGCGGGTTTTCAAGAATTTCTAATACTTTCCTTGTTATTTCTTTTGGTCTTATATGTTGAATGTACTCAGGATAAACCATTTCATTTAAAATTAAATTTACTAAACTTATAAATGGAACTTTAACAATTAACTTTCCTAATATCCATGTTAGCTCACTTGTAGAATATACAACAATAGCTGGCTTTTTAAGTATTGCTGATTCTAAACTTGCTGTTCCAGATGCTACAATTATGATATCAGATGAGTTTATAATCTCAATTGAATTACCTCTCATGATTTTTAAATTATCGTTTTCACTAATAGGATAATCAATTAATAAAGATAAAATGAATTTCGCATCTTTATAAATTTTTTCAATTTCTCTTTTTATTTTCAAAAACCTTGGAATTAACCTTCTAATTTCATCTTTTCTTGAACCTGGCAATAATCCTATTATTGGTTTTCCTTCAATTTGAATTTTATTTATTTTTTCTTTTAAAAGTTTTTTTAATGGATGTCCAAAAAATTTTACATTTATTCCATATTTTTCAAAAAACTTTTTTTCAAATGGTAAAATTGAATATAAACCTTTAATTTTTCTTAATGTTTCAATTCTAAAAAGTCCCCATGCCCAAACTTGCGGTAAAATATAGTAAAATATATTTTTTTTCCCTGCTTTTATTAAATCATTTGCTAATTTCAAATGAAATCCTGGATAATCAACTAAAATAATAACATCACTTTTTAGTGCTTCTCTATATACAATTTTATAACTTTCAAAAACATTTTTCAATTTCACTAATGCTTCTTGAACACCTACTATTGAATCCTCTTTAAAGTCATATATAACATTAACACCTTCTTCTTTAAGATGACTACTTCCCATCCCAAAAAATGAAAAATTTCCATATTTTTTCAATGAATTTACTAATTCACTTGCTCTTATATCGCCTGAAACTTCACCAGCAGAAATAAAAATTCTCACTTATTAATTTTGGATAATTTTTCTTGTCTTTCTTTTATAATTTTTTCTGTAATACTTGAAGGGACAATATCGTAGTGATCAAAAATCATAGTATAATATGCTCTTCCTTGTGTTAATGATCTTAATGTTGTTGCATAATTTAACATCTCTGAAAGTGGCACATAAGCAATTATAACTTTTGAGTTCATTCTATCTTCAATTGCTGTAATGTGACCCCTTCTACTATTTAAATCACCAATAACTTCCCCCAAATAATCTTGTGGTGTTACAACTTCAACTTTCATTATCGGTTCAAGCAGAACAGGCTTGGCGTTTTTCATAGCTTCTTTAAATGCTTGACTTGCTGCTATTTGAAATGCTATATCTGATGAATCTACTTCGTGATAAGAGCCATCAAATAGCTTCACCCTGACATCAACAACAGGATAACCTGCTAAAACACCTTTTTTCATTGCTTCTTTAATGCCTTTTTCAACAGATGGTATAAACTCTTTTGGAATTTTACCTCCAACAATTAGATTTACAAATTCAAATCCTTTTCCTCTTTCTAATGGCTCAATTTCAATCCAAACATGTCCATATTGTCCTCTTCCACCTGTTTGCCTTATATATTTACCTTCTTGTTTGGCACTTGATGTTATTGTTTCCTTATAAGCAACTTGTGGCAGTCCTACTTGGACATCTATTTTATGCTCTCTCCTCATCCTATCAACAATAATTTCAAGATGTAATTCTCCCATTCCCGCAATTATAGTATCACCAGTTTCTTCATCAGTCCATGCTCTAAATGATGGATCTTCTTCCATAAATTTTGAAAGTGCATGCGCTAATTTTTCTCTTTCCTCTTTTGTTTTAACATATATTGCTTGAGCAATAACAGGATCAGGCACTTGTAAAGATTCTAATAATATAGGATGATTTTCATCACAGATTGTATCACCTGTTGTAGCACTTCTTAAACCAATTATAGCTCCAATATCACCAGCACATAATTCTTCTATATCTTCTTTTTTGTTTGCATGCATGCGAACAATTCTTGAAACTCTTTCTTTAACGCCTTTTGTAGAATTATAAACATAAGTTCCAGCAGTGATTTTACCACTATAAACTCTAATATAAGTTAATTTACCAAGATAAGGGTCAGTCATAATTTTAAAAGCAAGTGCTGTTAAAGGTTGGTTTTCATCTGCTAATCTTGTCTCTTCTAAATTCGTATTTGGATTTATTCCTTTTACAGGGGGAAGATCTATTGGTGATGGTAAGAAATCTACGACAGCATCAAGTAAGGGTTGTATTCCTTTGTTTTTAAAAGAAGAACCACATAGCACTGGAACAACTTCAAAAGCAAGGGTTGATTTTCTTATAGCCTTAATTAAATCATCTTCACTTATTTCTACTCCTTCAATATATTTTAGCATTATTTCTTCATTAAATTCAGCAAGAATTTCTATCATTTTTTCTCTATATTCTTTTGCATTTTCAATTAAATCATTAGGAATATCTAAAATTTCATATTTAGCTCCAAGCGTTTCCTCAAGCCAAATAATTGCTTTCATTCTTATTAGATCTATTACTCCTTTAAATGAGCTTTCTGCTCCTATTGGAATTTGAATGGGTAATGGAATAGCTGATAATCTTTCTTCCATCATTTCAATTACATTAAAAAAGTTTGCCCCTATTTTATCCATTTTATTAATATATGCTATTCTTGGAACTTTATACTTGTCTGCCTGTCTCCAAACAGTTTCACTTTGTGGCTCTACACCTGCTTCCGCATCAAATATAACAACTGCTCCATCTAATACCCTTAATGCTCTTTCTACTTCTATTGTAAAATCAACATGTCCTGGTGTATCAATGATATTTATCATACAATCTTTCCAAAATACACTTGTTGAAGCAGCTGTTATTGTTATTCCTCTCTCCCTTTCTTGCTCCATCCAGTCCATTTCCGCTTGTCCTTCATGAACCTCACCAATTTTATGTTTTCTTCCCGTATAAAACAAAATTCTTTCAGTAGTAGTAGTTTTACCTGCATCTATATGTGCTATAATTCCTATATTTCTTATCTTTTCAATAGGATACTTCATAAGTTCTGAAAATTTTAAAGGATACTTTAAAATTTTGAAGCTTTATATAAATTTATTATGTCAAAACAATTTACTATAAGGGGGGATTTTATTGCTATTTTAAGGAAAGCAGTTGATGAAGATTTTACAGGAAGACTTGAATTTATTGAGCCTAATGGAAATGGTATTGTTAGAGTTAGTATGATAAATGGAAGCATATATCAAATTGATAGTTCTTGGGGTTTTGGAAGAATTGAAATAAATAGAATTATTAATTGGAAAGAAGGAGAGTGTAGGATAAAGAAACTATCTGATAAAGAAATAGAGGAATTAAAAGAAAAGAATATTATAATGACACCTGCTGAAATTTTCTTGTTGAAGTAATGGTTAATGTTCTTGGAATTTGTTATGAAGGAAAGGAAAATTTTTTAAAAGGAACAAGAATTGGTCCATCTTATATTAGGTGGGCTATTGAATCAATTGAAGATTATTCAATTTATCAAAATAGTAATTATAAACCTTATAATGATTTAGGTGATATTCATGTCCCTTGGGAACTTAACATTTTTGAAGTGATAGAATTTATTTCAAAAGTTGTTGAAAAGTCCATTAAAAATTATGGACTTCCTTTTGTTTTTATTGGAGGTGATCACTTTATAACATATCCTATTATTAAAACACTATCAAAATTTCAAAAATTTGCTATTATTCATATTGACGCTCATTTAGATAGGAGAGATATATTTGAAAATTCAAAATATAATCATGCAACATTTATTAGGAGACTTGAAGAAGAAGGTTTTTTAATTTATACACTTGGTTATAGGAGCTATGCTAATGGTCTTGAATATATTAATGAAAATTGTTATCGTTTTGAAGTTTTAAATCCAATAAAGGAAATAGTAAAAAAGCATGATAAATTTTATTTAACATTGGATTTGGATGTTTTAGACCCATCTTTATTTCCATCTGTTAGTAATCCAGAGCCAAATGGAATTAGTTTTAATGAACTTATTGAATGTTTAAAGTTATTAAAAGGCAAATTAGTAAGTGCTGATATTGTAGAGTTTTCTCCCATTATCTCTGACCATTATAGAAGCGGTGTAATAGCAAGTGAAATTTTAAGAGAAATTATTATTCTTTTAAAAACTTAAAATAAATTTTCCTAATGATAAATTTTTTATCTTTTAGATTGAATAGTTTTTCTCTATAATGTTAAAATTATGGTGTCCTGTTCCAAAATATATGAAAAGTTTTCGTTAGAGAAAACAAAAATGGTATCTAATAAAATCACTTGTACCTATAAACAATTCTACCCTTGCTTAAATCATAAACAGGTAATTCTACAATTACCCTATCACCAGGAACAATTCTAATGTAATGTATTCTCATTTTTCCTGAAAGATAAGCTAAAATTTCTTTTCCATTATCAAGTCTTACTCTAAAAAGCGCATTTGGTAAAACTTCGGTTATTGTTCCTTCAACCCTTATAACATCTTTTTTCTCACTCATTTTATCACCTCTTTTAATATAACTCTTAAAATTCCAAGACTTTCAGAGCTATTCAAAAAGCATAATATGTACTTATCATCTATGAACTTAATTAAAGTTGAAGAATTTTCAGAATTAAGGATTATATCTTTTGGATTTTCAAATTTTTCATATATTAAATCAACATTATTTGCCAAATTATCTATTTCATCTTCGCTAAAACCCAAATAAGCAATAATTTCTCCTTTTATTTTTCCTACTAAAATTTTATCTAAGCTTGGAACTATAAGCTTAATTTCTTGAATTTTTTTATGTATATTTTCATCAGTTTTAATTTCCCTTCCTTTCTTTTTTCCTACTAATTTGTCAGAAATATCCAAAGGCTCTTGAAATGAGATTAGTGTAGATGAATTTATTTCTTGAAATTCATAATCTTTATAGTCATTTTCTAAAATATCTTTTAGTGCTTCTTCTCTGTTTGATGTTTTTCCAGCTACTTCAAGGAGTTTTCCTTCCTTAAATAGGAATATGTATTGTCCAGCCTTAAATAAACCACTTTTTTTATTTTCAACAATATCCCTCAAAGTTTCTGTTATGTTCATAGCGAAAATTTTAAAGCATGAAATTTTATAAAAATTGTATTGTCTAATAATTCCAAAATTATTTATTTTTCTATATTTTTCCCACCCACCCTGATAATAAGGCTTCGCCTTATAAATACCCATTTTTCGGCAAGGGGCTTTCGCCCCCTAAATGAACCCCCAATAAAATCAATAATTTCTTAAAATTTTCATAATTTATTGATAGTCAATTATTTAACACCAATTACTAGACAGAGCATATAAAAATTGTTCTAATAATTATGAAACTATTTATTTTTCTTCATTTTACCCACCCTAAAAATAAGCTCTTCGGCTTAAAAATGCCCATTTTTCGGCAAGGGGGCTTCGCCCCCTAATAAAACCCCCATTAAATCAATAGTTTTAGAAAATCTTTTATAACTTATTGATTATCAGAAAGCATATTAAAATTGCTTTGTCTAATAATTTTGTCTAACAATAAAATAAGTCTTCGCCTTAAAACTTTCGTCCTCTTAAATGAACCCTCGATAAAATCAATAATTTCCTGAAATTTTTATAAATTCTTGATAATCAATTACTTAATAATAATTATTTGACAAAGCAAAACTGTTTTCCTTTTTCCATAGTAAATTTCCATCTTTACTAATTCTTTCTAAAATACAAGAGCAAATTTGTAATCAGTTTTAGAAGAGCCGATTAAAATGTTGTTATTTGCTTCATCAATTGAATAAATAGCCTCACTACTTTCATTATATATAATACAAAGATTAAAAATTTTAAATTCCATATCATCATGTTTAAACTCCACTATGTTCAGATGGAACCAGTCCCTACACCTCGGGGGCTGGGAGTATAGGAGGGTTTAAATTCCACTATGTTCAGATGGAACCTCCTGGGGTCAAAAGGAATTGCTATCAATTTTTTCTGTTTAAATTCCACTATGTTCAGATGAAACATTTATCATCTTGCATTTTCTTATACTCCACATTCTTGTTTAAATTCCACTATGTTCAGATGAAACACAATTGAGTTGATATGCCGATGGAATGGTTGCCAATTGAGTTTAAATTCCACTATGTTCAGATGAAACTAGAATTTTAGCAGATTTCATAAAAGAAGCAAAAGAAAGTTTAAATTCCACTATGTTCAGATGGAACTTATCAAGGTCATTCCAAATGGTTTGAATATAAAGTAATGTTTAAATTCCACTATGTTCAGATGGAACGAAATAAACCACAACCCGAAACAAGTTCATTTCCAATTGTTTAAATTCCACTATGTTCAGATGGAACTAAAACAGGTAAATGGTGAATATGAAATAATTCCAGAGTTTAAATTCCACTATGTTCAGATGAAACAAGAGATGAACTTTTTTGAATTTTTAGCAAATGCCGTGGCGTTTAAATTCCACTATGTTCAGATGGAACAGAGTTTTTTAGAATACTTGATAAAACATAATCATAATGTTTAAATTCCACTATGTTCAGATGGAACTCTTTAATTGTTATTTTTGCTTCAACAATAATTTCATGTTTAAATTCCACTATGTTCAGATGGAACGAAGGAGAAACTTAATTTTGCTCAATTTGTTGAAAAAATAGTTTAAATTCCACTATGTTCAGATGGAACAGCACCTAGGAAAAGTAAATAACTTATACTTTGTAGATGTTTAAATTCCACTATGTTCAGATGGAACAAAGAATTTCTGATATTCTTAATGAAGCAAAACAACTGTTTAAATTCCACTATGTTCAGATGGAACCTCCGCTTCTAACCTTACAAACCTATTTCAACAAGGCATAAAGCCTTGTAAAAGAAAAGCATAAAGCAAACCCAAGCCAAACCTTAAAAATTTTAAATTCTCCCTAACGAAAATGTATATAACAAAATGCTATGCTAAAATTTTAAAGCATACCCCAAACAAATGTCAATTGTCACAAACCTCCACCTTGTTATTTGCCAAATTAAAATGCTAAATTAATAAATAACTCTTAATCAATAACTTAATTAAATTAGCTAATTTTAATTTGCCAAATAAAAATATTCAAAATTTTAGGTTT
>Ga0080007_1077328_pt1 | contig 11685 bp, 11 predicted proteins | sample OctOCTMetagenome_FD_69210 | JGI IMG/M metagenome (GOLD analysis project Ga0080007, IMG submission 69210) | Hot spring and microbial mat streamer communities from Octopus Spring Streamers, Yellowstone National Park, USA - OCT_B (SPADES... | ecosystem: Environmental > Aquatic > Thermal springs >...
CGAGTAAATGCAGTGATGCGATGTGGGTAAGGATCAGGTTGTTGGAGTGGTGTTAATGCTTGTGTCCATCTCCATAATAGTTGGATATGGATGGTTGCTCTTCTTCACAGAATGGACTCTACTCCTTATACAGCTAACTCTTATGATCGCCGTAGCGGCAGTACTTGGTGTTGTCGCTTGGAGTTGTCGCTTGGATAGGATACACCCTGGCGACCACCCCTTCACCTAAATCAATAGAAGAGATTGAGAAGGAGATCCAGCACGAGCTTGAGATATTAGAGAAAGAAGGGCATCAGGAGGAAGGAAAGCAGGAAAGTTAGTATTGGGGCGGCTGGATGCCTGAACTGCTCCTACACTTCGCCATACCTTTCGCTCTAGTAGCACCTGTCCTTGGGATAAGGAGGGCGCTATTAGCGGGCTTCATAGCGATTCTGCCGGACATTGATGCCTTAATGTACATACATAGATCCGTTACGCATTCAATACCACTTCTCATGATACCAGCTACACTCTTTGTAGTTGTGTTTTGGAAAGCCGGGAAAGGCTCACGTACTGTGGCCGCATGCACTCTATCACTTCTAAGCCACCCGATTCTGGATCTATTCCAGTCGCCTACACCGATCCTGTATCCGCTCTCACAATATTCATACCATCTCTCGGTGAAAATGAATGCCTTGATCTCTGAGAAAATTGTTCCAGAGGTCGCTGTAAGAGTTAGTTTTGAAACGACAAACTTCTCAAGATTTCAAACACTCGATGCACCGATATTTACAGACGTAGGGTTCGTAATCTCACTATTACTGATGATTTTCCCCACGATAAATCGCATTGCAAATATACTACACCACACGAGCTTATACAAGCAGCCAGATCTCTGTAAAGAACAGTTAGGTAAAACAATTGATGTAAGCGGTGCTGGGAAACTCCAGAACGATCACCTTGACCCTGGCCCATCTTTCAGCAAGGACGATGTAACCATTATAATACCTACACTAAACGAGGAGAAGGCGATTGGACGAGTTATCCATGAGGTGAGGGAGCAGGGGTTCAAGAACATATTGGTTGTTGATGGTTACTCTTCTGATAGGACGGTGGAAATAGCTAAAGAACTCGGAGCCAAAGTCGTACATCAGTTGGGTCATGGGAAGGCCATGGCTGTAAAGACAGGCCTTGAATTGGCTAAGACTCCTTGGGTATTAGTGATGGACGGGGACGGCACATACGACCCGCGAAGCATTGACAAAATGCTGGAGGTCGCTGTTGAGAGGGGGTACGACGAGGTTATCGGGTACCGCATGGATCGGGAGAACATCCCGTTGCTTCATAGGTTTGGAAATAGCGTGATAAGCTATCTGATAAGCCTACTCATGGGTCATAGGATCAAAGACCCATGCAGCGGAATATACTTACTTAGAAGAGATTTCGCGAAGCAATGTGAAATAACATCCACCGGATTCGATGTAGAGGCAGAGATAGTCTGCCAAGTAATAGCGCATGGAAAGGTTGCGGAAGTCCCTGTTAGGTACCGCAGACGTATAGGTGAGTCTAAGCTGAGGACGTGGAGTGAAGGCCTCAGGATACTTCTGACAGCGATAAAAATATCATGGCTATACAACCCTGTTTTCCTGCTGGGCTCCCTAGCCTCTATACTGGCGGTCCCTGGCGCAGCCTTGACGCTGTGGCAGCTCTACCTCAGATTTGTTTATGGTGCTGGGGCATGGTCCTTAGAGGTATCGTGGCTTGCACTTTTCCTCCTAGTGGTGGGATTGCAGGGGTTCACAATGGCCACCCTCGCCCTCATGCTGAAGAGGATGGAGAGAAGGATAGTTCAAAGCCTTAAAAATTCTTAATGGAATTTGTGGAGTGTGGCCTTTTGGGAAGATGGATCTTTGACGACAAAGTTATAATTGCTTGTATCAAAGCTATGACTCTATCAGGCCGTTGGATGATTTTTGACAATGTTTCTAAGCACGATAAGGATTAGGTCTCGCTCTATGCTTAGAAAGAAGGTATATATACTAGTTGCTGATAAAAGAGTGCGATGATAATGGCCGCAACTACCGGAGGAAGAGAAAGAAGAAAATTTCCATGGGAGCTCGTGATCATCGGTATCTTAGTAGCCGTTGCGATAGGATTATTGATTTACGCGTTTCTACCTCCAACACCACCACCATATGTTAAATGAATTCATTTATATTATGACGAATTTATTAGGTTCAACAAGCTCGGCAAGTATCGAATGGTTACCTCTGACTATGAGTCTAATTCTTAAGCAAATAAAATGGCCAGAGCTCTATGTTCCTATTAGAGCCTAGAGGCGTATTCTTCTCCACAACTAAATAACGTCTCTTATGATCCGTTTTATGAATCTACGTTTCCATATAATATCTTCAACCGGATTATTTATTGTAACATTTTTAATTATATGGAGCTTTTTAGGGCCAAGAGCTCTTCCCTGGTGGACCGATGGAGGATTATGGCTTAAGTATGCTAACGGCCTTCTGGGGGTTACTTGGCCTCTCTGGGATGAAAAACCATTTAACTATCCACCCTTATTCACGTCGATCCTTGCTTTGCTTATTAGACTGACAAACGACCCCCTCTTTTCGATAAAGTTCCTCGCGGCCTTCTCATTCTCATTGAGAACGGTGGTTGCTTACCTATCTTCACTACTAATATTCCGGGAAAAGCTATCTGCTATTGCGGCTGCGTTAATCATTATGCTGCTTCCTATCCATGTCGAGATGGTTGGTTGGGGAGGCTACCCAAACATCTTAGGCTTATCCCTGCTCATGATTTCGACCGGATTATTGGTCTCGTGGCTGAGAGGTGATTTAGGAAGAGGGATGTTTCCATTACTTTTTATAACATCTGCACTAATACCTATCAGCCACAACCTGACCTTCCTAGTTTACTCGACGTTCTTGACCATAACTATGATGCTGCTGTTGTTAGCGAGGCAGAGTAGAAATGCTCTGAGGGTGTTAAGCGTATTTTTATTAACCCTCGCTGTTTATGCATTCTACGTATTTGTCTTGCTTTGGCCGCCGAGCTACTTATTGTATAATGAAGCAGCTTACCATCACCTGAGGGTCAATTTATCTTCAGGCTTTCTAACATGGATCTTCAAAAGCGTTGGCTTCTTATTAATATTATACGCGCTCACAGCAGTAACGATAGCATCAGCCATCCTGCTTAGGAGGAGACTCCTAGAGATAGGTGTCTTGGTGAGTTGGCTCATAACCCCTTTGTTTTTGATAAACCTACATATATTTGGCATAGCACTGGATTATCAAAGAATCTTTCTATTCTTCGTAGATCCTTTTATCCTTTTGGCCTCATGTTCACTTCAGACACTTACTGCCACACCAACTGATACTAGAGCCCCTGCGTTCACGATAATAAGGGAGCACATCTTACTATTTTACGGCCCTAAGTTAATTAACCTAGCCAAAAGACTATTACATCTTATATTGTTTGCGGGGCTAATTACTTCTATTATTCTCTCAAGCGTATATGGTTTCTTAACTTTTAAGAGCGTTAGTGAGTGGTACAATTTTAGAGATAAATATGGGGATCTAGAAAAGCTTGAAGCTCTTAACTGGATCAACGATAATACAAATGGCGACTCAGTATTTGTGGCTGAAGAAGAAATCGCTAGATGGATAGAGGGTTATAGCTCCAGAAGGGTACTAATGAATGCTCATCCGATGTACCTCTTCGTTAACGGTGAGCACGAGAGAGCGTATGCTGCTAAAACAATACTACTATCGTCCCTATACCTGTCAAATGACATTGTGGCTATATATGAACCACATGATTCAAGAGAAAATATCTCAACTAGAATCGCACTTAAAAGTATGGGAGCTTTAGAAGAGGTGTTCTTCTTAGAATCTAACTCGAGTTATTTTGAAGCCAACCTTGATGGGAATGTAATTAGGGAATATCTCTCAAACGCTAGAGGCATAGATGTCTTTGAGGGGAAGAGTGAGGTCAGATTCTCATATATCTTCGAGAATCTTAGAGTGGATAAGGTTGTGCTAATTAATTCTGAGAGGAATGAGATCGCCCTAATATTCAAAGTCGAGTCTCCTAACCCGCGAGTCAAGCTTGAAAGGCTGGTTATAGAGCTGAAAGGATGGCCTACGAGGACTATATGGGAAGCTAAGATTAAGCCAAATGGAACATTATCTGTGACAACAGACATAGGTCAATTCATGGTAAAGACAAACGCCATGTCGGCGTTCCCATTCATATTTGGTCCTGAACAGGACGCTATTATTCAAATATCGCCCTTGGACGCGAAGCCAGTCAGGACAGAGGTAAAACTAATTCACTCAAGCGAGCTAATAAAGAAATTTAATGCTCGATACGTGGTAATCCCTAGACTTCAAGATACCGGTTTTAAGCGTTACATCCCACTTCATCCTATCACGAGGCCTGAATATATGCATTTGCTAAAGGATCCATCCTATCGAATAGTATATCAGAATGAGCGCGTGATCATTCTTGAATTTGTTGGATAAGGCAAGAGGAAGCAGAGCTGAAAAAATCAACTACCATAAACTCTTAGAAAGCTATGAGAGTGGCGATAGTTTCTGAAGGATTCGCGCCATATATTGGTGGGGTAGAAACTAGGTATACAAAGATCGCAGAGCATTTAGCTAGAAAACATGATGTCGATGTTATTACTTTGCTCCAGAAAGAAGTCGGTCAAGAGGGTGAGAAAATTTTGGAAATTGAACAACATGGCAGACTCAGAGTCTTTAGAATAAACGTTGAAAATAAATATTTCTTAGCAGATGGAACCAGATCGCTCAGAAGTGTCAGAGAATTTTCTAAGAAGTGTGCAGAACACATCGTAAAAAACAGTTATGATGTTCTTTTGGTAAGTGAGTGGCCGCTTCTGCATGTTCTCTATATTAAGAAAAAGACTCATCAAAGAAATATGTTGGTCGATTGGCACGAGGTCTTAGGAAGGTATTACTTGAAATTTGGACTAAAAGGACTTGGAGGATGGGTTCTCGAAAGGATTGTGGCTAAGCTTGATGGCATTAAACATATAGCCGTATCTGAGTTTACTAGGGAGAGGCTTCGGGGCGTCCTCGGCGTAAAGGAGGACATACCAGTTATCTGGAATGGAGTAGATCCGATGGAATATAATGGTTTATCAAATATTAAGAAAGAATTTGGAAAGATAGTATTTTTTGGAAGGTTTGCTCCACATAAGGGTATTGATTTACTAATAGAGGCATTCAAAATTGTAAAAAGGGCTAAACCTGAGACTAGCTTGCACATCATAGGTGACGGACCACTGACCAATCAAGTCGTCGAAATGGCATCCAACGTTAAGGACACCTATGTCGCCATAGCTCTTCCTAGAAAGAGACTGCTCGAGAATATAAAAAGTGCTTGGATGGTCGTGATCCCCTCTTATAGAGAGGGTCAGGGTATCTCTTATCTAGAGGCAATGGCTGCTGGGACCCCAGTCATTTCTGTTAGAAGCCCTTACAATGCATTTTCAAGCATGGTAAAGAATGGAGAAGATGCTTTGATAGCTGACCCAGACGCACACTCACTAGCCGTAGCGATCCTCAAACTACTCGAAGATGAGGAACTATACACGAAGCTATCTAATAATGGTAGAATTTTTGCCTCAAGGTTCAGTTGGGACAACATATGTTCCAAACTGGAGGTAGTGCTTGAAGATGTTCTGGAAAAGCAGTAAGTTATTAAGCCCCCTTCATTTGCTGAGTTCGTCTCTAGACTATTTAAGCTTCTTTTGGGCATGGTGTATTATGAAGTTTCGTGAGCTTAGTGATTTTGAGTGGGGTGTCGTTAGGCCTTTTCCTCCTCCTAGGTCTAGGGTTGGTAGACCTAGAACTGATGATAGGATGGTCTTGAACGGTATACTATATATGTCCTCACCACTGGCTGTAGGTGGATGGATATGCCCCTAGAGTATGGTTCATACAAGACAGCTTGGAAGAGGCTTAAGAAGTGGCAGGATGAAGGGATATGGGATAGGATATTCAGGGCGTTATCATCCATTAGGGAGCATAGAGTCCCTGTCTACGCATACATGTATCTTGGTCCTCTTCCTATGCTTGAAGCCGTCGTGCCCCACTATCTCTCCCTTTTTAGCCTCGACAGTCGAGCTATATACAGAGACAATCCCATGCCCCTAAGCGTACTCATAGGGCCTGGGAACGAGCATGACTCTGAGAAGCTTCTAGAGCTTGTAGGAGACGTAGATTGGAAGCCTGAACAGCTCTACGCAGACGCAGCATACGATACGGAACATATAAGGAGGGGCTTAGAATCAATAGATATAGAGCCTAACATACCCGTGAATCCCAGGAATGGTAAGAGGCCTAGTCCATACAATGTTGAGCTATACGGAAGGATGAAGCCCGCTGTAGAGAGGGTCTTCGGATGGATAAAATCATTCAGAAGAGTAATCATACACCTAAGATACGGAATTTAGAGATGAGATCGCTAATAAATTGGCTCAAAGCAAAGCTCTTCTCTCTCAAATATACTTTAAAGGCTTTAGGCATTAAAGACTGGATCTATGTAATTCTACTCCTCTTAGGCCCAATTATTTCAGGAGTCTTTGTAGGAGTCAAGATGTTTAAAAACTATCTGCCAACTGGTGACGATCCTGGGAATTGGTTAAAGAGGATAAATGCATTTTTCGGAGATAGATACCCGTTATGGGATGAGGGGTTGCTATCATACCCGCCCCTCTTTCACATGATTGGGGCATTTCTAACACTTTTCAGCGGAGACACAGTCATGGCTATGAAAGTCTTAGCATTACTGGCTTTGATGTCGATCCCTATAACATCGGGATGGTTTACGTACAAAATTTCTGGAAGCAGACAGGCCTCAGTGATAACATCTCTAATAGTATCATTCCTTCCAATGCATTACGAAATGATCTGGTGGGGCGCGTATCCTAATCTGCTGGGAGTTACTTTTCTACCAATAGGAGTCTATGCCATGATTAGGGCCATTGAGGAGCATTACGACATCAAAAATTTGGTGAATCTTGTTCTATTTACGAGCCTTATAACACTGACCCATCATATGACGGCGATAATATTTGCTGGGATTTTTCTCATCTCCCTTATTATCCTTTTGTTTTTAAGGGTCTTTACTTTTAGGATCTGGGCAGCCAGTATGCTATCGCTAACCATAATTATCTCTTATACTGCTTACCTCATTAGGTCCGGCTACCTTATCGAAAATCCACTCGTGACGCAAGTCGACCTGTATGAGAAACTGTTATGGGCTTTCAAAAGCCCGCTCGTTCTTTATATACTTATAATCTCATCTATTCTTGGCATCCTGAAACTAATCCATAATTGGAATGTCTTCTCAGCCACACTATTGTCTGCATGGATCCTATCACCCGTCCTGCTAGCTTTATCACAGTACATGGGAGTCCGCGTTGATGTGGGAAGATTTATGCTATTCCTAGGAACGCCGATGGCCATATCCTCTAGCATGGTATTGCCGGACCTAAAAGAAGCACTTAAGGTAAGTAAGACATCTCATAGGGGCGATAACGGTCCAGAGTACTCTATCGAAATTAGCATCGATAAAATTTTACCGGTTATACTGCTAATCACGGTCTTAGCTCTGAATCCGCTTGCCGCAATATCTACAAATGACTCGGCGTACGAATATTATGACTGGCTCTCTAAAGATTATCGAAAATACTCGGATCAAGAGAGATTACAAATCTTACAGTGGATTAAGAAGAATACCGCTACTAGTGATGTAATCGTTGCTAGTTATCATCTAGGCAGGTGGATAGAAGGCTTTAGTAGTAGAAGGACTCTAATGGATATTCCGCTGAGCACTATTGTGATTAGAAACGAGTTTTATAGGTCTCTCTCAGCCCAGACAATACTCTCATCAAACTATAAGGTAGCAAACGGATATTTTATGATAGATGACCAATCACCCCTCGCACCAACTTTTGCTCCACTGATATATGTTTCAAATAAGTGGGGTTATGACCCAATATTATATCTTGACGACTCTTTCGTCAGATTCAATTTTGAAATGAATGGTAAAACATGGATAGAAGCACCCTTCAAGGCCTGGTTATATGATTTTTCCATAGAAAAAGGCAAGACACTAACGAGGATTACTCATTTTTACCAAACTATAGCACTAAGAATAAACAAGACCACAGAGATAATGCAAATTAGGCCATACTTCAGTATACGTTACGACGTGGCTCCAGTAACCGACGCAAAGCTCAAAGAGGCGCAGATCACATTTTTTCTTGCTTGGGGAAGGATTATAAAAGATTTCAAAATTGTTGATAACGGTTTCAGACTATCGACTGGGACGGGCGAGGTAATAGTAACACTCGACAAGAAATTAAGCCATGTTGAGGCGGGAATTTATGAAGAATTTAATCAGCACAGAGTATTCATTAAGATGCCGTTGAAGCCTGAAGGCGACTCATTCACAATAACCTTCAATAATCCTAACCCGGTCTCCCAGTACCCACGAAACTGGCTTATGAGCTTTACTGAAGTCTCAGCGGATTTTAAGCCTAGGTACATTGTTGTACCGAAGGAACATCCATTCCACAAGACTAGGACTTGGACGCCGCCTTACCCGAGTGGTGAGGTCGTGTATGTTGAAGACGCCCTCGTCAGGGTTGCCTTTAGTAAGGCGGGAGCAAGCTGGGTGGAGGCTCCCTACAGGGGTAATGTGACACATGAAGAGGTAGTAGAAGATGGTAGAGTGATAAGTTATGAGACAGTGGGTCTAATCTTTCACAAAGAAGTCAGGAATGAGGGTGACGGAATCACGATATCTTACAGGGTCGAGCCTAAGCCCGGAGTGAGGATTGACTCGATACAAGTTCCGCTATGGCTGGCGTGGGGGAGACAAGTCTCGTACGTCAACATTTCCGGAGGTAAGGCACTTGTGGTGAGCGATGCTGGGAGTATACTAATAGAGGTAGATAAGGATGCTTCTCTCAGTCATGGATTAGACCCCGAGTTCAAGGCGCCTAGAATTCTTGCTTTTAAGAGGGCGGTCGAGAATAAGGTTGAGGTATCTATAAGGTTCAGGCCTTTGAATCATCTATCCTACCTAACCTACGAGTATGTGCCGACGACTAGGCCTCATATGGCTGGGGGAGACCGCGTAAACATAATTAATGAATCTATTCGGTTTGAGCCTGTCTTCGAAACGAGCAACATAATAATCTACGAGATAAAGTGGTCTCAAACTTGACGCTTCCCGAAGGCATTCATTACATGACTAGGTGGAGGGTAGTATTCAAGAGTGATAAAGTGGTCTATCTCCTCAGTTTCTTAATTCCGCTAGCTATCAGATCTATTCCAGAACTATTATCACCGGTTCCTATAGGGTTCGACACGGCGATATATCTGGTTCAGGCCAAAAATTTGTCGAGTAAGCCGGCTATTCTTCCCTTCTTTTCGAAAATATTGAGCATACTTTACTCGTTCGGCGTAGATCTAATCGTGTTGATGAAGATTTTACCGCCTTTATTTTTCGCCACTACGGTTTTTCTTGCAGGGATGTATGCTCGTATGAGGCTGGGTTGGAGTTGGAGAAATACGTTGATTCTAATTGTTATAATGACTTTTTCTGCAGCGATGCTGAGGATGTCTTGGGACCTTCATAGACAGTCAGTAGCAACCATACTGCTACTAGCATATTTATACATGGATCCGTGGAAAAATCTAACTACGAAAAAAGTCGTTACATCATTTATTTTGATTATGTTTATAGGTTTGCTTCAAGAGTTGGTGTTGGTGACGGTGATTGCGATTAATTTTTATCTAGCGTTGATGGCTTTGAAGAAGAAAATGTTCAGGAGGTGCTTAATCTTCATCATGTTGGCCGCAACCCCAGTTATATGCTATGAAGTTGGTGCCTACGTTACTTATGCTAGACCCGCTGACCCCTCCGGAGTTTTTGCAGATCTTCTAGGCGCGTGGTCTGGAGGATACGCCGACTTGGTTAGTTACAAGGTTGGCATTCTCGTGGCTACTTTCTGGTATGTTCTTCCGCTAGTACCTTTAGGCTTTTTCTATGATAAGTATTTTACTCCCTGGGTGACGGCGATGTTGGCGGGTTTTCTTTCGCAGATTTTAACTCCGTTTTTTGCTGTTAGGCTCGGTGATAGGTGGATGCTTTACATGGCGATCCCTCTGATGTTTTATGCCTCGAATGCTTTATCGAGGCTTAATGGCTCTAGAAGATTTAGGACTGTGGCAATAATATCTGCGTTGATTATTGTTTGTATGAGTGGGTTTAGCATGCTTGGTGTGGTTCAGCCGTTTAAGCTGCCTTCAAATCTTTACGTAGGGTTTATCCCATCTACGATGGTGTTCTCGACAGCAAAGCCAGAGCATGTTGCCGCCGTGATTTCTCTATCCCACGTTATTAATAACGTCACGGATAAAAATGCGTGCATCGTTACGCATGACCCATGGTTCAGCTACTGGGTTAGGTATCTCACTGATTTGGAAGTATATTCTTTCTCAGGCAATAGTCCAGGCCCAGCTGTTTCAAGAGCCGTGAGTGAGGGTTGTGGAGAGGTCTATGTTATCTGGTTTAAAGGGCAGGTAACGGGCGGAGAAATATTATCAGAAGAGGGACAGATTGCGCTGTATAGGATATCCCCTACCAAGGCTCTGCGGCAATGAGCCACATTGCATGAAGTGGTGAAAACAAAAGAGGGAGATTTATGAGTAGTCGGAAGCCATTTATCGTCGCCTGCATCCCGGCTTACAATGAGGAGAAAACTATAGCTAAGGTCTTGCTGAAGACTAAGAAGTATGTTGACAAAGTAATTGTGTGCGATGATGGATCAACAGACATGACCGCCGAGATAGCCGAAGCACTGGGGGCAGAAGTTATAAGGCACGAGATAAACATGGGTAAAGGTGCAGCCATACGAAGCTTATTCAGAAAAGCAAGGGAAGAAAATGCTGATGTCATTATTACTTTAGATGCTGATGGACAGCATGATCCAGATGAGATACCAATACTCCTTAATATTATGGAGCAGAGTGGCGCCGATATAGTGGTTGGGAGTAGGTTTCTGACAGAAGAGATTGCGAAGAAGATTCCAACCTACAGGTATATTGGAAACAGAATACTTACAATGGTTACATCTGTAGAGGGGATATTAGATACTCAAAGCGGATTCAGGATCTATAGTAGAAGAGTGATAGAGTCAATACAACCTGCAGAGATGGGGTATGCAGTTGACTCAGAAATACTCTACAAAGCTTCAGAACGTGGGCTTAAAATAGTTGAGGTGCCAGTAAGCGTCGAGTATAAGGTTCCGAAGCCATCTAAGAAAGGACCAATCTTTCAAGCTCTAGACGTATCCCTCAGCATGATAAAACAGCTATCTATTAGGCACCCATTAATCTTTTATGGAGTACCGGGATTTATATCCTTACTTATAGCCCTAATATCAGGGTTGATGCTTATTCATCTATTCAATCTAACAAGATATTTCAGCCTACCACTAGCGATGATCACGATAGGATTCGGAATATTAGGAGCAATACTATGCTCAACCGCAGTATTGCTGTGGATACTGGTTAGCATCATAAGAGAAATGAAGTAAAGAAGCATTTGAATATTTATCTTAGCACTTATGGGGTC
>Ga0080007_1121908_pt1 | contig 11681 bp, 7 predicted proteins | sample OctOCTMetagenome_FD_69210 | JGI IMG/M metagenome (GOLD analysis project Ga0080007, IMG submission 69210) | Hot spring and microbial mat streamer communities from Octopus Spring Streamers, Yellowstone National Park, USA - OCT_B (SPADES... | ecosystem: Environmental > Aquatic > Thermal springs >...
GAGCCCCGCCCGGACCCCACGCTTCCCGGGTCCGGGCTGTTCCACATCGAACATCTCCCCCCGCTGGCCCCGGACCAGCGGGCCGCCATCTACCGGGCCCTGCAAGTCCTCTGAGCCCGGTCCCACACCGGGAGGACCCCACAGGGGCTCCCCACCCTGCCTTTGCATCCTTCAGGCTGACTTCGATTGGACTTGGTCCTCTGGTCTTGGCTTTGAGCGGCAGCAACAGTTGAATAAACGCTTAGGCTCATGTTCCTATGATCGGGGGGTGTAGAGGCAACCTTCTCACCTCTTATGCCATTAGTTCAAGCAGGACCCCTGTACGCAGCTGCCTTCATTACGATCTCCGATCATTAGAAGGGAAGAGCTTAGCGGGAAGCGATGTGGGAAGACTTATCGCTTAAGTCTCCTAAGAGACCGCCGACGCTTACTTCGGAATAAGGTTATTACTATTGTTAACAGCAATACTGCTCCCAGTACCAACGATTCTGAATTTCCCAATGGCCATTTGGACATCCTTGCCCATGCCGACCGAGCAAAGATACCAGCCTGGATAACATGGCGTTCAATAGTTTGCCTCGCATGACCCACGAGTGTACAATCATATGTTGTTACTGAGGAGTCTAATCTCAGGTCAGTTAAAAGTCGATAGTTTACTTTTCCAATAATTTTATCATCTTTAAACACCTCGAAATAACCATTCTCCCAGGTCTCAAGCCATTGCAGAGTGACAACTGCAGTCTGGCGAGGGCCAACATTGATCTGCACTCCTTGGGTCTTGGTTTGCCCTTTGCTCAGTCCTATTCCAAACCTTTTGCTAATCTCAGACTTTAGCTCCATTGCGGCTTCAAGGTAGTATGAAAGGCCAAGAGAGGTAGCAATACCCCTCGCTTCTTCTTCATCAAACTCAACTGTTTCGCCGAGAACTATGGTCCTTTCTACCCACTCTACCCACCGTTCCTGACTGGCCGAGGCATTGCAGTTGTCCACTGTGAAAACCTCGGGATTTATGGAAACTCGCTCTATACTGATTGGGACGCGGTGATAAGTAATGTTAGGAGGGAGAGAAGCCCCCGAATCGCATCCATTAACAAGTAATGTTGTCAGAAAGATGCCTATTAAAGATCGCAGAGAAGCGAATCGGTTCATAAGACCCCTCTGTTGGATAGAAATAAAGCGTTATTCTTTGTCAAAATCACTGCCACAAGATTGAGAGTCTTCCCAACACACAATTCAGAGTTAAGCGCATCTCGATTATTTGTGATAAAACGTGTAATATTGACCGATTTTTTCTAAATCCTCATCATTCAATCCTGCTGCCTTTAAGGCTAACTTAAATAGGGGCTCTCCGCAAACGCCAGCAGAGACAACCTCGAATTGCCGCACAGGTATATTGTAGACGGAAATATAATTCCATTCGGATAGCACTTCCTTGATTATAGGTACAAATGGTTGGATTAGAGCTGTTGGCGCTGTTAATATATCGCCAAATTCCTGAGCCATTGAGGCGGCTGAAAAGGCAATTATTGCCAGTTCAGGAAATCCAAATAAATATACAAAAGAAGCCTGACGCTCGTTGGCGATGTTTTGTAATTGCTCTTGTAATTTAGTGGTTAATGTGGGCAGTATTCGATAATCGAAAGAAAGTATGGGTTGCATCGGTGTTTCTGCCCACCATGGAGCTTCTATCACCTTGCCATTGAGACGTATTTCTCCCATGTGGGAGCTCATCTTAGAGTGAATGTCCTCTATGGAAGCCTGATCGCTCAGTCCCAGAATCTGGCGTAGCCCTCGTTCACTCAAACCGCAGATCCCCCGTATAACAGCCTCCTTAAAAGAGGCGAGCTCAGCACGCCGGACCCCTTCATATAAAGCTTGTAGCCAGGTCACCCGGCCAATTTGAGTTAATGTCTCGGACAAGTTCCTTGTGATGACTACTGGATCCCCATATAGCTCTTGTTCTAGCACTTTTTTGGCGGCTTCTTCGGCCTGCAACAAACAATCCACATAAGTTAATTGGGCGAGGAATTCCCCAAGCACGGGACTCATCCAGTACGCCACTTTCTTCAACCACCAGGAAGCCGGAACGCAGGCCAGGAATTGCAAACGGATTAGTTTCCGAGCTTGCCTTTCTAGTTTATCTAAGAGGGTTTCTGGCCTCTGAACAGGTTTCCCTTCTCGTAAATCACAACCCAAAAGATGCCAGCTCCATGCGCGGAGGAAATGGGCACGCTCTATCCGCTTCCATGTATTTTCCCCTTCATATAACCACTTCTCTATAGAAAACACCTCTTCTCGGGTTTTTCCATCTGTTGCTATGATGCTTTTAATTTTAAGTTGTCCGCCAGATGTCCACTCTACACCCATGAGAGATTCCAGGGCTTTTTTCCAAGTAACAACACGAGTCCGTGCCTCATCAAGGGAACCCGGGAAACCCCTGTAAGCGCGAAGTCGCCACCCTTGTTGGAGCTGAGCTCGGAGTTTCTCTTCATCCCGAATAAGGGTTGCTCTTTCACTCGTTACCCCAGAAAACGACAACATCAGGCCTTCCCGGGCTATATACCGTGTATAATCCGGTTGAGCCCATTCAGACCATAAACTCTTAAATTCGGCATCGGCCATTTCCAAAATGCCACGGACCAGGGCGGTTTCTTTTTCCAGAAAACGTCGAGCTCTCGCCTCCAAATTCAATAAAGTATCGACTTGAGCCAATATTTTAATAAACTCTATAAGCGGTTTCTTCACCTCTTGCGCTCTTTTTTCTCGCCTCTTGAAAGGATTAAAGCCGTTCAAGATGGAGGAGATCCTCTGAGCCTCTGCCAACAGTTTTTCCAAAAGATTGTCTCCTCTTTCCGGTTGGCCGGTCTTCATATTACATCCCAGTAGTTGCCAGGCCCATGCCCTCGCAGTATGCGCCTCTTCTACCTGCCTGAACCAGGCTTCGGAGCCAAAGGGAGCCTCTCCCGGTTCTGCCACACGCAGGGCTTCTCTGCCCGAGGCTCCTTCTATTACCCACTCGGTTTGTAATTCCTCCCACTTTCTTCCAACAAGAGTTTCGATAACGTTTTTCCATTTTTCAATTAAACCTCGAATATCGTCTAACTTTTGCGGGTACTTCTGCGTCTGATAGCGAGGAAATTCCCATCCAGACCTGATTTTTTGTAAAATGTATTGTTCGCTTCCCACACGTTCTACCCACTCTTCTAACCTTGTGACCACAAACCGGGGCTGTTGGGTGTCTGCCTTAACGTATTTTTGTTGGTAGTCGGGCTGGATCAACTCTTGCAACCGCTCTCGTAACTGTCGCAATGCGTCATAGTATTTCCGCTGCTCATTAAGCTTCTCTCCCCAATATCCCATCCGCGTTACTGCAACCGGGATTCCTTGGTTGTGGGCAAGAAGTCTCTGTAAATCCCTTTCCAATTCCCTCCACATTATCACTTTTGTAGCCATCTCTGTCATTCGCATCCGAAGATAGATACCTTGCTCTCTTATCCCAACATCCGGAAAATCTATATAAAACCAACTGGTTGCTACTTCGGGGAAATCCTGAGGGATTTGCAATGCGAACGCAGCATCAGCAGCAATCCCAAACAAAGTGTGAAGAGCCGCCTGTCGGGGGTTGATGGAGCGATAGGTTAGTGGCCCTATTCGGATAAAATTGAGCCTAAGAGGAGTGCCGACATATCGCCTTCGGATGAAATCAGCCAGGAAAGCGCCCGTGAAGCGATGAACCCCTCCCCCGATCCCATCAACGGTAGATGAGACAATCCACGCTTCAATCGGATTTTCCGGGCCTATCCCCAGAGGAGCGGTTATACTCTCCAGAGCCTGTTCCAGGGCAGCCCGATTCTGAGGATGGCGAATTGCAAGTCCTCCGATAGCCGGAGATCGTGTCAACACTTGTTCCATCGGGACCGTAGCGGATAAATGGTCCAATAGGAACTGAAGATGTCGTATATCTGGATGAGACTCCACCCCTGTTCGAACATATACAGAGCGCCGCGATTCCTGGGAACCCGGTTGCAAAATCCAGAGGCGGGCTTCTTGCAAGAGAAGACCCACCGTACCAATGTTGCGATCTAGTTCTACAAACTGGGAATAGAAATCTTGAGCTTGTTTCACGCGAGCCTTGATCTCCCGGCTGATGTCGATGTATAGCTCCGCATGAACACCCAATGCATTCCGTTGGCCCCAAAGGTTGGCCCCACTGTTGCCACAGATGATTAATATCCGAGTGCTCATCTTTCAACCACCTGCCGAGATTCGTTTGATCCTGCGTTCGATCTGCTGAAAGCGGGTCATCGGGGATTCGGTCATTTCCTTTAGCCATTCCCCTTGTGTCAGCCATGGATTCCGAATGGCCGATAAGAGAACCTGCTCGCTCAATTTAATCTCCCGCTCCTGGTATTTATTGGAAAGAATCTCTTCTACAAAGGAGGCTGCTTCTGGAATGTTTGAGCTTTTTAGCCATCGGCTGAATTGTCTCTTCACGTCCGGGGGAGCGCCCATTAAAGCGCGAAGGAGAGCCACACCTGCCCGTTCTTGACTTTTTATTATCATGCCAATTTCTTCTTCTGCAAACCCAGTTTTCTGACGGATATCTTCCCCTTGCTGGTGGAGATAGCGTAGGAATCGTTCCGCCTGGGCGAATTGGAAAGCCAAATCATACAAGGAAGCGGGATAGTGGCGGACGAAGATAATGGCCGAAGTAATAGCGCCTTCATCGATTGTATCGACCCGAAGTCCTATTCTGCGCAGAAATTCATCTAATTCGGAGAAGATTCTTTTCAGAACATCTTGCTCATCCCCGGACCAGATCTGGAGGTCCTTATCAAAAAGAGCTTGGAGCCAATCTCGCACATCGGCGTTGACTCGCTCATTGAAAGCCTTTCGGTCCGATTCTTTCTCCCATTTTCCACCTGTCCGGCGCAACAAGAGGATGGGATCATGGAGACGAACGTAGCAAGACATACGGAGAGAAGCAGGGTCATCTTCGCTTCGGGAGATCCCCGCCAGCACTTGCCGGGCTTGAACGTCCACTCGCCCGGGGAATTCGCTTAACTGTATCGCCCAGCAGGGGACGCCCCTGCGTAAGGGGTCATGCCGGACTATCTCCCCTGCAGAGTAAACTTCCGGCCATCCGCTAACATCGGCAAATTCATAGCCATAACTCAATACAATTACATGTCCGACGGGAACTTCCTTTTGTCGAGGAGCTTCCCTAACTCCCAACCTGAACGCTGCTTGAAGTACTTCAAGGTTGACTTTTATCTCCATAAGCGACTGCTGGACATTAGTCATTGGTTCCTCCTTTTATTTCTTTTATTCTTCTCATTATGAGTGTGTCCCAAAATCGTAGGACAACTGCTCGCAGTTGTCCTACGAAGCGGCCAGCCCGACAAAATTGGGACACACCCCTCATTAGCCAAGGGATTGCTCTCAGAAATTCCAGAGCTCCGGCAATCAGGCAAATCATCCAGAAGATCTTAAGCAAAGGAAAACGCGTAGACTCGAATGTAATTAATCCGACAGGAAAGAGTATAACCTGCAACAATTTTTGCTTATTTTTTACCACATGGAGCAAATTCAGGAGTGTTCCCCAGCTGAAGATAAAAATAAAGCCCATAATTATGAAAATGAAGTTCCACAAGCCTCCAGGCTCTTTTGCCTCTGGCCACCAAATAACAGACATTACCAACAAGATTAATGCAATAAAGAACAGTGAAAGCATCAGCGAGGTTCTAAATATCTCAAGGAAGTGTCCCGAGGTTTTCTTCTCTTCCCGCTCCTTTAAGGCAGGGATTATAAAACTAATACCCACCAGAAACCAGTTAGACCATGGCGGAAGAAGGATCTGCTCTACGAACGAATGTATCAGGGTTCTCCTTGGATTAATATTAGGAGGTTGAGCTATCTCAATAGAGCACTCTTGAGGCTGGTTCCCCTGGATGTAGATAACATGCAGTGAGAGAGTAAGGGTATCAGGGCTTGAGCTAAATAGGGGAATTTGCCCATGAGCAGTCGCGTAAGGGGCCAGCGGGGAGAAAGACAACGCCTCAATGTTGGAAGATTCGAACAGAAAGGGCATATACCAGCCCGAGGTAGGAGTGATGACCAGAGAAGCCGTAAGTGTTATCGGTTCACTAATCCTGTTAGTGAGTGTGAGGTACACCCATCGTTTGATAAAGGGAGCAATTTGTCGGGGAGAATCCACGCGCACCCTTAAGGGGCCACATGCATTAGAATTAGAAACACTGGAATAGAGGGCGAAAGAACCGCTTTCTCGTCCAAAATAGAAGCTGTGTAATTCCGGAAACATACAGAAATAATAGATCGAAAACAGAGTTAAAGATAACAAAATGACACAAGTCCAGCCCCGTGAAGAGGTCGGAATCAGAAATAATCCCTCGAAGTTCATAGCGCATCCTCTCCACAGATTTGTTTATTGCATTTCCTTCCTGACCCAGGTGTTATTTTTACGCTCATAAATATCAGTAAAAGGTATCAGCCGGGAATAATCGGACCAATTAATGAGCAAACTCTTATAATCGCAGTGCTCAGTAAGGCACTTATATACGCGAATATCATATATTTGCTCAAAGTTAGGGGAACCACTGTTTTTTCCGGGTTGAATCCATCCACCATCAGAGGACTGCGCACATGGCTTACCAGTACTTACGGGCACACAGTATTCGCAAAACCCAGCCACTTCTGGAGGGCAAGGACTGGGAATGGGGCAAGTTAAACTGCACTCACCCTGTCCCTGATCGCAACACGGACCCTTTCCACAATCTATTTTTCGATTGATGTTTTTGATATCGTCAGGGGTATGATTAGAACACAAAAAGATACGAGGAGATGCTCCAGGAGGGACATGTTTGTATTTAATCGTGAAAGAAAGATATTCCTCCCCATCATGAATGATTGTTATTGATTTTTGCATTGGCAGAGGTTTAAATCGCACTGGGAGGGTAATAGGTTGAGAGATAATGACTTGTTCACTGATGCTCTTGATCCGAAGATAGCCTGTATGATCACCAGGCTCCACATCCGAGTGCGGTTGCCACGCAAGTTTAGCCTGGGCGTTTTGAAACGGGACAGAAATCACCTTCTCTGTACTGATCTCTGATTCCAGCTCTACACGAAAACATTTTTCAAACTTGTTAGGAGCAAAGTAGGGTGAGCTCTCCAGCGAGATTGTCAGTGTTGTGGTCTCCATGTTTACTGAAGGTTCAGATTGATATTTCCACGGCAGAACCGTGTATCCTCTCACCAGATAAAAACCAAGGAAAGACCCTTCGCCTAGCCAGACCATCATCTCCTGGGTCCCACAAGAAGGGTCAGGCTGGGTGAATCGCTCAAATCCACGCTTAAGCTTACATACCCCTGAATCACAACTTAAGGGGGGTCGCCCTTCGCTGTAATCTATCCAGGGTTCCTCCAAACCAACAGTGGCTATTTTTGCCGTAAAAGTAATCGTCTCTCCAGGCAAGGTCACACTGATCGTGCCAGTGATCCATCCCATTTTAATATTATACTGATTGCCGGAGAGCTTTTCTCCAAACAGCGCCTTGCCCAAGTCGTCAATCTGCGCTGGTAAGTCTTCTAATTTATATAACCCAGCTAATTTTTTCCTTTGCTTCAGCCAAGGGCTTCTATCTTCACGGAGGTTTCCGCAAAGTAAAAGATAGACCTTACCGCGTGAATCTGATATGATTTTCAATTCATCGCTAATATCTCGCTCTTCTGCTTGTTCGTCATTGCTTGTGGCACCTCGACTAAATGTTCCATCAGTGAGTACAATGATCACGTTATTGTGATCCGGATTCCAATACTCCCGTACTTGTTTCAGTGCCTTATCATACTCATTCTTTTCTTGTTTCCCTATATTGGTATAAAGGGCTTTGTGTTTCCAAATTTCTCTGCCCACTTCCTCGGATGCAGGAATTGGGGGGCGTGCGTCAATGGCCGGTTGAGGGAACCATATTTCTGAAACGAAAAATGAAGAACTGCCATTTATTTCGTTTATTGCTGCTGCGACTTGGGTAAAAAACCCAGGTAACTGATAAAGTGTCTCTGTATAGGGGCAGTGGGTTTTCATGCTATCGGACCGATCCACAAGAAAGTATATGGTTGTTGTTTGAGCAGGAGTTGGCGCCGGAGTGACAATTGGTGGCGGGAGGGTAGGGATGGTAGCAGTAATGGTAGCAGTAATGGTAGCAGTAATGGTAGCAGTAATTATAGGTGTGGGAGATGGTGAACAGGCGCTCAAGCTGATGATCACCGCCAGGACGAGAATGCCTCCCACGAGTCCAGCGTTCAAACACCGATGCAGGAGCATCGTAAGTCCTCCTAATCCGTTTTCTTTCTGACTGAAGACAGTAGGACGATTTCATAACCTTTCACGAGGTTGCTGAGGGAATTTCCTGCTTTTGCTTGCGTTCTTTCTGCATACGCTCTATATCCCACCGATACCGCTCCACGCGCTCTTGCTGATAGGCTTGATTGGCCATAAGCGTCAGAATAGAGATTGCCAGCAGAGAGGCATGGAGTTTAAATGCTAACAGGTCATCCAGCGCATCCCGCAGCCAGTTCAGCACCGACCCGGCGAGCCATTCCATCAGCGGGCCGCTGATCCAGCCCACCAGGGTTTCCACCCATCCGGCCCCAGGAAAACGGGTCAGAAGGGACTCTATCAGGCTTGGGAGGACGGTCCGGATCAATTGAGGCACAGCGACCGCCAGCAATACTCCTAACAGAAGGGCCCCTACCGCCTTGCCAAGTGAAATCGCCAGCCCGATCTTAGCCAGCCGAACGGCCAGTCGGATGGAAAAAACGGGATAAGTCGCATAGAGCCACCGCTCCCGAAGGTGCAAGAAAGGGAGCCTCTCATCCAGCCAAGAGAATATATTAAAGTCTGTTTGCTGTTCTATCCGGCGAGTGATAGTCCACAATAGCCACCATGTAAGCAGGCTATAAGCCAGCAGTTTTAAGGAACCCGTAAAAGGAATCGGCAAGGGAAGATCAGAAATGGCAATTTCAATATCATTATCAAGTAAAGATGGAGCTAATCCCAAAATTGGATTGTAAAAAACTAAGAGAACAAACAACAAATAGAGCCATGCCATTATTCACCTCGCTTTCGCTCTGCAACTCCCCGGATGCATATTTCCTCTTGGGCCAGCAGGGGAGTAGCAATTCGCCAATCGGATCGCCAATCGGGGCTACCCTTCCCTGTGGACCCAAGAAGGAACTCCTCGGGTGCGATCATGACGGTAAACTCTGCCCCTGGGGCTTCCACAATCCCCAGCGGATAAGCCCGCTGCCAGAGCCAGTTCCACCGCTTCCCGCCCTTCAGCGAGTCCACCTCCATCTCGGCAACCACCCCCGCTTTCCATATATCGGGTTGTGCATACTCTTTCATTATTTGCGCGCAGGCGGCTTCCAATTCTTTCAGCATCGCCTGGCTGGGCAGCGGTTGCTCCGGCATCGGCCAAACTTTAGCGACGATCCATGCTGTAGGTGCGCTCTCAAACGGATCGGATTTCCCTTCCCAAGCAAGGTATCGGCGGAGGATTGCTCCGGCCTCCTCTTTCCAAGCGGGGTATTGGCGGAGGCCTTCTACAGCCTCCTCTTTCCACCACAAGACTTCTTCTTCCTCTTTTTCTGCCTTTTTCTTGTACACCAACAAGTAAGTACATCCATTGATTTCCCGAGAGCGAGCCTCGCTCCATGCCCGCGATGGCTCCTCTGTGGCTACATATCGCTGGAGAAAAGCCGTATATAAGTCGGCCAAGGCAGACTCGACCTCCCGCAATCGGCTCAGCATCCAGTAGCGGTAATCCTGAACCGCTCGCGCAATCAAACTTATTGCCCTATGGGCCAGCGCGCGGTGCGCATCACGTTGGACGGCCTTTAAGAGCTGCCGGGCTTTCAGGAGCCACCAATACGCCAGTTCAACAACCCCGATTAAAAGCAAAGCGAGACCCGTGGCAAGGAAAGCCCGGGCAGGTTCCCAATCAACAAAGGCCTGAACCAGGAAAGCCGCCAAAGGCCAGGCGGGGAGGAGATAGAGCAGCACCCCCCATGGCGAGGCAAGGGTGCGGGCAAAATGCGCATACCGCAAAAGATGCTCCCGGACGATCCGGGCATCGGCATCCCCGGCTGCCTTCAGATAGGCCTCATCATTTAACGGTGCTGGCCGCACCCGCTCCCGAACTGATCTGCGCGCATCTTCAAGGTCGTCTCCCTCGCAAAGGTGCTTCTGGAGAGCAAGTAAGGCCACTATTGCCGCAGGAAGGCCGGTGGGTAATGGAGGCTCGGTGAACCACCAAGCGGGTCGCTTTTCTGAAGGGATCAGCTTCATGAGCCCACGATCCAGAAAAGCCCCCAGGGATACGGCGAGATCCTGGTATTCTTCCAGGGCTCGCGCGGCGAGCCCCCTCCACCTCTCCTCCAGCCGTTGCTCCAGCTTCTCGGTTAACTCCTTATAATGACGATAAAGCTCCTCGCTAAGAGTATTTTGATCCGGCAAAAATGGCTTAAACAAGGCAGAGAGAAGGGCCCAGAACTCCCTAAACCGGCTTCTCACTTCACGGAAGTTCGCTCTTTCGGCAACAACTCCCCCCTGATATGGTCCGAAGAGAACTTTCAATAATTCTGGTTTTCGCAAAACGCACTTCCGGACGCCGAAATTCTCAATCTCTACCTCCCATCCGCTTGCTTTGACCGCCGCCAAAGCCTCCTCCAGGAATGATTCCCGCACTTTGCGCGCTTGCTGCCTCATCGTCTCGATGATTCGATCCGCCTTCGCCTCCGGGAGAGGATCGACGAGAGGGGCTAATATCTCTCGCAGGATTGTTTCCCGCGCCCATTCCTCCATGTGTGGGTGCACAATCAGAGCAGATGCTCCAAGGACTATCCATTCTATGTCATCTTTTTTCTTAAAGATTGAGCCCAATATCTGAACGAAATCGGAACCGAGGAGCGCGACCAGGAGATGTTCGGCGGCGGCCAGCACTTGCTGTGCATTCACAACAAAACCGCTCACAGCAACCGGCTCCATCCGGATCCGGGGCCAATATACATAAAGGCTTGATGGGGCGGGCTGAGGCTTATTTCCCAACCAGACCAATATTGGGGTTAGATTAGCTGGCTTAGCCAAGAATACTTGCGCATCCTTGACTTTATCCAAGATTGTTTCATCGAATTTCCCCGTAATTTGGTCTACTATAAAGATGACTTGTAGGGGGATCGGAGAACCCGGCCGAGGAAGATCGGGTTGATACCCCCGCTCGACCAGCCGCCGCCAGAGGTCCAGGGAAAGCAGGGTTTCGCACGACCGTGCCAGCGCCTCCCCGGTTACCGGGTCTGGGGAAGAGAAAGGCCCCAGCCATTTCAGCGCGCCGATTTCAATGAGTGGGGCCAGACGGCGCTGCACATTCTCTTGCAGGCCGCTCATCGCCCTCTCATCGCGGCTCCAGAGGACGAGCAGCGTTGGGAGCACGAAGGCTCTCTTCTCTGTGGAGACCTCTTTATCGGTAATCTTGCGAGAAGCCAAAGGACACCTCCGCGCCCAGCACCTGAAGGGTGCATTTGGAGGCAGGAGGGACAACGCTAGGCTCTACACGCAGCCGATAGAAATCCCGTATAGAGCCAAATATGTCCTGAAATAAATT
>Ga0080007_1107009_pt1 | contig 11665 bp, 11 predicted proteins | sample OctOCTMetagenome_FD_69210 | JGI IMG/M metagenome (GOLD analysis project Ga0080007, IMG submission 69210) | Hot spring and microbial mat streamer communities from Octopus Spring Streamers, Yellowstone National Park, USA - OCT_B (SPADES... | ecosystem: Environmental > Aquatic > Thermal springs >...
ATCTTTATCACCCTCTCTGAAGCTTATCACGGAGACACCCTCGGTGCGGTTAGCTTGGGTGGAATTGACCTCTTCCATGGCACCTACAAAGATATACTCTTTGAAACCATAAAACTGCCCTCTCCTTACATCTTCTGCAAACAAAACTACGGAGGGCTCTCTGAAGACTGCAAGAATGCCCTTTTGGAAATTCTGGAGGAAATCCTAAAAAGAAGGGACGATGTAGTGGCGGTTAGCTTGGAGGCGGGCATTCAGGGTGCAGCGGGGATGTTGCCCTTTCCGAAGGGCTTTCTTAAGGGCGTTAGGGAACTGACCAAAAAGTATGGGGTTTTAATGATCGTGGACGAGGTTGCCACGGGCTTTGGAAGGACGGGAACTATGTTTTACTGCGAGCAAGAGGATGTATGCCCAGACTTTATGTGCTTGGGGAAGGGTTTAACGGGTGGCTATCTTCCTTCGGCGGCAACCTTGACCACCGACGAAGTCTTCAATGCATTTCTTGGTGAGTTTGGAGAGATGAAACACTTTTATCATGGGCATACTTACACGGGCAACAACTTGGCATGTGCGGTAGCCTTGGCAAACCTTGAGGTATTTGAGGAGGAGAAAACCTTAGAAAAGCTTCAGCCAAAGATTGAATACCTGAGCCAAAGGCTCAAAGAGTTTTGGGAGTTGGACTTTGTGGGAGATGTCAGACAGCTTGGCTTTATGGCAGGCATAGAACTGGTAAAGGACAAGAAAAAGGGAACACCCTTTCCCTACGGAGAAAGGACGGGCTTTAAGGTAGCTTACAAATGCAGGGAAAAAGGCGTATTCCTCAGACCATTAGGGGACGTGATGGTCTTGATGCCACCTTTGGTGGTGGAAAGGGAACACATAGACCAAGTGCTGGATGCCTTAAAATGGGCAATTGAGAGCTTGAAAACATGAAGCCACTCCTTATAAAGGGAAGCCGGCTGATAGACCCAAGCCAAGATCTGGACACAGTGGGGGATCTACTAATAGAAGACGGAAAAATAAAAGCAGTGGGCAACAACTTAAACTTTCCTTATGCGGAAATAATAGACGGGAGGGGTCTGATCCTCTGTCCATCCTTTGTGGATGTGCATGTGCATTTTAGAGACCCGGGGCAAACTTACAAAGAAGACATAGAAAGCGGTAGCAAGTGTGCGGTAGCGGGGGGATTTACCACGGTGGTTTGTATGCCCAACACACAGCCAGCCATAGATAGCCCGGAGGTTGTCCAGTATGTGATCCAAAGGGCAAAGGAGGTGGGATTGTGCGAAGTCCTGCCCGCCGGTGCTTTAACCAAGGGAAGGCAAGGAAAGGAACTGACGGACTTTTTTGCCTTAAAAAACGCAGGCTGTGTGGCACTGACCGACGACGGCTCTCCTCTGATGGACTCAAGGCTCATGGAGAAAGCCCTGAGGTTGGCAAGACAGCTTGGGCTTTTGGTGATGAACCACTGCGAGGACGATGGCTTGGCAAGGGGACACATAAATGAAGGATACGTTAGTTCTTTGCTCGGCATTGCCCACAGGAGTCCAAGTGCTGAGGATGTTTTGGTGGCAAGGGACTGTATCCTTTCCTATCATACCAAAGGAAGAATACACATCCAACACCTCTCTTCCAAGCTCTCTGTGGAGATAATAAGGTTCTTTAAGGAAAAATCCGCACCCATATCCTGCGAAGTCAACCCTTACCATCTGCTCTTTGAGGAGGATGAGCTTTTAAAAAGCGGTGCCAACGCCAAGGTTAATCCACCTTTGAGAAGGGAGGAGGATGGACAAGCCCTTTTGGAGGGCATAAAGGACCGCACTATAGATTGCATAGCTACAGACCACGCCCCACATGCCAAAAAAGAAAAGGGTTTATTGGAAATTGCTATGCCCGGTATGATAGGTTTGCAGACTGCATTACCTATGGCTTTAGAGTTGGTAAGAAGGGGGATCATAAACCTAAAAAGAATGGTGGAAATGCTTTCCGTAAGCCCTGCCAAGCTGTTGGGATTGGAAAGACGCATAAAGGTAGGTGCCCCCGCTAACTTGGTGCTTTTTAACCCGGACCAAGAGTGGGTCCTCAACGAGGAAACGAACCTTTCCAAATCCCAAAACACACCCCTCTGGGGAAAAACCCTCAAAGGGCGGGTAGTTATAACCATTAAGGATGGTAAAATAGTCTATAAGAGCGGGAGGCCGTTCTAAAAATACAAACCTATTGAAAAGTTCCTGGGAGGTGATATAATTTTACCTATGCAAAGCTTTCAGAGCTTGCTGGATACCCGTTGTAGGACCAATGGAAGGAACCCTGAAGACGGGAAGGATTTTAAAATCCTTACCATTGTCCAGCAGGTTCTGAAGGTAGCCCTCCTCTTCCCTGTTCTTGAGAGGGGAATACTCCTCTCCTCCCGTGAGGGAGTGTGGGACAGGGTGAGGAAAGGGTTAGTTCCCTTAGAGGCTGGGGGGACGTTCCGATGAGGGATTTTTTCAAAACAGCCTCATAAAAGTGGTGCGTAAAATTGGAGTAATTCTGGCTATATTTTTTGGTGTCCTCTTTCTTGTGCTTTTCGTCATCCTGTTAGCCTTATACACCAGCTTGCCTTCACCTAAGGCATTAAAAAACTGGAAACCTCCAGAAGCAACGGTCATATACGACTACAAAGGGAGACCCTTTGGAGATATAGCCCTCCAGAGAAGATACTACGTTACTCTTGATAAAATACCCGCCCACACAAGGTATGCCTTTATATCCGCAGAGGATAAAAACTTTTACAAACACTTTGGCGTAGACCCCATAGCCATCATCAGGGCACTCATTATAAACATTCACAGCAAAGACATAAAACAGGGCGCTTCCACCATTACTCAACAGTTGGCAAGGAACCTCTTCTTAACGCCAGAAAGAAGTCTAACAAGGAAGATAAAGGAAGCCCTCTTGGCGATAAAGATAGAGAGGGAGTTTTCAAAGGACAAAATTTTGGAGCTTTACCTTAATTACATATACCTTGGACAGGGAGCCTATGGGGTGGAAGCAGCATCCCGCATATACTTTGGCAAATCGGTAAAGGACTTAACGGTGGATGAGTCCGCGGTATTGGCGAGCTTGCCAAAGGCACCCACAAAGTATAACCCCTTTAGAAACCCAGAGAGGATATTAGAAAGGCGCAACTATGTGCTATTGAGAATGTTGGAAGATGGCTACATAACCCAAGAGGAGTATGAAACCTACTCAAAGAAACCACTAAGGCTAAGGCTTGAGAACAGATATTACGGCATGGATTACTTCTTGGATTATGTAAAGGATTATGTAGTGGAAAAATACGGTGAAGCCATTTTGGCTGGGGGCTATGCCATATACACCACCATAGACAAGGACCTTCAGGAGCATGCAAGACAAGTATTAGAAAAAGGAATATACCGGGTGGCAAAAGCAAACGGCATACCAGCCCTCCCTGCGGATTACTCCACCGCAGAGAAACTCTACAAAGAGCAGAAGGTGGATATAAAACCGGGCAAGGTGCTCATAGGAAAAATAAAGGATGTGCAGGGTGGTGAGTATGTGGTGGAAATAGGAGACAAAGAGTTTAAAGCAGAGAAGGGTGAGCTCCCCTTTGAAAAGGGAGACTATGTTTTTGTTAGGTTTTATCAGGTAAAAAAGGAGCTAAGGTGGGAAGTTCTGCCAGACCTTCAGGGTGCCTTGGTGGCTTTGGATGCAAAGACGGGTGCCATAAGGGCAATGGTTGGGGGATATTCTTACATGAGGAGCCCTTACAACAGGGCAGTGTATGCCAAAAGGCAACCGGGCTCTGCCATAAAACCGATTATATATCTCTCCGCCCTTATGAAGGGTTACACGCAAGCCCACATAATAGACACTGCACCCAGAAGCTTTTACGACCCATCCACAGGCAGAGATTGGACGCCAAAGAACTACGAGGGGGTGGAGTATGGACCCGTGTCTTTGAGGACTGCCTTAGCTAAAAGTATAAACACTGCCGCCGTAAATCTGCTGGCGGATATAGGCTTTGACCTGCCACTACAGGTGGGAAAAAGCTTGGGATTGGAGCTAAAACCTTACTACTCTATGGCTCTTGGTAGTATAGAAACAACACCTTTACAGCTAACCTCCGCCTACCAAGCCTTTGCAAACCTTGGTGCCTGGTGTAAGCCTTACTTTATAGTCAAGATAGTCTCTTTGGACGGCAAGGTTTTGGAGGAGAACAGCCCACAATGCAAGCAAGTTTTGCCACCCCAAGAAACAAGGGTGCTTGTGGACATGCTTAGGGCTGTAGTTTTGAAGGGAACCGCAGTGTCCGCCTCTTCCATAGACAGGTTCGTGGCAGGAAAAACGGGCACAACCAACGATTACATGGATGCGTGGTTTGTGGGATTTACTCCTCAAATAGTCGCTGGTGTTTGGGTGGGCTTTGACTTAAAGAGAAGCATGGGCAAAGGTATGGCCGGTGCCCGGGTAGCCCTGCCTATTTGGATTGATTTTATGTCTGTGGCCGCATACATGTTTCCAAAGGAGGACTTCCCAGTGCCAGAGGGTGTTGTCTTTGTAAATTGTCCCAATCCAATGGCTTTCGTAGCTGGCACAGAGGAAATATGTTCTCAAGAACGAGAAAAACCTATGGACGAGCTTGAGGGCATAGTGGAACCAGAGTTTTTACCACAACAACCAAAGATAAAGGAGTTGCCCTGATGGCTATTGTAAAACCTTACAAGGGTATATTTCCCAAAATTCATCCCTCCGTTTATATGTCCGAGAATGTGGTGGTAGTGGGAGATGTGGAAATAGGTGAAGACTCAAGCCTATGGTTTGGCACCGTAGTTAGAGGAGATGTCAATTACATTCGGATAGGAAAGGGAACAAACATCCAAGACAACTCGGTGATCCATGTTACTCACGGTACCCATCCCACAATCATAGGAGACTACACAACGGTGGGACATAGGGTTATATTGCACGGATGCAAAGTGGGAAACTATGTGCTGATAGGCATGGGGGCTATAGTTATGGACGGTGTGGAGATAGAGGACTATGTTCTGGTGGGTGCGGGTGCCTTGCTGACCCCTAACAAAAAATTCCCCTCCGGCGTTTTGGTGGCAGGCTTTCCCGCTAAGGTGGTAAGGGACCTAAAACCCGAAGAGATAGAATACATAAAACAGTCTGCCCAAAACTACATAGCATACAAAAATAGCTACCTAAATGGGTCTGAGTGAGCTGTTAGACAAGCTCAGGGAGCTTTCAAAGACAGCGGTAGTGGTGGAGGGCAAGAGGGACAAGAGACTGTTCTAAAAATACAAACCTATTGACACGCAAGAGTTTTAAAGTTAAAATCTAACCCTGATGTTTGTTAGCCTACAGTTTAAGCTTGAACTGAAAAAGGAAGACAAAGAAAAACTCATAAAGCTTATGCGTAGGCAATCCTCCGCCATCCGTGTGGCATACAATACGCTAAAAGAGTTGGAAAAAGAGAAAACAAAAAATCCTCACGCCAAAATATATCACAGACTAAGACAGCTATTCCCTGAATTACCAACAAAATACATTGACTCAGCTATATACAAAGCTAAACAATACCCCACAGATAAACCAGTAGTCTTTGGAGGCAAAAGACTTTTTGAAAAACTCTGCAAAAATCACCTTACAGGTAAAGCAAGGGAAGGACTTAAAAAGCAATGGAAAGAACAAAGGCAGGGAACACTCATAAGCATAAGGTTTGAAAACATAAACGGACAGCTACACCTTAGGATTAACACAGGAAACAGAGAGTTTATCTACACCAAAGTTTTAAGAGAACCCAGCAACAGCAAAGACAAGTGGCTCACCTTTATGGCCATGCTTTTAGAAAGCTGGCACACTCAAAGCTATTTCCCTTATACAGTGGAATTAAAGCTAAGAGACGGAGAAGTTTATGGAAGCGTATCCTTTGAAATCCCAAAACCTGAAGTGAAATACACCAAAGAGAACGGAGTAATAGCCATAGATACAAACGCATCACCTATCCACTTAGCCATAGCAGAGGTATCAAAAACTGGAGAACTACTAAGCTATCAGACTATTAGCCTACACCACCTTTTAGGGCTTTCTCAAAACAGCAAAGACCACCAAGAATGGATATTGGCACATCAGCTACTAGATTTAGTCATTCAGAAAAACAAAGCCATAGCCATAGAAAATTTGAAAAAGCTTAGGAAAGGGAAGCGTGGAGATGGGAAAGCTACACTAAGAAAAGGGCTTCATCACTGGAACGCCAAAAAGCTTTTGCAAAAGCTAAAGAGGGTTGCAATGTTAAAGGGAGTGGAAGTGATAGAGGTCCATCCCGCCTACACATCAGTTATTGGCATGATAAAGCATGCACCGCAGTTGAACATAGACAAGGATATAGCTGGTGCTTATGTGATAGGGAGGAGGGCACTGGGATTTAGGGAAGACATGCCTGAGAATTACGAAAAGCTTCTGAAGGACAAGGTATATTTAGAGTTTGCCCTAAAGAGGTATGAAGAGAGAGAAAAGGAACTTAGAGAGCTTGTAGAGAAGGAAAGCAACGAATACAAGAGAAACGCACTAAAAAGCGAACTAAGGAATGTAAAGAATTCAAAGAACCTTTTAGTCAATCTCGTCCAAAGCCTTCAGAGCGAGTCAAGCTCCTGTGAGGGAGCCTATGGAAGGAATCCGCTTGGCAAGTTCTGAAGGTAGCCTTCCTCTTCCCTATCCTTGGACGAATTTTACCAAGGGATTTGTCCCCTCTGAAGCCAGTGTTGGTGGAAGGGGCGTGGGATAGGGTGAGGAGTAGGTTAGTCCCTTTAGAGGCTGGAGGGACGGTCCTGATGAAGGATCTTTAAAAAAGCCTCTCCCAGGGTTATATTTTGATAGATGAGTTTAGGGGAAAGCTTAAAGAGTACGGAGTGATATGCGTGGAGGATTTGTATGAGAAAGGTAGAGGTGCTAAAAAGCCTGCTGGTTCAGGATAGGCTGATTAAGTTTAACTTGGACCTTTTGGAGGGGCTTCTCAGAGAAATAAGGGCAGACATAGAAGAGATAAAGATCCTTGTGGAATCCTGCCTTGAGGGAGAAGAAAAGGAAAGCCTATTAAGAACTTTGGCAGACTTTGAGGCTAACTTTAAAAGTCTGATAGTTCAAGCCTTAGACTACATATACGACCTTTACGAGCTTTTCAACTTTGACATTACCTTTCTCTCAAACATACCCGAGGAACTGGGCAGAGAAATAGAGAGATTGGACGCAGTAAACGGCATAAACAAAAACTTAGATACCCTTGCCAAGGTGCTTGAAGATATACTGAACTTGGCAGAGTGGGATGAGAGAATAAAAGTTATACTCATACCCCTTCTGGTTTACAGGGAGGTTTTGGAACATGGTATGGCTTTTAATCAAAAGTTGGCAGGGGGAGCTTACGTATTCTGAAGCATTTCATAGACCCTTTTAGCGGCCTCTTGCTGGGCTTCTTTTTTGTTCCTTCCCCTTCCTATTGCCCTGTATTCCCTTATTTGGCATTCCACTTCAAAGACCTTTTCGTGCTCTTTACCGCTCACGCTTACCACCCTGTAGATGGGTCTGTCTTTCCATTTGCCTTGGGTTAGTTCCTGTAGTAATGTTTTGTAATCTTTTTTGTATGCTCCCTTTTCTATAACTTCCTTCATTTTTTCTTTATACCTTTCAAGGAAGAGCTTTTTTAAGCTGTTCATATCTCCGCCCGAATCCATGTATATGGCACCCAAGAGGGCTTCAAAGAGGTCCGACAGCACCGAACTGCTAACAGTTCTTCTCTTACCCGATATTCTAACGTACTTATCTAGTTCAAGCTCTTCTGCCATAGAAGCCAGAAACTCTTCGCTAACCAGATAAGCCTTAATGCTTGCCAAAACTCCCTCTTTGTAATGAGGATAGTTTTCCACCAAAAAGCTAACCACCAAAAAATTTACTATGGAGTCTCCCAAAAACTCTAAAAGCTCGTAGTTTTCTCGGCTGTTTTGGTAAGACCTGTGAGTGAGGGCTGTTTGCAGATAATGTGGGTTTTTAAAGTGATAGCCTATTTTATCTTCAAGTTCCTTATAGTTTTCTAAAGACAAGGCATGCATTGGTGCCACCAAAACCAAAGGAGTTAGAGATTGCCACCACCACCTCTTTTTTGACTGCCACGTTGGGAGTGTAGTCTAAGTCGCACTCTGGGTCTGGGTGTTCCAAGTTTATGGTGGGTGGAATAATTCCCTCTTGGATAGTTTTGACCGTTGCCACCGCTTCCAATGCACCCGCCGCACCCAGAAGATGCCCCACCATAGATTTGTTGGAGCTGATCTTTAGCCTGTAGGCATGCTCTCCAAAGAGCCTCTTTATTGCCAATGTCTCAGATTTATCGTTTAACGGAGTAGATGTCCCATGGGCGTTTATGTAATCTACCTCTTTGGGTGGAATGCCCGCATCCTCCAAAGCCAACTTCATGCACATGTACGCCCCCTCACCATCCGCACAGGGAGCGGTTATGTGATAGGCGTCGTCGGTAGCACCATAGCCCACAAGCTCTGCGTATATTTTTGCCCCTCGAGCCTTTGCCCTTTCGTACTCCTCCAGTACAAGCACTGCCGCGCCCTCTCCCATAACAAAGCCATCCCTTTCCAAGTCAAAGGGTCTTGATGCCTTTTGAGGCTCGTGGTTTCTGGTGGATAGTGCCCTCATGGACGCAAAGCCTGCCACTCCCAAAGGTGTGATGGCACTTTCACACCCACCCGCTATGGCTACGTCTATATCTCCCTTTTGAATAAGCCTAAAGGCGTCCCCTATGGAGTGGTTGCCCGTAGCACAGGCAGAGACTACGCAGTAGTTGGGACCCTTAAACCCAAAGCGGATGGCTATGAGCCCACTTGCCATGTTGGATATGCCATAGGGAATAAAGAAAGGAGACACCCTTCTGGGACCCTTCTCCATAAGGATCTTATACTGTTCTTCAATGTCCCTGAGCCCACCTATACCCGTGCCAATTATCACACCCACCCTGTAAGGGTCAAACTTGTCCTCCAAAAGCCCACTGTCCTTTATAGCTTCCTCTGCCGATGCCACCGCAAACTTTATAAAGTCGGAGACCTTTTGGGCTTCCTTTTTGTCAAAGTATAGATCTGGGTTAAAGTCTTTTACCTCTGCCGCTATATGAACGCTTAGACCTATCTCTACTGGGTCAAACCTTTTTATTATGTCTATTCCGCTTACACCAGCTGTTAAATTCTTCCAAAATTTTTCAACTCCTGTGCCTATGGGGCTTACTACCCCAAGGCCCGTAACAACAACTCTCCTTTTCAACTCTGCACTCTCTCTTTCAGATAGTTGATAACATCCCCCACCGTTCTTATCTTTTCTGCGTCCTCGTCGGGTATTTCTATACCGAACTCCTCCTCAAACGCCATTACAAGCTCCACCACATCCAGAGAGTCCGCCCCAAGGTCCTGCACAAAGTTCGCATCATCTCTTAGCTTTTCAATCTCCACACCAAGCTGGTCTGCAATTATTTCCTTAACTCTGGTTTCCAGGTCCATAATTAAACCTCCTTAACTGTGGTGTTTGTATTATTATATCACAAACCAAAAGCCCAAAGGTGTGTTATAATAAATAGTAAAGCCGGAGTGGCGGAATTGGCAGACGCGCTGTCTTGAGGGGGCAGTGCCCGAAAGGGCGTGCGGGTTCGACTCCCGCCTCCGGCACCAAGAACAATGAAGCTCATAAAACACAGTCTTTCCTTTTCCTTTGCAACCCTTTTGAGCAGGGTTTTGGGTTATGTTAGGGATGCCCTTATAGCATACCACTTTGGGGTCTCCCAGATAACAGATGCCTTTTTTGTTGCTTTTAGGCTACCCAACACCTTCAGAAGGCTCTTTGGGGAAGGTGGGTTCAACGCCGCCTTTGTGCCAATATACGCCAGACAAGTAAAAGAGGGCAAAGAGAAGAAGTTTTTGAGCTCAGCCTTGGGCTACTATTTACTCATAAATCTATCGGTAGTCCTTTTGGGGGTGTTATTTGCTGAATATCTCATAAGTATTATCGCACCGGGCTTGAGGGCTAAGCCTTACTTTGATCTGGCAGTTTTTATGGGTAGATGGGTCTTTATATACCTTCTGTTTGTGGGTCTATCTGCCTTTTTTATGGCCCTTTTGAACACCCGGGGTGTATTTTTTGTGCCCGCCTTTGCCCAAGCAGTTTTTAACATAGGCTTTTCTTTGGTTATTGCCCTTTTTGCCCAGAGTTTTGGCTATTATGCACTGATAGGTGGCGTTCTGGTGGGAGGCTTTTTACAGTTTGCCTTTCATCTACCCTTCTTAAGGGGAATTCCCTTGGGTTTTAGCCTTAGGCTCCATCCCGATGTTAAGCTTTTGTTCAAAAGGCTGATACCAGCCCTTATGGGCTTTGGCGTTGCCCAACTTTCTTTTTTTATAGACACCTTTTTGGCTTCCTTTTTGGCTTTGGGTGCTATATCTTACCTCTATTATGCCAACAGGATATTCCAACTACCTTTGGGTGCCATATCTGTAGGCGTGGCAAACTCTCTGCTTTCTGCCCTCTCTTTGGGGGAAGACAAAGGCAAAAACATAACCTTGGCTATGCGCTTTTTGTTTTTGCTGTCCTTTCCTGCGGTGGTGGGTCTTTTTGTCTTTTCGGAGCCGATCGTGAGGCTTTTATACGGTAGAGGAAACTTCTCCGGGACTGATGTTTTGATGGTCTCTTATGTGCTAAAGGCTTACAGCTTGGGGCTCGTCTTTTTTTCCCTTCAAAAAGCCATCAGCAGTGTATTTTTTGCCAAAGGGGACACCTTTACACCCATGAAAGCGAGCCTGTTGGCTATTTTGTCTGAGGGCATAAGTGCTATTATTTATGCCTTTGTGCTAAAGCTGGGTGCGGTAGGTTTGGCTTTGGGCACCGCCACCTCTTCCATCTTCTCCTTTGGATACCTCCTAAGAAAAACTTACCAATTGGTAGATTGGCAAACTTTAATGGAGAGTTGGATAAAGGTAGCCCTTGCCAGCCTTCTGATGGGATTTTTTGGTCTATTTTTGAAAGACAAAATAGACCTGCTTTTGACAATACCTATGTGTATTATCTTTTACTTTAGCCTTTTGACCCTTTTTAGGGAGGGACTATTGGTTGCTTCCCTGAGCCTTGGCAAGGGCTTGGTTAAGAAGCTTTTGAACCCTTGAGCATCTTCTGCTTGCCTCGTTTTTGTGAATCACTCCCTTTGAGGCGGTATGCTGTATTATAGATATTACCTTTGGTAGATACTCTTTTGCCTCCTCCAGCTTACCTTCCTCTATAAGCTTTTTAAAGTTCCTTATGTAGGTCTTCATGCGAGAAAGGTGATACCTGTTTCTCAACCTTCTCTTGGCGTCCCTTCTCATACGCTTTTTAGCCTGTCTCGTGTTCGGCATACAAAACCTCCAGCAGGAATTTTAATCTAATTTTCATAAAAATTATACCACAATAATACTTTATAATACACGTCGGGTGAGAAATTACCCCCATATTTGAGACTTCCTAAAAAAGCTATAGCCTATAGCATAGCCATAAAGGTAGGCAAGTAAGGTAATCCCTTTCCTCCACCTGCTTACTCGGTTGAAAAGCTTTATCTGTGAATTCACACCTTCTACCACCTGCCTTA
>Ga0080007_1062727_pt1 | contig 11657 bp, 18 predicted proteins | sample OctOCTMetagenome_FD_69210 | JGI IMG/M metagenome (GOLD analysis project Ga0080007, IMG submission 69210) | Hot spring and microbial mat streamer communities from Octopus Spring Streamers, Yellowstone National Park, USA - OCT_B (SPADES... | ecosystem: Environmental > Aquatic > Thermal springs >...
TGGAGAAGAGGCAGAAGGCCGTCGTGGTGGTGGAAGAAGCGGCCAAGCTGATGGCCGACGAGGCGATGTCTCGGGTGATATACCTTGCCTTGGCGCAGACCAGGAAGTTCGGCCTCTACCTGATTTTGGTATCTCAGAAGCCCGGCGAATACGTGGCCAACACCCGCATCGCCGCAGGGCGCGTGAGGAACTCCGCGTGGGCCAGAGAGCTGGCGTCAATCGCGCCGCAGATGCCCGCCGACATTGCGCGCCTCCTGCCGCAACTGCGCCGCGGCGAGTTCATATACATAGACGACGACGTCGTCCCAATACGCGTAGCGCCGTGATAATCGCCATCGACTCCGGCGTACGGATTGCGCAATGCTACAGCTACGCCACCAAGAAGATAGAGAAGGTGGGGGTGGCCGCCACCGCCGTCATTACAGACAGCGGCGTCATAGACGTGATGGAGTACCCCACCGCCGTGCCGGATACCCGCGACGTGGAGCTGGAGATGGCCAGGCTCTACGCCGACATGGCCGACGTCTGCGTCTTCGACGGCCCGCCGGAGAGGATATGCAGGCGGAACATCGGCATCATAAAGACGGGGAGGCCCATCGGGGGGTGGCTCTGCAAGCAGCACGGCCCGTATGCCGTATGCGCCGACTTCGACGTGCCCACCGACTTGACGAAAAAGGCGGTCGAAATGAACGCCGCAGTACATCGGATTGTGCACCGGCGCGCCAAAACGCTGTTCGATTACGAGCTCGCAAAGAGGAAGTGCATCACCGCAACGGGGATACACGTGGTGCCAGACCTATCCTACTACAAATAACCCCTTTTTCAGCATCCAAACATCAAATAGAACCAACGCAAAACTTCTGGACAAAACAACAACACCACAACTAAATCATCAAACAAGAAGAAGAAAAACTGTACATGGTTACGCAATGCAAGTATTGCGGCAGCCGAGCGGTGGTGATAAACGCTGACGGTTTGTACGTGTGTGCGGAATGCGCCACGGAGCAGGGGCCGCTGTTTGTGTGGCCGCTCCGGAGACTCAACAGGAAGGAGCGGCTACACGCCCTGCTCTACGGCTACGTGTAAGACGCGCATTCCGCGCACACGTACAACCCAAAAATAATTTCTTTTTTTTCTCATTGTAAATGACTTGTTAGAAATTTCAATCTAAATCTTTTGAAGGTTGAGATGCCAAAAAAGTAAGGATTTAGGTGTTGGCGCGGCGCCGGAGGGGCCGTACGCGCAACATGAGGTGCCACCCGTGTTGTTGCAGAGGGACTACAAACTTCTTGAGGTTGGCCGTCCTCCGTATCTTTGTCATCAATATGACATACTCCACCTTACCGTGTCGAAAGATGAACCTTGCAAAGTGGATGTACCGTTCGTAGTCTACCAGGCAGAGATCCGCAGGCAGTCCCTTCGGGAGGTACTGTGTTATTTCGTCCATTTCCTTGTCAGGAAATTTCAACAGGTAGCATCCTCTAAACTTCTTCAGACCCACGATCCGTAACTCCGTCATGACAACGCCGAAGTCTTTGCCGACCCTCATCACGACTATCTCCATAGTCGGCAGAAACATATCGGTATTTAAATAAGTTTTCGGAAAAAGGGGAGGGTTAGGAAAAGAGCTTGAGCATGAGCTCCGGGCTCTCCTTGAGTTTGGTCAAGGTGCACTTATCTGGCAGAAACAAGTAGTTTTCGTCGAAACGGCACGACAGCCCCACGTCAATCAGAAATATTTGGAATTACTACGTAAAATATCGACGCATCTGCCTACAGGACGTGTCCGACATAAGGGCCTTCTTCTGCGAGGCGTCGCACCGCATCGCCACCCTGCTTAGACCGCGGCTTAATATGACCTTCCAAGGACGTATGGTAGAAGAGTTAGTAGCGGACATCGCCGTAGCTGCCGCGGCGAAGGAGGTGCAAGCACCCCGCGGCGTCGGCTGGGTAACCCAGATGCGAAAAACAGCGGAGAGACGACTACGCCTCTAAACATTTCGACGTCTACGTCCCAGAACTTGAAGAACACCTCACCTTTCGAGTGGGCTCCTTCGAAGACCCTGTGCCACACCTGGCGGGGGCTCGGCGGGGACGCATCCGGAAGGCTTTTCCATAGGTTCTACAACAGCTACAGCAATGATGAGCCAACACGTCTACAGGGATTTCCCTACAGGGATAATTATCCCTGTCAAGACATCCCTGTAAGGCTGTGGTTCAAAAAGCATGATCTGGCCAAAGGGAAAAGGGGGGGATGTTTAGAGCCAGGGCTTGTCTGGGAGGGGGCCGTGTTTCTCCTCTGCGTCTTTTATGGCGTAGAGGCGGCAGTCCTCGCCCCGTGGGACTTTGGTGCAGAAGTCTCGGTGCAACGCCGGGAGGTCCGCCCACACCAGCCTCGTAAGGACGGGCCATAGTCTCCACGCATAGGCGAACATCTGCCAGCAGACGTGCCTAATCTCCGCCTGTGCCGTGTATGCGCACCGCAGGGGGGCGAAGTTCAGCAGCAGCTCCCGGGCGTTCATCTGCACGGCGAACAAAACAGCGGCGGCGTTCGGCAGCGCCATCCTGGCGTACTCAGGCCTAAAGCCCTCCCTAAGCTTTACGTAGTCCTCGTAGGCCCTTCTAAGGGGCTCCTCGGGGAAGCCCACCGGCACCACGAATCTGATCTTTCGCTTCGTGTAGTCCACATAGCGTTGAGACTCCGACCAGTAGGAAGCCAGCCTATGCCGGATGAACTGCGTATGACACGCCCGGGAGCACTCCACTACGAACTGCGCCCCCATGAACTCGAATACGGACCAGTGCCCCTGGCGGTAGAAGGCACCTATCCGCCTCTCCACGAGCTCCTGCGTCTGTCCGCCCAAGGCCTCCTCCCAAGGCACGCCTCTGTACAGCGCATCCGTAAAAGCCGACACCAAGCCCTCGGAACCCCAGCTACCCACCAGGAGAACCCTCGGCGTGTTGTAGGTTTCCATAGGTCAGTACGGTTTTGCTGGGCGTGTTGATTTAACGAGACTTCTTGGCTGTAAAGCTTTTTAGCTCGCAGTCCACTTTTTTACGTGAAGAAAATCAACTGGAAGACCGTCGGGGCAAACGTAAGAAAAGTCTACGAGGGGCACGTGGTAGAAGACGTGCTGCACAGAATCCACAGCATAGACAAGGCCCTGCCGAGGGACGCTGTTGCAGTGATCCTGGAGCGGCTCTACGAGAAGTTCGGCTGCTACGCCGACTGGCTCCACCGGAGGTACGTCCTCTGCGACAGGCCCCTCGGCGCTGGGTGCAAGAGGCGCGGAAAGCTCTACTGGTGTGCGGTGGAGGAGCCGTGGTTCTTCTCCGACAGCCCCCTCCCGGGATGCGTAGAGCTTACGAACGGATACCTCTGCGTTAAGAAGGACGCCGCGGCGGCGCTGGCGCAGTTCGACAAGGGGGACTGCGCCTCAGCCCTCGCCGCCATGCCCGGGCGGAGGGCCGAGGTTGGGGAGTGGGTGCTCTACACATCTGAGGGGCAGGTTTACGAGTGCGATAAATCTGCAAGCATCTACCGCGTGAGGCAGGAGTGCCGACTAGCTCAAAACTGCGGCATGCTGTGGAAAGTCTCGAAAAAAGCCGTCATAGCCTACGAAATTGTAGGAAGCAGGGCATATTTAATATGGCAGATGCCGGCCCTTGAGCTGCTGAGGGGGATATACACCGCTGAAGAGAAGACGGAATACGAAGAGCTCTTCTAGGAAAAAAGCGGCTACTTTACGTAAAGCTGGTAAAGCTCAGCCATCATGCCGCTCCAGTTGAACCTCTTCTCCCTGTAGTCCACATACCTCCTCACCACCTCCCTCTTATCCCTCCTGACGTATCTCATGCACCGCCTGCAACCGAACCAGATGAAGGACTCGTCCTCCACCAGCTCTAAAACGCTCCCGCAGAAGGGACAGGCATTCACAGTCCCCACAGCATTAACCATAGCCTCCCGTGATGTGCATAATAAGTGGATCAGCGCCGCGACCTCAGCACAGCAATCCAGGCGTTGTTCTGGAGGTGCGGGGGCAGCTGGGGCGAGGCCTGCGGGTCGGAGCCGCTCTGCGGCGCGGCGGCTGAGGCGCATCCCTGCGGGCCGCATGGGCTGTCCGCGGGGGCCTCCCCGCGGCTGCTCGGCGGCCTCCTGCCGGCCCTCCTCGCCCTCCTGGCCTGCGGCTCGGGGCGGCGCAGGACGTACAAAACGTAGAGCCTGAGGGCGTCTTCAACCAGCCAGCTGAGCGACACCCCCCGCTCCTCTGCCGCCTTCGCCGCCTCGCCCGCAAGCCCGGCATCTACGTAGATGCAGAGGGTCTTCCTCCTCACGAGCCCCAGCGCAGGCAGGGAGAAAACGAACTACTCTCCGCTCTTCTTAGCGCCGATCTTAAGCGCCGCCAGGATCGCCGCGGTCTGCGGCTCGGGGATGTAGGCGCTTCCGGCGGGCCTCACCGCCCCAAGCGCAACGGCGGCGGCGTGCAGCGGGCTGTCGGCGACCATCCTGGGGCTGAGGAACGCCAGCGCCTCCACCTCCTCCCCCATCCAGCTGTACACCTCCTCCGCTATCTCCTCTGCCGACATGAGGCGGAACCCGGGGGGCTCCTCCCCCTGCACCTGGCGGAGCTCTATCTGATCCTTCTGAGCGGCCACCCGCACCTCGTCGTCCACTGCGCCGTAGTAGCTGATCGAACTGCAGCCGTCCACGGCGGCGAGCAGAGCTGCCGCAACGTCGGGCGAAGGCCAGTCCGGCGCGGCGCACTCCTCCTCAGGCCTCCAAAGCGCCAGCGGCCACTGCTCCGGCCTCAGCGCCAGGGCAAGCGCCGCTTTAGGAGGCACCTCCAGGTAGCGCGCAGTCCAGAGCGGCGCCGCGAGGTCTACCCTAAACCGCTTCATCGAAACCCTAGACAGGGCCAGGAGGATGTGCATAAGCCCCCCGCCCCTCCCTCTGTTAAGGATTCATTCAAGAAGTTCAAAATTTTTAAATCAACGAAATATTAAAGGCATGAACAGTCCAATCCAATTCTACGCAAGGATCGGTATGGCCGAGCTCCTAGCCCGCGTCCACCACCTGGGGGAGGTGCCCCACAGGCAGTTCTTCCCCGTCGGCAGAGACATGCCGAAGGAGCCCGACAGGTTCTTGATGTGGCTGGAGATGGAATTCTGCACAATGCTGCTAGGCGGAAAAGTAGCCATGACCATGCGCGACTCCTACCTCTCCTACCGCTTGGGCTGCGCCCTCTTGAAAGGCAGAGGCGCCGTCGTCGCCGTAAACGCGCCCCTGTCCGCCGACGTAGACGAGGCCAAAAAAGGCGTCAAGATCCTGTTTGCAAGGAGGTCAGCCGCAGAAGAAATACAGAGGCTCATAGACTCGGCGGCGACAGAGGAAGACCTCTGCAGAATCTTCAGAGAGTACGTAATATACCCCGTGGGCAAGACCGGACGGCTCTGGACGGCGCGATGCGGCGTGCGGCCGGAGAGGAGGCCGAGAGACATGCCGAAGATCATCAAGATGCTCGCAGCCGCCTACCCGATCTTCGCCGACGCCGCCGAACAGCCGCCGTAGCGCCGGCTTGAATACTTTAACCCTCTTTTCCACCTCCTGCCGTGCAGAGGCGGAACCGCAAAGGGAAGTTCGTCCTGCGGCCCGACTCCCCCCTCAACTACCGCAGGCTCTACGTAGACGTCTTCTCCATGGCCGCCTCCCTCAGCCGGCCGGAGGAGCTCTTCGCCTCAGCCGCAGAGGCTGGCATAAACGCCGTCTTCGTCATCGACGCGTGGCACGAAAGCCACATGCCCCTCGCCAGGAGGTACATGGAGCTGTGCCAAAAACACGGCCTGGACTGCCGCCTCTCCGAGCAGAAGCCCGCCGAGGTGTACGCCGCGGAGCTCTGCGAAGCGGAGTGCGGCGCCGAGTGCGCCGTGGTGACCAGGGACTACGACGCCGTCAAGGCCGCGGAAAAGTGCATAGTGCTGATATTCCAGAAGGGGAAGTTCTGGCGGGCACAGCAGACGTCCTAAAGCCAAGCAGAACCATACTTCAGCGACGGCTGTTACAGCCATTTTTTCTAAAGCACAAACAGGACGCAGCGAGTACAGACAACAAAAGACTCCCAGCAATCTTTGCGCAGACATGAGCCGCATTTTTAAGGAAATGCGGCTAGGAGGCGGCCGCTCCTTACGTTAGGCTTTTGCGCCCCCGGCAAAGTTAAACTGGAGCGCTGCAGGGATGGCCCCGCAGAGGCGCTGTCCCTGTGAAGGAATCTCCGCAGACGCGCCAATTCAACGTTGTACTCCACAGCGCATGGAAGACCCAAAATGCTGCAGCATTTGAGCCTCTTCGGCAGCTGGAGGCTCAGCAGAACGCGGGCTACTGCTCAGCGTACACGAGACGCACGGCTTCAAAAACTCATTCCACTTTAAGAATGCACAGAAGTAGCATTGCGTTTAGTCCCGGGATGAGAAAAAGGGCGGATTAGAGGAACTCCGAGAGCGTAGAGACGTAGCGGCGGCACCCGCCCCGGCCATCAGGTAAGCACCGCCCGATGTCAATACGCTGCTTTAAAATGTCGTTTGAAATGTCCCACAGCCTCTCTGATTCCGTCTTTGCCTTTTCATATTTTTCAAACGATTCTCCGTCTACCCACCCCCAGACCGGCACGTAGCCCAGGGGTGGGTACTCTGTGCACAGCCAGCTTTTGTCTGAGGATCCTCGCCAGGCATCGACGACTCGGTATTTGTTTGCTTCGTCATCATAAATAACTGACTCATGTTCTTCGCATACTTCCTCTGACTGCTTTAATTTATGAAACAGCCTCTCCACGGCATCATTTCCACGCACGGCAATGTAGTAGTATCTCCGCGGCGGCGCATTTTTGCGCACCTCTTCCGAGCGCCGCCGCAGCTCAACCGCATGCTGCACATACCATCTAAGCTTCCAACCGTCAGCCAACGGCATGCGGTACTTTTCGACATGTTCCACTTTCCAAGAACCACAACTGCACCTGAAAACAATCTTGATGATATAGGGATCTTCTTCTCTTCTTGCCTCAACCCACCGGTGCTCATGAAGATGGACAACCGCATAATTCTTTTCGCGCCTAATGATCTCAACAACGTATTCTCTTCCTGGCACAACTTCAAAGCCGCGTGGAAACGCGATCAAGCCACGCAATTCACGCGGCTCGGTGATCCGCAGTATCCACCGCAACGGGTTTCCAAATTTGTCTGTCGATTTTTTGTCTGGTATTGGTACGGCTCTGACAGTTTGCGGTTCCATACTCGTCCAGTTCGTTGCAACCTTTTAATCTTTGTGCCGGCGCCGCCGCCGGTTCGACTTCCCCTCCTGCGGTGTGGTGTACATGGTAAAGGCAAAAGCTGCGGTATTTGATCTGCCGCAGAGGTTGGGCATCCTTCAATACGTCGAGCACGAGCCCGAGCGCTGTGGCGGCGGCATCTACGCTGGGCTTCTGACGGCGGAGGGCTGTAAGAGGGGCGTGTGTGTGCGGTATAGGGTGTGGGTGTCTTCAAGAGACGGGAGGAGGTGGGAGGCGGGGGAAAGGCGGCAGCGGCGGAGGAGGTACGAAGAGGGGGGCGGGTGCCTTAGGCAACAAATCGCCGATGCGCTGTGGGAGCTCGCAGAGCGGGGCCTTGAGGTCGGCGTCGATGAGGAGTGCGGAGTCGTCATAAACGGCATCGCCGCTTCGAGGCCCCGTTGCCGCGCCGTCGAAGAATGCGTCAGGCAGATGCTGGAGGAGTACAAGAGGAGGCCCGAAAGTCCGCCGCCGCGGCGCAGTCCAGAGGAGGAGGAATACGCGGCGCTGTTGTCGCAATACGTGTGGCTGGGCTGGTGGCGCAGAGACGTAGTTCTGGACATGCTGAGGCGCCACAAACAGGCGTTTCTGGATCTCCTGCGCCGACTGTCGGAAGTCCCGCACTTCGTTGCGGGGTTCATAGGACGCTTCGATCTGGACTTTAGGTGCCTGGTGGAGGTCTTCACAGACGGGCACAGCTACTGCGTCAGCTTCTGCATAAGAGATGCGCGGCCGACGACGTACTGCTACGAACGCGGAAAAGGATGGTACAGCACGCAACAGCCTAGATTCATGCGGCTGAAGCCGCTGGAAGACGGACTTGTAGAAGTGTATACAGTGGGGGGCAAGGAGCTGACAAAGATAGCGTAGCGGGATGCCCAACTTAAAACGCCCATTTTTTCTCCGGAGCTTCTTCTACGCAACGCGCTCAAAGCGGCGCAAACCATGCTTAAAAACCAAATCATGCTTAAAAACACCTGCACATTTTGAAACATGGAAATAACGATAAGAGTTGAACAACTCAACAATGTATCGATCAAAAACGGCAGGGTGAGGGCTGGAGACGGGCTCCACTTAGACGTGTTGCGCATCCGCAGGATCTTGGCGTGGGGACGCAGGCTCTACGTAGCGTACGAGACCGACAAGGCCGACTACTACAGGCAGTTCGCCGAACAGCCGCCGCCCTACGCCGTGGAACTGAAGCACAAGGTGGAGAGGTACGAAGTGGACATATGCAACAAGTGCAGAGGCCTTGTGGAGTGGGACGCCGACGAGCCCTTCTGCCCGAGGGGGTGCCACGACCACTACGACGACTGGAGCTACCGAACCGAGGTGCGGGAGCGCTTTTTAATAGAGCCGCCCAGGGTCGCCGAAGAGGTTGGGCAGTTCGTCCAGAAGGCGTTCAACGTAGACGCCGAGTTCGTTGCGAGCGAGTTCCGCAACCTCGCCGGCGGGTGCAGGCCGCAGTTCAAGCTGACAGAAGTGGACTTCTCGCTGTATGAGGTGAACGTTGTGGGGCTGGGCATTGTGGAAAACCCGACGTTTGAGTGTTCTGACTACGACAGCTCCGAAATTGAAAAGAGGTGCTACGACGGCAGATACATCGCCGTGCAAATTGGCATGGGCACCGGCCTTGAGGTTCTGCTGTACCGATTCGAAGGAGAGCCCGACCTCTCCGTGATGCATCAGCTCCACGAAGAATACGCGGCCAAAAAGCGTGAAGAAGAAGAGAGGAGACGGAGAGCCGAGGAAGAGGCGCAAAGGCGCATGGAGGAGAAAGAAAAGAAATGGAGAGATCCCGCCAAAGTCGTCGAGGCGATCAAGGCCGCTTTGCCGGACTGGGCCGACGGCGCCGTCATTGTGACGAGGAGCATATACGGCGTCTACTACTACGCGTACCCCGTCAAGCGATCCCGGCACGGCTCCGGGTACTACTACTCCCCCGAGTGGCGTGCCTTGAACATCAGCGTCCCCGACCGGTTCCTGGAAAGGTTAGCCGACCACGTCGTGATGAGGAACGGGAAAGTCCTCAAGGTGCAGAAGGCAGAGACTTCCGGGAGGTACGTTGCCCTGACGGTCTGACTTCCGTTCAAGATGCAGGCGTATTGCATGCTAAACACCTACATCCGTTTTACTTCCCTCCTGCCAGGGAAACCTCAAAGCGCATCCACTGCAGATTTTCGCGAAGCACGGCCCCACGCAGATAAACACTTATCAAAGGGCTCAGCCTTGGGCGCAGGAGGCGAATAGATCGAGAATAAAATGGCCGCACAAATTAACAATCCTCCTTTTTCTTCCTGCAGCGGATAATCAAGAGGGAAAACGTAAGATATCAAAAAGAGGAAAAAACGGTAAATTATTCCATTTCGAGTTCTCTTACTATGATGCGATAGAATGCTATGTCTTCTATTCTTGTTTCAACCTCCTGACCTCTAGCGGGATTAATCAAAACCGCCATGATAACTATGTGCCCAGGCTGGTACTCATAAATGCTTCCGCCTGCCTCAAGTTGCCGCCCCGCCAGTTGCTGTATCAGACTTAGCGTACTTTGATGCCTTATATAATGGACGGCACGCTCGCCACTCAGCAATTCTCTTGCTTCCTCTGGTGAAATTCTCCTAAATTCGATCAAAGCGTTTCTGGGGTTCTTCAGCATGCTTAGTGAGAACGCGTTTACTATATGTATTTCTGGATTTTGATTCTTCACCATGTTCCCCCTTTATGCGTTCTAACTTGATGATTTAGTTCTGCCACCTCCGGAGGCTGTTTACAGGGATAAATTCACAGGGATCTCTTCCCTGTACGCACCCTTTACCTCTGATGCGGCCTTTCTTCAGCTTCGCTTTCAGCCACTTCGAAGAGAGGGATTTGCCAACAGGGAACTTCTGACAGGGAAAAATTCCCTGTGAACAAATCCCTGTAGGATAATCCCTGTCGTCATCAGCAGGATTAAAAATTGGTGCACAGACGTCTACGTGGGTTTGGAAAAAATCGAGAAAATCCTTAACATTAAAATCGAAAACGTCGAAGAAGCGCAGGAGAAGCGCTTCCCGCTGTTTGATTTAACAGAAGCATATAAGGACGGTGAGCAAAACGACCCAATTAAGGAGATCTCAGAAAGGATGCCCAAGTGGGCTGAAGGCGCGGCAGTTTTGAAGAAAGATTGCGGCATGACTGCCTTGCCGATCGAGAAGTCGATAAAGAAAAAGGACGCATGCTGTGAACCGCGACCATATCGCTGTCCTGGAAGCCGCTTGACGTCCACAGCGCGGAGACGTTCCTCAACCGCATCGTTGTGAGGAGCGGAAAAGCAATAGAAGCAGGCATCCACATCGGCGCGTCAACACCTCTATACGCAACTCCGCAAACCGCCGCTCCAGGCACCGCCAAACGCTTTTTCCAAAGTAGTTGCATTCGCCTTTGTTTCTCTGGGGAGGCCGGCAGGGGGAGCGGGCGACTGTACGCATCAAAAGCTTCGCTTTTTGAAAGCACGGTTCCGGCGCCTTTCTACGATATTTCCAACTAATCTACCCGCGGCGCTACGATTATGCTGAGCCCGCCGGCGCCAGCTCCGTCCGAGGCCTCAGCACCTTAACTGCCAACATGCCGCCCGGCGGTCAGCACCGCCGCCTCGTAGAGGCACTTGATGTCGCTACACACGATGCATATCTGTCCTCTATGCTTGAAGATGCCGCCCAGGTTACGCATAGAGACCGCCCTGCCGCAGAAGTAGCACTGCAACTTGCCGGCAACCGCGTCTTGGTAGATGCCCAGCTTCTCAAGGATGTTTGTGAGGTCTTTGTCGTCAACAGCGTAGAGGGTAATTTCGCCTATGCGCCTAAGCATGGAATCGGATTCCTCTGCATTTATAAACCTAGGTTATCTTGTATAGACATTGCTTACAACGAACTGTAGATCAACTAACCACATTGCCTCTCATATCCTATGGAATGCAGTATTGGGAAGGATGAAGTAGAATGTATAAAATGCGGAAGCTTTAAAATGGCGATAGATATAAGCGAGTTGTTAAAAAAGATTGCACAAATATTAGGAGTCAAAGAAGGAGAAGTCGAAGAATTAGCGGAAGGATACCTCCTACCGAACGATGTAGTGGTGAAGTGTAAAGAAGAGTTTCTTGAAAACTGGACAGATTACTGCATACGTTGCTATGCCTCTCTATAATTCCATCTTTTTTGTCTATGGTTCAAAATACTGCCTTCCAGTTTTTGAAGGTTTTTAAACTGCCGCGGAAGAACAGACATGAAAAGGGTTCAAACAGGAATCGAAAACCTAGACAAGGCGCTTGAGGGCGGCATACCCCAGGGGTCTTGGGTCGTTGTG
>Ga0080007_1049558_pt1 | contig 11610 bp, 14 predicted proteins | sample OctOCTMetagenome_FD_69210 | JGI IMG/M metagenome (GOLD analysis project Ga0080007, IMG submission 69210) | Hot spring and microbial mat streamer communities from Octopus Spring Streamers, Yellowstone National Park, USA - OCT_B (SPADES... | ecosystem: Environmental > Aquatic > Thermal springs >...
ACTTTCAGGCGTATCTACACCTATAAGCCTAACCTTAATTTCCTCTCCATTTTTGAGGGTGCAGGTAAAAGTATCTCCATCTATGACCAGGACAACCTTGCAGGGAGTTCCCTTTTTCTCTGCAGGTGTTGGCGTGCTTTTACCACAGGAAACAACAAAAAGTATTAAAGGAATAACTAAAAGCCTCCACATGGTTTTATATTTTAAAGCAAGAGTTTATACTTTATTTTTTCTATGAAGGTAGCCTTAGTTCTCTCGGGCGGTGCCGTTAGGGGCGTTGCCCACATAGGAGTTATAAAAGCTTTAGAGGATCTTGGCTTTGAAATTTCAGCCGTAAGCGGTGTGAGTGCGGGTGCCCTTGTGGGAGCCTTTTACTGTGCAGGATACACACCGGAGGATATGTTAAAGATCGTAAAGTCCAAATATTGGCTCAGATATATTAAGCCAAGACTTCCAAAGTTGGGATTTTTTTCTCTGATGGACGCAAAGAGGTTTCTAAAAGACCACTTAGAAGTAGAACGCATTGAGGAGTTAAAAAGGGAGTTTCATATATGCGCTTTAGATATCCTTAGTGGGAACACCCTCTACTTTTCAGAAGGAGAACTCTATGAACCCCTACTTGGAAGCTGTGCGTTGCCGGGCATCTTTGAACCGGTGAAGTTTAAAAACTTTCTGCTTTTGGATGGAGGCATTACCAACAACCTTCCGGTGGAGCCCGTGCAGAACAAAGGGCTTTTCATAGTGGGCGTGGATGTTAATCCTACTTCTATCATTGGAAAGCCAAGAAGTATGTTTGCGGTGCTAATAAGAAGCTTTCTTTTGGCGGTTAGGTCTAACGCAGATAAAAGGAAGGAACTATGCAATGTGGTCATAGTGCCCGATTTGGAGAATTACTCTCCATACAATTTATGGAAATTGGATGAGCTCTACCATCTTGGCTACAAAAAGACCTTGGAGGTAATGAAGGACTTTCATGGACAATAAAATTCTCATAGACCCTTCAGAAGACAGAATAAACATAGCTAAAAGAGTTTCAAAGCTTGCATTACCCATCATCTTCTCAAACTTGCTTTACGCGGTAGAAACTAGTGTGTCCCTCATATTGGTCTCGGGTATTTCTTCCACCGCGGTGGCGGGAGTGGGATACTCCAACAGCATGCTTTGGTTTGTGTATTCCCTAGCGGCTCTGTCTTACACGGGCACCTCCGTTTTAGTAGCCCAAAGGGTGGGTGCAGGAAAGGACCCTTCTCCGGCCTTTCTGTGGGGACTGATCTCAGCCTTTTTGATCGCCATACCTTTGACCTTTTTTGGTGCAGACATAACCACAGCCCTTATGGTGCAATTTGGTGCCTCAAAGGAGGTGGCAGAAGTATCCTACCAATACCTAAGACCCATATTTCTGTTTATTACCATGGGCTTTCTCCTAGAGGTCTTCTACGGCGCTTACAACGGCTACGGAGACACGAAGACCCCCTTCAAAATAGACCTTTTAATAAGTTTGACAGACATAATCTTTTCTTATCTTCTCATATACGGAAAGTTTGGCTTGCCCCGGCTGGAAGTGGCGGGTGCAGGCTGGGGAATGGTCATTGCAGAAATACTTGGTCTTTTGGCATACCTTTACCTATACATTGCCTACAGAAGACCCTTCCCTGTAAGATTAGACTTGGGAAGGGATGTCCTTCTGAGGATGCTGAGAATTGGCAGTCCCACCGCCCTTGAGAGGGCTATCACCAGCCTCTCCTTTAACATATTTGTTGGTATGGTTGCCAGATTTGGAGACAAAGCACTTGCAGCACACCAAGTGGGTTTGAGGGTTGAGAGTGTGTCTTTTATGGTTGGCTTCGGGTTTATGATCGCCTCTACGGTAGTCTCTGGGCAGAACTTTGGTGCGGGCAACTATAAGGGCTTACATCGTGGCATATCAACCATAGCCCACCTCACCGCCTTTATAATGGGTCTGGCTGGAGTATTTCTGCTACTATTCCCAAGGGAGTTTTCCTACCTCTTTGTAAAGGACCCAGAGGTAGTGGATTTAGCGGTCTATTATTTGGTGATCGTAGCCTTATCTCAGCCCCAAATGGCATACGCCAGCATATACTCGGGAGCCTTAAAGGGCATGGGAAAGACCCATATACCCCTTATGATCAACATCTCCTCCTTTTGGCTTTTCAGGATAATCCCTTCTTATGTCTTTATAAAGTTCTTTCCCTCTCCCATCGTCCCTTGGGTTTTTATGAGCATGGAGACCACTTTAAGGGCGCTGATCTTTTACCTTGCCTATAGAAGGATCGTTTCCAAGCTAACTTCACCCACTACTAAGGAGATTCCCACATCCTGACTTTACCCCTTATAACCAAGAAGTTTGCACCTTTGCTAAAGATCAGCCCATACTCGCTGTTCCTTGCCTTCCATCCGAGAGGTATTTCTGCGATGTATCCGTTCAGTGTGTCCTTGATAGGTCCCTCAAAGATCTCTCTGGAGTAGACAAAGAGCCCAAGAACAAACAGCAGAGTAAAGACTAAAACTCTCACCGCACACTCTTTTTTAATTTCTCAAGTACTTTGCAATTAAAAACACCACCATTTCTTTTGCAGTGAACAGGATAAAGCTTACCTTCTTGATTTACCTCAAAGTAAAAGTGGTCTTTGTCTTTGATATAGAGTTTTTTTATATACTGGATTTTGTCCTTTTTTTCAATGTCTGTGTCGGTAGCAAATATCCGTTCGCATGAGAGTTTGTATTTAGAGTCTATCTTGCAGTGGGATATACGAGTGATTAGAATGCCTTGAGCCATATAGTGATTTAGGCAGAGAATATCTTTGGTGGATAAATTCTGACACAGTCCAGGATATCCGCTCTCTGCATGGAACAGACTTCCTTCTTCATAGAATACTATATACCCTCCGAAATTGCTGGCGTGAGGCTCACATTTATAGCTGTGATACACCGCAAGCCAAAGGTTTCCCACCTTTAAGGTGTATTCTATTACAAAATCTGCGGTGCGGTTCAAGGGTTCTCCCATACCACCCTTGGCGGTGAAAGGAGGACATTTTTGACAAAATATACGTGTCTGCATGCTTTTTGGATTGAACTCAACGACTGGAGGAACTGGGCAGACCCCTCATAATACTTCAAAAGTGCTTAACCCTAAAGAGTATCCAAAGCTTATCAACAGAAATATTAACCACATTCCAAAACCTCCTATAGTGTTTATAGAAAGCCTATTTAGGACATTATTTGCAAACCAAAGATAGCCTCATAAAAACGGTTATAGTTTGCAGGTCCTTTGTAGGTTGAGGTGCAGATATGCCTCTTGCTTCTCTATATATGGGTGAGTAAAGCAGTGGACCGTCGTAGCTTATGCTTTCTATTTGGCATTCCCTTTTAAGCTTTTTGCTAATTTCAGTGGTAAATGCGGTCGCTTTGTCAAGGAGAGAAAACATTAACTCTTTCTTTTTGGCTTCCTGAGCATTTGTGGAAACGATCCATTGGGTCCCCTGGATGGAAAAGCTTATACCCTCCATTTGGGCAAGCTTTTGAAGTATCAGGTCTTGGTCTTTGGCATCCTTTAATCTGAACTGATAAAAGGCTTGAGCCCTAAAACCTTCGCATTTTTGAATGTTCTTTTCCATAAAACACTTTTTATCCACCCAATAGTTCCCTCCAGAGTAAGGAAGTCCCAGTTGGCTCAGCTCTCTATCTACCCTTCCTAGTAAAGAGAGGGCTTTTATTTCTTTATCTGCTTCAGTGGAGATGGTCAAGGTAAGAATGTATATATCGGGTGCTATCTGGGCGGATTGGGTAAGATTAACAAAAACCCTTATAGGATTATCCTGTGCAAAAGACAAAGCCCAAAGACTCAAAAGCAAAAAAAGGAATCTCATCACAAAAATTATAGCTTAAACTTTCTTTCTATGAAAAAGGACCTGAGTTCAATGCTTATTCAAGGTGGAAGGTTCAACAGTGTGGAGGAGTTGAAGGACTATTTAGTGGAGTATGTATTGGAGCTCATTCTTATTGAGCTTGAAAACCTTCCAAGGGACCAGTGGGAGAAAACTCTGAAAACTTGGGAAAAGATTGTACTCCTTTCTTACGGAATGATGAATAAACCTTTGGAGGAGAGGGAAAAACTTTATGAGCGTTGGAGGTTTGACACGATTATGAAGACTATTGTGGAAAATTTGGCGGAAGCCTTGAGGGAATCTTTACGCCTTGGGCTTTTGAAGGAAAAGCAAGAGCCCAGAAAACTTCTGCAGATCGCCCTACAACACGCCCTGAAAAAAGGGCATTCCAAAAAAGAAATGCTCTTGGAAGTAAAAAAACTTATGGGTTTGGACTGAGCCAGTACACAAATACCAAACTAAAAAGCACCGCCAGTAAAACAGGGATCGTTAGCACAAAGCCCACCTTCATGTAATATCCCCAAGATAAACGCACTCCTTTGTATTCCAGAATATGTAGCCAGAGAAGGGTAGCCAAAGAGCCTATGGGAGTTAGCTTTGGTCCTATGTTTGTTCCCATCAAGTTCGCCAAGGCTAAAAATTGGGTGATGCTATCGGGTAGCTGGGCATCTTTTACCGACAGATTGACAATCATCACCGTGGGAAGGTTGTTCATGGTCGCAGAAAGAACTGCGGAGAGCAGTCCTGTTCCCACGATGGCAAAGGACTCTCCAGCTTCAAAGAGCCACCTTATGGCATACACCAAGCTATCGGTGAGCCCCACCTTCTTTAGACTATAAACCACCACATACATACCAATGGAGAAAAACACAATCTGCCACGGAGTTAGAAGGACTATTTCTTTAACTGACACGACCCTATTTTTCAGCGTGGCAAGGGTGAGAAAAAGGGCACAAAAGCCAAGAATCACCGAGATGGGCACTTGGACCTATAACAGCTCCAAAACCAAAAAGCTAACACCAATAAAAAGTATTACAAGCCAGCTCATCAAGAAAACAATAGGGTCCCTTATGGCATACTTGGGAGGGTAGGATTCAAGCACCTCCGGATCATATCGTTTTATCAAGCTCTTTCTGTAAAAAAGATACAAAACAAGGATACTTAAGACTATGGAAACAATGTTTGACAAAAACATCAAAAGGGCAAACTTCCAAAAGTCTATGCCAAAGAAGTGGACGGTGATGATGTTTGTAAGGTTGGAGATTACCAAGGGAAGGCCTGCGGTGTCCGCAATAAAGCCACTGCTCATTATGTAGGGCATGATCGTGGCGCTGGGCAGGTTAAGGTGTTTGATCTTTGAGTAGATTATGGGCGTCAGCATCAAAGACGCACCATCGTTGGCAAAGATGGCAGAGATAAAGGCTCCCAAAAGCATAAGAGAGACAAAGAGCAAAATTCCGTTGCCCTTAGCGTAGCCTATGGACTTTAGAGCCATCCACTCAAAAAAGCCCGCCTTGTCCAAGATGATAGAGATAAAGATCAAAAAGACAAAAGCAAGGGTAGCATCCCAAACCAAAAGGGTAATGTAGATCACATCAGAAAAAGACACCAAGCCCAAGGCTAAGCAGATGATGGTTCCCAGCCACGCAGACCAACCTATGCCAAGGTTTTTGGGTTTGGCAATAACCAAAAATAGAGTTAAAAGGAAGATCCCAAAGGCTAAGAGCTTATCCATCTATCAGATTCCCTTTATAAGCTCCTCCACCCTCCTTTTGATTTCGTCTCTTATTTTTCTGAAAAATTCCAGCTTTTCTTCCTCAGAGCCCTCATACTTGGCAGGATCCGGTAGCCCCCAGTGTTCCATCCTTGCCCCGGGCACCACAGGGCAGGTCTCCTTCGCATCTCCGCAGAGGGTTATAACTACATCAAGCTCCTGGTATGGAATATCCTCTGTGGACTTTGGATAGTGGGCGGACATGTCTATGCCCTCTTCCTCCATAACCCTTATGGCGTAGGGATTTACCCTTTCTGCAGGCTGAGAACCGGCGGAGTAGATCTCCACCTGCTTTCCATACAGCTTAGCAAAATACTTGGCGTATGCCTCTGCCATCTGGCTCCTTGCGGAGTTGCCCGTGCATATAAAACCGAGCTTCATGGCTCACTTCCCAAACAAAAGGTTAAAAAGGTATCCTGCGATCACTATTGAGATGGATACAATGCCTGCAAACATAAAGATCAGCTTTGGCTTCATGATCTGCTTTAGGATCAAAAACTCGGGCACAGAAAGGGCAGTGGTTGCCATCATAAAGGACAGGGCGGTGCCAATGGGAACTCCTTTTTCAATGAGGACTTGGATAACCGGCAAAATACCCGCAGAATTAGAATAGAGAGGCACACCCACCGACACCGCCACAGGAACGGATAAAAATCCTGCAGACTTCATTAGTTCTCTTAACGTCTCTTCTGGCACATAGTTATGAATAAAGCTTCCCACACCTATTGCCAAAATTATGTAAGGAGAGACCTTTTTTAAGATCTCCTTTAGGTTGCCAAGGGCAAAGTTGATCCTGTCTTTAAAAGAGGTCTCCTTTTCCTGAACTTCCCCAAAATTTAGCTCAAAAACATAATCCTCTATAAGATGCCTTAGGTTTAGCCTTTCTATGATAAAGCCGCTAAAGATGGCAGCGGATACCCCAGAGACAACATAAGCTAAGGCAACCTTGTAGCCAAAGGACACAAACAAAAGCCCAAGGGCTACCTCATTGACCATGGGAGAAGCCAACAAAAAGGCAAAGGCTGCACCCAGAGGAATGCCCGCCTCCACAAAGCCAATAAACACGGGCACCGCAGAACAGGAACAAAAGGGCGTAAATATGCCAAGCACCGCAGAAAGAGGGATAGCCAAAGCCTTGTGTTTAGAAAGTATTCTCCTTGTCTTTTCCAAGGGAAAGTAGCTTCTGATAAAGGAGATAACAAAGATGATCAGGGCAAGCAGTGTAAAGATTTTTAGCGTATCGTATATAAAAAAGTGAAAAACACCGTAAAGCCTCTGATTTGGGCTAAAGCCCAAGAGATTGCTAACCACATAATGGACAAAGGCATCGTATAATTCAAACATCTCAGTCTTCCGTTATCAGCTTTTCTACCACCTGCGGTACAGGAATGGGTGCACCGGCGTGCTTTACCTTTCCATCCACCACAAGCACTGGCGTGGTCATAACCCCAAGCTTAGCAAGTTCCCTAACATCCACCACCTTTTCAACTTCTGCGGGAATGTTCTTTGACTTTACTATGGTGCTGACCACACTGTAGAGTAGCTCACAGTTGTTGCAGTTGGTGGCACTTATAACCTCTGATTTTCTTCATGGCTCTACCTCACAGGCTATTTTTTGAATTTTTGAAACTTCCATACCTTCTTCAATAAAGGGCAAAACCGCCCTAAGCATAGGATTTTCAAGGTTTAACCTGTAATATACCCACCTTCCCCTTCTCTCCCAAAGCACCAAATCCGCTTTCCTTAGTATCCTCATATGAAAGGAAACATTCGGTTGGGAGAGCCCGAAGGCTTGAACGATCTGACACACGCACAGCTCTTTGGCAGACAACAGAGCCCTAACGATCTCAAGCCTGATAGGTTCAGAAAGTGCAAAGAAAAACTTAACGAGCTCCGTCCCTTTAGTTCCAGTTTGCATAAAAATAATTTTATATAAAATTTGCCTTATATGTCAATTTTTAGCGGAGGCTGTTCTAGAAACACAAACACATTTATACACAAAAGATTTTAAACCTCCTGCTCCTGTAAAGCAACCACCAAAAGGCTTATTATTCTGTTCCCCTCCATTTTATCAATAACAAACTTGTATCCGCCGTATTCAAACTCATCTCCTTCCTCTGGCACCTTAGATAAATGCTTCATGGCAAAGCCTCCTATGGTGTCGTATTCATAGTCCTCTGGCAGTTCAAAGCCAAGCTTTTTTGAAAGGTTTTCCACAGGTACCCAACCGTAGGTTTTGTAAACATTCTTCCCCACTTGCAGAACATCCTCCTCCCAGCTTTCAGGAAAGCTTTCAAAAAGAAACCTGAGGATGTTTCCAAGGGTTATAATACCAGTTAATTGACCGTGTTCATCCACCACCACCGCTATCTGGGAATTGCTCCTTCGCATCTCCATTAGTAGATTTTTCAGAGACATTACCTCTGGAACGATCAGAATATCCCTTTTAAACTCTTTCAAGGACCTTTGGGCATTTTCGCTAAAGGGCACGATGTCTTTTACAAAGAGTACACCTGTTATGTTACCGGGCTCTTTTGAATAGAGAGGTATCTTGCTGTGCTTTCTTCTTAAAATTTCCGGGTATACTTCTCCCACTTTGCTGTCCTCGTCCAATATAAACAGGTCTGGTCTTGGTGTCATTACCTCTTTGACCGTTGTTTCCCTTATTGAAAGGGCCCTCTCTACCATCTTTTTTTCCTCCTCGCCAAAGAGCCCCCTGCCGTAGCCAAGGTCAAAAACCTCCCAAAAAAACTCCTCCGGCTTTTTCTTCCCCTCATCCAGTGGCATGAAAGCGTCCACTAATTTTTTGAACAAAAACCCGATTGGTGTAAGAAGTGTATGGGCAATATAAAAAGGCAGTGCATAAATGAAGGATAGAACAGTGGCAAAGGGGAAAACTATATTTTTAGGAATAACCTCTCCGAAGAGAAAGATCAGCGTGCTTAGAATAGGGGCAGATATCGTGGCACCCTTTTCTCCAAAGTGGGAAATAAAAAGCTTGGCGCCGTAGGCGGAGATCAGCACATTGACGATCTCGTTGCCAATAAGGATAGAAACTAAAATCTCCTTTGGCTTTGCCAATAGCTTATTAACTAAGCTATAAAACCTTCTTTGGGAGTATTTTCTTAGTAAAAATCTGTTGGTGCCAAAGAAAACCACCTCCGAGGAGCTAAAAAAGCCCGAAAGGAACAAAAGGAAGAGAAACAAAATTAGTTCAGTATATATTACAACTGACGAGCCTTCCATCTATGTAAACCTCCCTAAGCTGGGACAGGCATTCCTCCTTTCTCTCTTGACATAAATGATAAAAGGGACACACCGCCTCCGAATAAAAGGGTGTATCTGTTATTTCTGGGCTTTTTCTTTGAGAGGGATGATCTACGGGCATGTTCTGGATCAGATACCTGGTGTATGGATGGAGGGGATTTTTTAAAACTTGCTCCTTTGTACCCCACTCTAAGAGCCTTCCTCTGTAAAGAACCGCAACTCTGTCTGCGCAGTACTGCACTGACCTAACATCGTGGGTTATGAGTAAAACAGACACACCCTTTGCCTTCATTTTTAAAAAAAGGTCAAGTATATCCTTTCTGAGGCTTGCATCCAAAGAAGCGGTGGGTTCATCCGCCACCAAAAGCTCTGGTTCCAAAAGCATAGCCCTTGCTATGGCAACCCTTTGCTTTTGCCCCCCTGAGAGTTGAAGGGGTCTTCTTTCCAAAAATTCTTCTCCCAAGTCCGCCTCCTTTAGTGCAGACAGAATTTTCTCTTCTCTGTTTTTAACGCCATGTACTCGCAAAGGCTCTTCAAGAATTTCCCTAACGGTCATCCTAGGGTTTAAAGAGGAGGAAGGATCCTGAAAGACCGCAGAAACTATCCTTGTGTATTCCCTACGGTAGCTCCATATGTCCTTACCTTCAAAGAGAACTCTTCCTTCGGTAGGCTTTTCTAACCGTAGGATTAGCTTGCCAAGGGTGGTTTTCCCGGAGCCCGATTCTCCCACCAAAGCCAAAAGCTCCCCTCTTTCCATCCGCAGGCTAACATTCTGTAAGGCGAAAAAACTCTTTGTTCTAAAAAGTCCCGCACTTACCTTGTATGCCTTGCTAACCCGCTCCAAACTCAGAAGACTCATATGGTTCTTGAAAAGCGAAGTTCCTTTTTCTTTGGTAAATACTGGTCGAAGGTCATAGCCACATTTCTAACAAGAAGCCTGCCCATAGGCAAAACCCTTATAGACCTGTCTTTGATTTCTACCAGTCCATCCCTTTCCATATCTTTGAGTTTTTCAAGCTCCTCTTTAAAGTGCTCTTCAAAGTTTATACCAAAAGCCTTCTCTATACGGTCAAAATCACACCTAAAGTTGCACATCAAATCCATAATTACCTCCCTTCTGAGAAGGTCCTCCTGTCCCAGCAAGAAGCCCCTCATGGTGGCAAAGTCTCCACTATCCAAAGCCAAATAATACTCCCTCAGGGTTTTGTAATTTTGAAAGTACGCGTCGTAGAACATACCAATGGATGTGGCACCTATGCCTATTAGGTCCACACCCTTTTTGGTAGTGTAGCCCTGAAAGTTCCTCCAGAGGGTTCCTTCCCTCTGGGCTATTGCCAGCTCGTCCTCTGGCTTGGCAAAGTGGTCCATGCCAATGTAAAGATAGCCCGCCGATTGGAACATCTCAATGGTCATCTCAAGGATAGCTAGTTTGTCCTCCGGCGGAGGAAGTGTGCTCGGGTCTATTCTCCTTTGAAGGGGCTTTAGCCAGGGTACGTAAGCAAAGTTATAAACCGCAACCCGGTCTGGATCAAGCTCTATGGTTTTTTCTATGGTTCTTTTGAACCTCTCTGGTGTTTGATAGGGAAGTCCATATATGAGGTCTATGTTTATGCTTTTAAAGCCCAGGTCCCTCAGTTGTTTCATAACATCCCTCATTAGGGATTCTGGCTGTATACGGTTTATCGCCCTCTGAACCTCCTCATCTAAATCCTGCAAACCCATGCTGACCCTGTTAAACCCAAGCTCTCTTAGGGTTTCCAACTGCCCTTCAGACAGATATCTTGGGTCTATCTCTACGCTTATTTCCGCATCCTCATCTATAGAAAAGTTTTCCTTCATCTTTGAGAAAAGCTCTTCCATTTCCTCCACAGTAAGGAAGTTGGGAGTTCCACCGCCCCAGTGGATCTGCACCACCTTCCTTGACTTGTCTAAGTATCTACCTAAAAGTTCCATCTCTCTGTATAGGTAGTCCAAGTATCTTCTGCTCACATCCTTTCTGTGGGATATGATCACATTGCACCCACAGAACCAGCAGGCGCTCTCACAGAAAGGGATGTGAATATACAAAGAAAGAGGCCTTTTGCCCTGATTACTCTCTAAGAGCTTTCTCTTGTAGTCTTCCTTTCCTACGCTTTCGGTGAACTCCGTGGCAGGAGGGTAGCTGGTGTATCTGGGACCCGGTTTGTCGTACTTCTCTATAAGACTCTTGTTAAAAATCGTTTTCATAGGTATTAATTTAACTCACACGTTAAAAATGTAATCTGCCTTTTCGTAAGCATCCTTTAACATTCTTTGTCAAAGACGGGCTGTTTTGCTATCAAGAAGCTCATTGAGAGTTCCCCTAAGCTCCGGGTACAGCGGAAATTGCTCGCAAAGTTCAATAACCTGCTCTCTTACCTTTTCTATGGTGCGGTCGTCTTCTATGTTTTTAATAACCTGAGAAATAAGCCTGGCTATGAACCTCATTTCATCCTCTTTCATGCCTCTTGTGGTAAGGGCTGGTGTGCCAAGCCTTATACCGCTGGTCTTTGTGGGTGGCAGAGGGTCAAAGGGCACTGCATTTTTATTTACGGTGATGTTAGCCCTTCCGAGGGCGTCCTCCACCTGTTTACCCGTTAGCCCTGTGTTTCTTAGGTCCAAAAGGACGATGTGGCTATCTGTTCC
>Ga0080007_1064816_pt1 | contig 11608 bp, 12 predicted proteins | sample OctOCTMetagenome_FD_69210 | JGI IMG/M metagenome (GOLD analysis project Ga0080007, IMG submission 69210) | Hot spring and microbial mat streamer communities from Octopus Spring Streamers, Yellowstone National Park, USA - OCT_B (SPADES... | ecosystem: Environmental > Aquatic > Thermal springs >...
CGGCATAGCCTGTGTGAGGCCTGCGAGGCCGGAGACGAACCGCCGCCTCAACACGGCCCTCAATCCGAGAAACCATGAGGAAGATCCGGGGATGCCGCCGCGGCGTTCCTGCCTTCTCTTTGTCGTCCTTCGATCTGTGTGATCGAATGCTGCAGCGCCGCCGGGCGTTCCAACTTCGCATCCATGATGGGCGACAGACATGTCAAGCGGAGGGTTTCGTGAAGGCCCCGGCGCTTCTCTCCCTTGCATGGCTTCTCGGGATGCTGGCCAACGGACTGGCCGATGCCCTGCCGGCCCGTCTTCCCCATCGGCTGCGGTCCGCCCGGGCCGCGTGGATTCGCTTCGGGCAGCGGCCGCGGGTTTGGGAGCTGGCCCCGGGGCCCTTCGTCCTCTCTCCTTGGGGATCCTCTGTGCCCTGTATCTCTGGATCCTGGCCCTCGTGGCCGTCGCCGATCTGGAGCGCCGCCGCATCTACGACGCGGTGATGCTGCTGGCCATCGCGCTTTCGGCCCTGGCGGCCCCGGCCTCCCCATGGCTGGAGGGGGCGCGGTCGGGGCTTGGGGGATGGACATCGGCGCCTTCATCTTTTTGTTCAGGCCGGCCGTGGTCGCTCAGGCGGGATTGGGGTGGCGACGCGACGCCGGCGGCCTTCATCGGGCTGATCGTCGGCTTCCCGCGAGGCCTGCAGGCGCTGTCATGGGGCGCTCTGCCGGCTGGAGTCTTCGCCCTGGGGCTGTTGCTCTCGCGGCGCGGGACGTGGAACACGCCCATCCCCTACGGCCCCTTCTTGGCCTTGGACGGGGCGCTGTAGGGGGAGGAGCGCGGTTTTTCTCCGGCGCTGAGGATGGCGGCCTTTTTCGGGATCGGCGAGCCGTCTGGCTCCGCCGCGCTCGCCCCTCCGCGCGCCGAGGGACCCGGCGGGGCTGGCGCGGTTGCATGCGTTGCATCCAAGCGGCTTCGGGTCCTTGTTCAAAGCTGGCGGAACGGCTGTGGAGACAACGCGTCAGACCCTTCTCCAAGCGCCCCGCCAACGGTTGGATGGGACGCCTTTTCTCCTCCCCGCCCCTTTCCGTTTGGGGTGGGATTTGGGCGTTTCGGGCTCATCCCCTAAGCCAAGGCTCAATTTTCCATGACGGGCTCGCGTCGCCTGCCAGCGCGGTCGCTGGTGGGGAGATGAAGCGGGGTCGCCGCCCATCGAGGCGCGTCTGGCCGCGGTGGGCCGGTGCGGTCGAACGATGCGACCGCCGCGGGGATAGCGACGGCGCGGCAAGAAGAGAAAAAGGCGACTACGCCCAACTCACCGCGCCTTCTGAAGCGCTTGGATTACGGGCATCCAGAGATCCCAAGCGGCCCGGGCCAGGAACCCTTGGATTGCCGCATGGGCTGAGCGCAACCAGCCCGGGCTCTGGACCATGGCAATGGCTACGGCCCAAAGGGCGAAGAGGAAGCCCATGAATCGCACCACGGCTCGCCTCCTTTGGCTTGGTATGGGCTGAGGCGACGCCCTTGGACGGGCATTGACCTCCGGCGTGGGGCAGAGGGGGCCGAGGCAAGAGCCCGGCCAAAACCGTCTCCATAATATCCTGCCGAAACGGGTTCGGCAACCCCACCCTACGGAGGCAAGCCTCCCCGCCCGCAAAGCACGACTTGGCCGCCCTTGACCAGCTATCTGACCGTGGGGCCAGAGGAAGAACGGCGCGCCGGAGGATCGGCATTGCGCGGCCCGAAGCGAAAGGCGGGCAGACCAAGCCTGGAGGCAAACCATGCGATTCGTGGGCTTCCTCTTCGCCCGCTGGGCCGGTTGATCGGGAACGCCTCCAGAGCCCAATCGGCCATCAAGATGGCGACCCGGCGGAACGCCCAGCCTTCCACCGATCCGAGCCAGCCTATCGGAGCGGAGATCTTCAGAGAGGACCGCTTGCCCTATCCTCTCCGGATCTCCGCCCCGTGGGATATCCTGGGGGCTCTGGGGGGCTTGCCCATCCGCCTCCCCCCGAAAGGCTACAGCGGCCGCCCGAAGCGGTCGCGCGGGATCTCCCCGCCGCCCGCCGGGTCGAGCCCCACGGAGGAATCCGGGGAGAACCCCGTCCGGATCTGGTGGGTCATCAGGGCGTAGGCCAGGATGCTGCCCGCGAAGACCGGGAGGAGGTAGAGGGGGTTGCTCCAGTAGCCGGCCATCCCGGCGGCGGCGATGAGGAAGAGCACGATGGCGACGGGCCCGACCCCCAGCGCCCTCGCTTGGATCTCCAGCCCCCGGGCCTCCGCCCGGGCGCGGGAGAGGATCTCCATCACCTCGGCCATGGCCCGCCGCACCGCCGACAGCACCGGCAGGGGCCGCACGTCCCCCTCCAAGGCAGAAAGCAGCGCGGCCCCGAAGAGGTCGTCCATCACGCCCGCCCATCGGCGGGTCCAGGCCCGCACCGCCTCGGCCCGCTCTGGGGCCGTGGGCGCGGCGCGGACGGAGGCCAGAAGATCCGCCACCACCATCCGCCCGTGGGGCCCCGTGGCGGGCAGGGCCAGCTCCAGGGCCTCCTCCAGGCCGCGCCCCTGGGAGAGGGCCGCCTCCACCGCCCGGGCCGCCCGGATGAGATCCCGGGCCTGCCTCATCCGGAACTCCGCCGCCCGATCCGCCAGGCTCCCGAAGTAGAAAAATCCCGCCGCCAGCACCAGGAGGATGGCTGAAAGCGGCGACCCCAGAAGGAACAGCCCCGCCAGGAACCCTGCGGCCATCCAGAGGAAGCCGCCCATGGCGATCTGCTGGAAGGAAAGCCCGGTCCCGGTGCGCCGAGCCCACTCCTCCGGGTCGAACCGCCGCCGGGGAAGAGCCAGCCCGAAGGCGGCCGCGGCGGCCGCCTCGGAGAACCCCCGCCGCCGGAAGCCCAGGGCCAGCGGGATCGCCGCCGCCGCCAGCGCCCCCAGAAAGGCGATCAGCACGTCCATGGAGGCCTCCTTTCAGCGCCGCAGCCCGGCGACGAGCTCCGCCGCCGGGAGGAAGAACGTGAGCATCATCCCAATGATGGCCAGGACGCCCCAGGCCACAGCCTGGACCTTCAGGGCCGAGGCCCGGGCCGCCGTCTCCTCCACCATCGCCTGGCGCATGGCCTCCCGCAGATCGGAGACGGCCGGCGCCAGGGGTTGCCCGTGATGGAAGTGATCCCGTAGCGCCTGCAGGAACAAGCGCATCTCGGTGTCTGCCGGATCCGGCAGATGCGCCTCCGCCCGCTGCAGGGCCTCTTCCAGGCCCTCCACCTCCATCCGGGCCGCCAGGAACCCCAGCCAGTTGCAGAACGGCCCGCCCACCGTCTCCCCCACCCGCCGCATGGCCTCGGAGGGGGAGACCCCGGCCTCCAAGAGAGCTCCCAGGGCGGCGAAGCCCACCATGGCGTTGGAGCGGAAGGCCTGGGCGCGCCGGCGGATCAGCTGCCGCAGCCGGGCCTCCGGCGCCCGCATGGCCCACAGCAGGATCGCCCCGGCGAAGGGGAAGAAGAAGAGGAGATCCATCTCCAGCAGGACCCAAGCCGCCCCGAAGGCCGCCGCCGCCAAGGCGGCTTTCCCGAAGGTCAGCACGGCGTTCGCGTAGTAGGCGCCCAGGGAGGGGTAGGGGTAGCCGGCCCGCCGCAGCAGATCCAAGACCCGCTCCCGGCCCCTTCCTTGGGAGGGGGCGAAGCGGTCCGGCCACAGGACCACCCACAGGGCCGCCCACGCCGGCAGCTGCGGCAGCTCCGGGTCGGGGGCGGCCGGCCTCCGCAGCGCCATGCGCCGTCCGAACCGCAGCCGCCCGAGCAGCTCGTAGGCGCCGAAGGCCGCCGCGGCGGCCCCAACGAAGGCCAGAGCGAGCTCCATTTCAGCCTCCCAGAAGGGTTTTCAGGAAATGGGCGATGGATCGAGCCCCGCCCCCCGCGACCAGCCACCAAACAAAATAGGCCCCGGCCGCGCCCAGGACGGCCCAGACCGCCCAGGCCGCCTCGTCGATCTCCTTTGGGAAGGGGAGAAAGGAACGAGGCGGTCGCAAGATCGGCCCCGGCCAGGGCTTCTGGGCGACGGGTTTCGGCTCGGGGGACCCTCGCGCCGCCAAGCGGATCCTCGGGCTGGGTGCCTTGCCGTCCGCCTTGCCCTCCAGCCCCCTCTCTTCTTGCTTCTCCCCATCCCGATCTGGCTCCTCTTTCTTCGCAATCCTCAGCCCTGCCGATTTCTGTTGGGGGGCCGCCGCCTCCTGCCCGCTGTCCGCCCCGATGATCCTCACCGTCCTCTCGGATGTCCGCGGCAGGAAATGGGCAAGGCCGTGCAGCCACTCGGTCAATTTGTCCACGGAAGAGACCAGCGGGATGTCGCCCACCCCGAGCGGGATGGCGGTCGGATCAAAGGAGTCCACGACCCCGCACACCGGGACATGATCCTGCTTCGATTTAGCCCGCGCGGCGGCCTTTTGGATGATCTCTTGAAGATCGGAGATGGCCTTTCGGACCTGATTCCCCAGCGCCGAGGCCTCCTCGGCGCTCTTGCCTGCGGCGGACGGGATGTAGACAACCAGGACGAGGAATCGCCCTTGACGGGCGGCCGCGTCGGCCTTTGCGGTCACGACCTTCGGGTCCTTCGGATCCACCACCGACACGAGCCAGTCCCCCAGAAGGGCCTCGTCCTTCAGGGAGAGCGCTTGAGCCGCCCTCGCGGTGATCAGGATCGTCCCGTTCATCCGCGCCCCCTTTCCGTGGCTCTACAAAATCCGAACCGTCACGCCGTCCGCCGTGATCATGCCCGCGTAGGGCATGTCGCCTTTGGACATGCGAAGGAAGGCCCCGCCGAGGAAAACCAGGTGGTCAATCAGGCGCCAGCCGCGGACTCGGATGGTCAGCGTTGCCGCTATCGCCAGAAAGGGGATGCCGGCCAGCGCCGCGCCGGCAAGGCCCAGGCCGAGACGGAGCGCCAGCATCCCCAGCGCCGCTCCCGCAAAGACCAGAAACGCCACCGCGAGATCGGCGGCGGGCGTCCTCACGTAGGAGAACTCGATCACATACGCGCCGGCCTCTTCCTTCTCTCGCATCTCGTCCAGCCATTGCTCCCTCATATCTCCTCCTTCGGCGGCGCGGTGCCGATTAGGATGGCCTTCTCCTTCCAAGTCAGCCTGACATCGATCGGCACGGGGAAGGAAACGCCGCTGCCGCGTCCCACGAAGACGCCCTTCCCGTATTCGCCCTCTCGAATAAACGGCCACGCCGGGTACGGAATAGACAGCCTCCTGAAAAGAGCCTCGAGGGACGCGACGTCCGGCCCCATCATGACCAGCCCTCGAACCTGTGCCAGCGCCTCGTCCGTCAGGTCGTTCAGATGCTGCGTGACGACCAAGACGCTGATGCCGAAGGCGCGGGTGATGCGCATCATCTGCTCCAAGATCCCACGCACGCGGTGCGCCTCCTCAGTATAGAGCAGCACGCGCGGGGGGGCCGTCCCGGCGAAGCGCATGGCCACAATGGCGGAGACGATGAGCTGGAGGACGTAGGTGTAGAACGCTGTCAGCAGCTCATCCCCTACCGACCCCAGCAACGTCTGGAACGTGACGATCCCCCCCTGCTTCAGAAGAGGGGAGGGCGCTCCGGAGCCCAAGAAGAGATGCTGATAAGGCGCGTTCTCCCCGAGCAGGGAGACCGCCTCCCGGCCCAGCTGCCGGCGCAGGAGATCCGCCCCGATTTGGGCGATATATTGCGACATGCCGAATATGGCCTCCTCGCGGCTGGAGGCTTTCGGGCCGCCCAGCCAGGACGGATTCTCCTGCAAGGCCTTGGCCAAGCTCGCCTTCACGGCCCCGGTCAGGTCAGCGGCAAACTGGCTTGGGTTCATGGAGATCCAGCCGGAGCTGGCAAATCGGACCAGCTGCCCCAGCATCTGGGAGGAGAGCGTCAGCTGGTCTTGGGAAGCGTCCACCGCCTCGACGATCGCTTTCTGCGTGATCCGAACCCTCCCGTCCCTCCGATCCGCCCGCGCGCTGATCTCCTGCCACAGCCTGTGCGCGGCGGGGAAGGACCACGCCGGCCACATCGCGTCCTTGGACGTTGGCGAGAAGACCGGCAAGTTGAGGAAACCGCGCCCTCCCTCGAACATCTCGCCTTTGGTGTCCAAGATGACCGGCGTGACGCCGAGTTGCATGGCCTGCAGGGTCATGCGCTTGGCCAACACGGTTTTCCCGCGCCCGGTAGGCCCAAGGATGGCGAAGTGGGCGGCCTGCGACGCGGAGCCCAAGTGGAAGACTACAGGGGCATCGAGGTCCGTCACGCCGATCTGGATGGGCAGCTCCTCCTCGACGACATGGATGAGGGGAGGCATCGGGATCCGCCCGCTTGCGATGCGGCTGGCGATCGCCCGAGACAGCGCCTCCTCCTTGGGGATCTGGCCATCCCGGGCGACTATGATTTGATTGCACACTTGATGGCCCACCACCCTGGAGGGCGGGATCGACACCGGGAGGAGGGAGACGGCCTGGTCGTTGACAGGGTGCGGCAAAACCGCCACGAACCCCAAGCTGGCGTACGCCGCTTGCTCTCCCCTCCCAACGTCGGCCAGCAGCCTGGACAGCCTGTTGCGTTCCTCCCGAGGAAGCGCCGGGCTTTTCAGTTTGGCCTTGACGTGCTCCAAGATTTGGGACCACCAGAGAGCGATGGCGTGCGCCAGCGACTTCGGCGCGTTCTTCTGCGCGGACGGATCCGCCCGAACGAAGATCACATGCAAGCGAAGCGCATCTTGCAGGGCCTTCGCCGCGCCTGGGCGGTTGGGGTCTACTTGGCAGAAAACCTGCCTGCCGCCCGGACCCCGCAGCTCAGGACCGATCCACTGCGTTCCCATTCCGACCCGTCGGATCAAGCCCGCCTCCTTTGCTCAGCGCGAGGCCTCTCCTGTCCGCGCCCTTCCTACGGAACCCAAGCCAGAACGCGGTCCGGCGCAAGAACCCCATCCGGCACGCGCAAGTAAGCCGCCGGCCCGGGCTCCAAGAGGACCAGATGTCCGCTCCCCAAGCACATGATCGCGCGCCCGGCGCGGGCGGCGAACTCCCGATCCGTCAGCCGGATCACGGGAGCCCCCATGCGGTCCAGCTCCTCCTCCAGCGCCCGCCCATCCGAAGCGGGGCGGACGACCATCTCCACCGTCCGCCCGCATCCGGGCGGCATCACGGGACGCCGAGCCCCGAAAGCGAAGCCCGCGCCGAACCCGATCCCGAGGACCAGGAGAGCGATCGGAATCCGCCAGGCCTTCATCGCTTCCACCCTCCGCCCAGGATGTCGAGAAGCCCGATGCGCCACGCCAGGGCCGCGCCCCCCGCCAGCGCGCCCGCTCCGGCCAGAAGCCACAGGGCCGCCGCCCCCGCGCTCCCGCCCGCCCGCTGGGGAGCGGGCCGCGCGGGGGTCGGAGAGGGGGCCTCCCCTCCCGCCTTCTCCCACGGCATGGGCTCGGCGGGGCGCTGGGGCGTGACGGCGGGCCCCAGCGGCGGCATCGGCGTGAACGCCTCCCGCGGATCGAAGGGCTTCACCTCGGAGGGCGGGGAGCCCTTCGACACGTTCACCTCGATCCGCAGGTGGTAGATCTCGGCGGGACGGTCCGGGGGGGCCACCAGGTCCACGTAGGGACAGGGGTGCCGGGGCCACCACGGATCCCCGTTTTTCCAACCCGCGGGCGGCCACGCCTTGAGGTTGAGCGCGTAGATCATGCCGTCATCCAGGAGCCGGCGCGCCCACTCCTGCTCCCGGATGCGTTGTAGCGCCTCCTCGGGCTTGGCCTTGGGGTTGGCGTCCATCGCCATCGAGGCCACCATCTTCGCCAGGTCGGGCCCCGCCTTGGCCGTGCCCGAACAGCCCTCCGGGCTGGAGGGGACAACCCGGGCCGTCCCCGCGTAGCCGAAGGTGACGATGATGAAGGGGTGCCCGCCGCTCCCCGTGCGCCAGATCGACTCCGGCAGGAAGCGGTCGGGCAGGTGAACCCGCACGCGGCCCTTCGGGGCCAGCCGCCACGCCGAGGCCGCGGCGTAGATCTCGGGGGCCTCCGGCCTCCCCGGAGGGCTCTCCAGAAGCACGCCCAGGGGCTCGACGGGCGCGCCGCTCCGGCGGGCGTGTTCCAAGAGAAAGCGCATGCACAGCGCGTAGCCGTCCCCGCCGTAGTAGCCCAGGATGAGCCCCGCGCGGCAGTCGCCGAACACGCTGTGGCGGTATCCGCCCGCTTCGCCTCGGAACTGAACCCGCAGCGGACGCGAGCGGGCGTAGTCCCATTCCAGCCCAACAAGGTTGATGAGCGGCAACGCGTCCAACAGCCGACCGAACTCCTCCTCGTTGCGGGGAGGCCAGACGACGCCTTCGGGCAGCGGCATGCGGATCAGGCGCTCCCGCTCCTGGGGATAGGGCGGGAAGGGGTACTCCTCCGCCCGCGCGGCAGGCGCGCCGACGAACAGCGCGGCCAGGGCCGGGAGGAGAAGCACAACGACACGCCGCTTGTCTGCGCTCATCGTCGCCTCCTGCCAACAGCTGTGAACGTCATCCGTCCAAGTCATTTTACTTGCCAGAGGGCGGATCCTCGCCGCTAAGGAGCGGGCTGGGCGGACGCGGGGATGGGGGTGGATGTGAGAGGTATGGGCGTCCGGGTCGGGGTGGGCGTGGGGGTGGGGGTGGGCGTAGGCGTGGGGAAGAAGAGCGCCTCCCGCGCGCGGACCCGCGCGGCGACGGCGACGTCCAGGCGCGGAGACTCCACGCGGTGGTCCTCAACCGGGCGAACGAGCCGGAACAGCTCCAGGAGGCCGGCGAGGATGTCCGCCGCCGTCGCCTGATCGAGGGCGTTCACCAGGCTCCTGCCCGCCTCCTCCGCCAGGAGGCGGTCGATCTCCTGCACCAGGTCTTGGGGCGGATCCCCCGTCTCGTAGCCGCGAAGGAGCTGCCGGGCGTTCACCCGGTAGCCCACGCAGAGGAAGCCCGCGTCGGTGTCTCGCGTCTCGTAGGCCGGCGGGTTTGCGCTCACCGCCTCCAAGTACTGGATCTTGTGGGTGAAGGCCAGGGCGACCGCCCCCTCGCCTTCCATCTGGAAGAAAATCCGCTCCGCTCGATCTCCCGTCAGCCTTTGCAGGCACTTCAGCATCGCCTGGGACATGTGGGAGCGCGGGGAGGCCTCGCACGCCCGACCGCCGCAGCGCCCCTCTTTTCGGAAGGGATCGTAAACTACCGCGGGAGGGCCCGTGACCTGGGCCACGGCGAAGTAGGCCGCCAGTCCCGCGAACTCTCGCTCCTGGATCGTCCGCAACACGTCGTAGGGGCCGTAGCCGCCCGGCTGATCCAGCCGGCCCGGCTCCGCCCCGGGCGGCGGCGCGATGGGGATGTAGGCGGGCAACATCCCTCGGGCGTCCCGGCCCAGAAGCTCCCCCGCCGCGTACTGGCGGTTGGGGGGCGGGGCCCAGGGCCCCCCACAGGAGCCAGGCCGCCGCGAAAAGGATCGGCCCCATGCTCAGCCTCCCGGCTCCTCGATCTCGGCGCAGATGCCGTCCGGATGGCGGGCCCAGACGCGCTTCTTCAAAGCCTGATCCATCCCGGACTGGTCCACCAGGAACAGAAAAACGCTGACGCCGGTGTTGAAATCGTGGGCCTCCGGCCATTTCCAGGCCGGGGAGAACATAATGCGGTCATACAGCATCGGACACTTCTTCCCTGGGGCGCATGGGAAGTCCGACTCCAACGGGGGAACCGACAATCCCGCCGGCGTCGGCGCGGGGACCGGCGCGCCGCCCGGGCCGCTCTTCCAGGCCTGACAGAAGGCCGCGGCCACCCGCCTCCCTTGCGCATCCATCTTTTGGATCCAGGCCACGGCCTCCCCCATCGTGAGGAAGACGCAGAAATCTTCTTCCTCGCGGCACTCCCGGTGCTCAGGAAGCAACGCCCCGAGGCGGCGCAGCTCCTCCATCAGCCGCGGATCCAGACGCCAGACCAGCCGGGCGATGGGGTGGTCCCGGATTTCGGGCGGCAGGAAGGAGACGTCCGCCTCCTCACTGCCAGCCCCGGCGGGGGCGGTGGTCGGCGTCGGGGAAGGCGTGGGGAAGGCCTCTTGGACTGGCTGGCTCTCGGGAGTGGGGGAAGGGGCCGGCATGGCCAGGCCCGCCATCGACCTGCGCGGGATCTCCCACACCTGCGCGCGCCGGCCCAGCTGGGCCGCGCCCGCGCCGGCCAGGAACCCGCCCACTCCCAGCAGGAGAACGGAGAGGAAGGCGAAAAATGCCGACGCCGCCCTTCGGACGCTCATCGCGATCCCCCTTTTTCTCGGCAACGTGTTTCAACGGATCCGTGGTTGAGCCAGCATCTCGCCGAGGTTCTTTAGAGAACCCGGAGCCAGGGTCATTTCTTGCCTCCGTTTCGCGCCAGGTTTTCCACGCTCCGCCACGCGCGCTCCCACTCCCGGGAGGGCGGATCCGCGGAAACGACCGCCCCCATGAACATCGCCGAGAGATCTGCGCTCGTCCACTCGCGCGCCACGATCGCGCGCAACCGCAGGCGCTTGCTTCCGTCCTCGTTGAGGAGAAGGACGTTCAGGCGCGCCGCTCCCTCCCCCGCCTTCTCCCGCTCCGCCTTGGAGATGAACCAGTTCGGCCCTCCTTTGGCCGCCTCCTGAACCAGGCGGACGCGGAAGTCGCGGAGGGCCTTCTGGACAAGGAGCTCGGGGACGCTGTCGGGGATCTCGAACAGGTGGACGATGGGATCCGGGTCCCCCCGCGGCGTGAGGGGCAACACGATAACCTTCTGGACGTCGACGTTGAAAAGCCCCATGTCGACGATCAGCACCCCCTGCTCCCGCTCATCCCAGCAGGCCAGAAAGATGGCGTTCCCAGACCAGGCCAGGGCGGAAAGCAACATGGGCAGCCGGTCCCGAGACCGGATCTCGGGGATCCGGCAATCGCTGGGGACGGAGAGCTTCCCGAGGCGTGTCTCCACCTCCCGCATCTGGCCGCCGCGCGCCCCGCCCGACGCGCCCTGCTGGCCGGAGGCGGAGGCGCAGGAGAGCGCCGCGGCGGCGAGGACAAGGGCCAGAAGAACGCCCACAATCCGATGCCGGCTCATGCGCGCCTCTCCAGAAGGCATTACCAATGAACTCATCTTAAAACCTGGCGTCCGGTTGGAGTATACTCTGCTGCCGCCCAGGGCCAAAACCGGAAGACCTCGGGTGGAGGACCGCAAGGTCCTCCAGGGGATCCTGTGTGCGCAGGTTGCCGGCTGCCGGTGGCGCGATAGGCCCCGCCCATATGGCGGCGATCAGACCGCCTGGCGGCGGTTTCGGGAACTTCAGGAGAAGGGGATCTGGCGCCAGATCCTGCAAGCCCTTCCGAACTGGGGGTATACGCTGGGGAAGGCGAAGGTGGAGGCGGTGGCGATCGATCCCACGCGGGCGGAGGCGAAAAAAGGGGGGAAGGGGTAGGAGTAGATGGGCATAAGAGGCGGAAAGGGACGAAAATGCGCGTTTTGGTGAATGAAGATGGGCTTCCCTTGAGGGTGGTGGTGGGACCTGGGAATGAGCACGATCGTCGTCGGTTGGAGGAGGCGCTGGGGGGCCTGCGGGTGAAGAAGAGCGGGAGGGGGCGGGCGCGGAGGCGGCCGAAGGT
>Ga0080007_1068466_pt1 | contig 11567 bp, 14 predicted proteins | sample OctOCTMetagenome_FD_69210 | JGI IMG/M metagenome (GOLD analysis project Ga0080007, IMG submission 69210) | Hot spring and microbial mat streamer communities from Octopus Spring Streamers, Yellowstone National Park, USA - OCT_B (SPADES... | ecosystem: Environmental > Aquatic > Thermal springs >...
CGCCGGCGGGCGAAAGATACAAGTGGGTGCAGATGCTGAAGAGTCTCGGCAATGTGTTTTACGTCAGAGACGTTGCTCAGCTCGAAAAAGCGGCGCTACAGGCCGTGTCGTAAAACTCCCTCTTTTTCCAGTTCAACACATTTCTGCGTGTTATTGCAGGCATGGAACCAATATGTTCAAAAACGAAGCAACAACTAGACCACTGCTATAATATACTCGAAAAAAGACTTCTGCGAGAAAAGAACGAGCTCTGCCGCATTGCAGTACTGGCCTGGATGGATTTTGTCGCAAAGAGGTTCGGCGGCCTGCTGTACAAACAGTTCAAGGAGCTCCTCCCCTACGCGCTGGGTCTCAAGAAGCGCGACGGAACGCTTGCGATAAGTTGTGGCGAAAGAGCGGTATGCTACGAGCCGATCCTATGCCTAAAGGCCTACCTCCTCTGCAGAAAGAGGTGGATGAAAAAGGAACTAGAAAGAATGGAACCAGGGACGCCATATGCACGCATTGCGCGCGTAGTTTTGGGCGAGACCGTGATCCCGGAGGAGTGCGGAGGACTGCCGCCGGAGTGCCGCTGATCCCAACCCCCTTTTTCAAAAACAGGAAAAAAGAAGCCGACTTCGGTTTTCAGGGCGATAAAATCAGCGGCGCCCGTACACGTGCAGAACCAATCCATGGCCGCAACCCCCAAGACATTTGTGGAATGCGTCGTAGGAAAGAAGAAGCCTATGGGAATGCGCAATGTCCACCACAAAAGCTACGTGTAAAGACAGAGTCTGCGCAGAGCCGCGCCGGAACCAAACCCCATGTAAGTGTGAATGACGCCAAGAGAAAAAAAGAAATTAGATTTACAGTGCTATATGATATCCAGCGCTACCAGCAACGCCGCCAGCCACACAAAGCATGCCGCATTGAGGCGGCCCCAGCACATAGTGGGCATCCTCTCTTCCATGTCCCCTTTTCGGCATCTTTGTTTAATGATTCACATCTGCTTATGTTTTTGCCTCGGAAGGCTTGAAGGGGGTTGGATTGTTGGCTCTTCTGCTTTCGGCTCTGTTTTCACCGTCGAAAAGAGAAGAAAAAGAGGGGGTTACAGACACGCCACCTCAATATATCTGAGCTGGCGCTTGAACTTCCTTTTCACATCATCTATGATTTTGATGCATAATTGCTCATCTACATCTTCAAATATTGCCCCTTCCAGATCCATAAATGCTGGCCAGATCTCGTATTTGTGCGAAATGTAGCTTGCCATCATTTTCATTAACTTGTGAGTTGTTTTGTCTAATAATCCCTCCTGAACCCCGATTCTCAGTTCCATATGCCTGTCGGCGTATGTTGTTTTGTCGAACTGGCTTCGCCACTTCAGCCGCTACACGGAACCCACGCCGCGCAGTTCCCGACACCAATACGGGCAGAGCCGGCAAGCGGTTCGGAGTTTGTCGCAGAAGTTCTTAGAATCGGAAAAAGTGGATTTAACGGCGTTTGAGGTACAGCACTGTGAGCAACGTTGTGACCAAGTTAATAATTGCGGCGCCAATTACGGTAAGCCAAAAAGCAACTGTTATAGTGAGCCCCGTATTTGGGAACCCGGTAAATGTCGAAAACCAGTTGAGCACTGTGTTTATTATAAACAGATAAGCAATGAGGCCTACGAATGGAATAAGGGCAATGAGTACAGCTATTTCCAACAACACGGCTAATAGAAGGCCGGCAAATACAGCATCAACAGATCTGCCGTATTCAAAGTACGCCAACATAGCTATCAATATAAGGTACAAAATCGGCGCCCCCATTCCCACTGATCTTTTCGTGCCCATGAACAAATTATGTTGTTTCGTATTTAAAGAACAAAAATTGCCGTAAAATACAGCTGTTTGCAAAAGACGCCGTTCCTTAGGGGAATGCAACAAAGGAGTACCTCTACCGCCTACCAGGAGCGCTACTAAAAGGCCTTGGTCTACCTGTGGAAGGCACGGTTGCCTCTTCCTGGAGCCCTGCGCAATCCGCAACACACAGACGCGGCACTGTCTACGGTGAGAGGAATGGCGTCTGCAGAAAGGGCCGTAAAAGCTTATATAGGCAGACGAAGCCTACGCTGTGGTGAGCGCAAGGCGCAACGTAGCGCGGCAGAAGCCTTGCCCTCTGTTGCCAAAGACGAACTTCTACGGTTGGCACTTGTCCGAGCAGCGGCACAGGCTCCTCGCCGAGGGGTGGCGCGAGTTCGAGAGGTGGCACAGGCTCCTTGCGGAGGGCTGGCGCGAGTGGGCGTGTGGATACACGTCGGTGGGCCGGAAGCCGGAAGACAGCCCCAGTTCTAGCAAACGCGTTTAGGGGACGGTGCGGAAAACCTTTTTTCCGTCCAGGGAGGGAGCCGTGGAAAAAGGGGGTTTTAGATCGAGAGCCGGAAGCCTTCCGCCTTTTCTGTGTGTGTGATGGCGAAGTCCTTAACGGCGTCTTCCCACTCGTAGAACAGCGGCAGGTCGCGGTGGTACAGCTTTGGCGACGTGCGTAGCCACTCCCTGACTGCGTCCACGAGCCTCCTGTACCTGGCGGCGGCCTCCATCAGCACCGCCGCCGCTCCTGGGCCTGTGAAGCTGTGCATCTCCGCGCGCAGGGCGCAGGCGATGAGGGCGCTGAGGTATATGCTCTCCAGGTAAAGGCCGCGGCGGACAACGTAGTGGAGCAAGGACTTGGCGGCCATCTGCCCGACGCCCGTCAGCACGCCGCCTTTGACGATGCCGACCTCTTCCAGAAGCCTTTTGGTCTTTCTTAGGCTGATCCTCTCCCCGCGTTGCTGTAGCTGATGCGCCCTGGGCATGTAGCGGACGTCGAATTTGCCGAACACGTACATGGACATCAGCCCTTCCGCTACGTCGTAGAACGATATGCTGTCTGCCAGGATTTCGGCATTGGGAATCGGCGGGTGTAGCGACATGATAAACACAGTCAGCTTGGCCACGTCGTCGAACACGTCGTCCAGCTGCACAAAGGGGCTGGGAGACTTCTTAAACTGTTGCAACTCTTCGTGTTGCAAAAGATCTTGCAACAGTTCTGAGGCCAGTTTCCAATTATTTGTTTCAACAACTTTCTTCATCACATTCTTTGCCTTCCAGAACGGATCCATAGCGTTTTTTCCGCACGCCCATTTTTGGAACTGGATAATTTTAGGACGTAGGGCACAGAGCAGCGCGCGCACCGCCTCTCTGTTTTCGGGCGCGGGGGCCTGAACCGAGGCCTCAGGGAGGCGGGCTTCCGCATGCTGTTCGCCAAAGATGCGACAAGGTCATCAGGGAGGACTTCCAGAGGGCATGCTACGAGCTTGTCTTTTCAGATTTGGCAGACCTCTCAGTGTTTGGCGTCACCCAGGGACGTGAGCGGCTCTCCGGTCAACTCCACCTTTTTGTCCGAATCCCAGTCTTTTTGCCCATTCCACGGTTTTCTGCCTGCAGTGATTTCTTAACAGAGATAATTATCCCTGCGGGGACGGGAGAAGAGGCGGAGTTGAACGTCGCCAAGCTTAAAAATATCCATCTGGAAAACGACGTGGACAGGTGCCGCGGTAGTGGAACAATTGGCGAAGCTGTCTTAGTGCTGTCCTTCGTCGTTGCCTTCGCCGTTGTTGCATGTTGTCTCCCTACGGCCAACCAGCCAGATGACCCCCATCTGGCGGCTCTGCGGAACAAGCTTGATGCGGTGAGGTACCTGAACGAGGTGAGAAATGGTACGGTTCCGTTGCTACAGGTGCAGATTGTCCTCCCGCGCGAGAAGGCTCCGCCCGTAGACCTCATCGAGCTCAACGTAGCCAAGTGGCGCGCCGAGTACCTTGGCCGTAGCGGCTTGATCAGCGCCTACGACAGGGAGGGCAGGCACCCGCTGTACTGGTACACCCGCCTGGACGGGGGCCTCTACGGGGTTGAAGAGGCCATCATATGGAAGGAATATTCGTACACCTCCCCCGAAGAGCTGAAGAGAGACTACTTCAGATACGGGGTAGACAACGCCATTCATTACTACAGGGGCGGCGCCTTTCTGAACCCGTGCTACAACTACGTTGCCATGGAGTCGTCGTACAGGTACGGAGGCAGGGGCGGCATAAAGTACTACGTGTTCTGGATGGTGGCGAAGTGGATCGACTGGGTCTCCCCGCCCCTCTACGAAGGCGGGAGGTTCACTGCGGAGGGCTACGCCGACCCCGCGATGAGGCCCGTTGCGCTTGTCGTCAGATACGCGCCGCACGCGGGCAACATAAACTACCGTGTGCGCTACGATCTGGGCGGCGTCTACTATTGCAAGTACCTGGATCCACCGTCGAGTTGCAAAGACGCGCTGGAGCCAGAGGGCACATTTACGGTAAGCAGAGTGCTGGATAACGGCCGCTGGTATGTTAAGATAGATGCGTACGTGCAACTGAACAGAACCGGCCTATACACCTTCGAACTGATAGCGGAAGACCTAAGGTCGCAGAGCAGGAGATGCCCGTTGATGCACTATACAGTCGAGGTTACTCCGAGGAGGTAAAACCAGTCTTTTTTCATTTGGGATCAATCTGCTCCATCGACATGTCCGCACCCTGTTTATTCGGCACCTGAACAACCGTCGAAAACGCCGTGCGCCAGACGCCCGCCTGGGGGTTGACCGTTAGTTAGGCTCGGAATTTTAGACGTATCGACGCCGTATGGATGCCAAACGCCTGCGGGGCCGGTCTGACCCGGTATGTAGAGGCGCCGGCCGCTCCTTCTCACAACTCTGCCTTCTTGCCCGTTCTACAGTTGCAACAGGGATTACCTTACAGGGATAATTATCCCTGTCAAGACATCCCTGTAAGGTAATCCCTGTTGCCGGGCCGTCCCGGCGGCTGAAAAGTAGCTGTACGCTCCGGAAAAAGCGGGGATTTAGAGCAGGCCGAAGCGCCGCAGGTAGTACCACGTATACGTAGCTTCGTCGTACAGGTGGTCGGCCACCGGCGCCAGCCGGATCACGTCCTCCAGCCGTTTAGACGCATCCCGGACGTAGTCCTCCAGTGAGCGCAACACGTCGGCGGGGGTTCCGCCGCGCAGATATGCAGAAACGGCGGTCTGTCTCAGGCCAATTGCGAAGTCCACTACGGCCTGCGCTTCAGAGCGGCTTAAAGCCGTAGGTCTCAGAGGCTCCAGCGGCAGGTACGCCAGAAGTAGCCTGGTCTGCACAGTCGACGCCACAACGCGCACCCTCCCCGGACGCGCCGGCCGGAGCGCGAAGTTGGCCCGCAACAGGGCGCTACACGCCGCGCCCGCCCTGGCCGCCAGCCTGCGCCTGTCGGCCGACCCCCATGCAAGCAGGTGCTCCCACAGTAGCCTGTACCCCTCCAGAACAGTCGATTTGAGCACCTCTACGTCGCCCCGCGCCAGCAGGTGCGTAAAGGCCGTACAGCTGATGGCCTTCTCCTGGGCCAGCGTAAATATCAGCTGGCGAACAACGGCGTGTTCCTCGCTTGTTAAAAGCTCTACGGCCATCTCTCTTATGCGGCTGGCGCTACACGGGATGGACACATCCGCCAGCGGGATGTAAGCGTCTTCGGATGCCAGCTTGGATATGCAGTTTCGTTTTTCCATGTCTCTCAACAGCTGTGGATATTTAAGACAAAACGCCGGTTCAGCGGATGGTCAGCCTTAACTCTATGATGAGGAGGTGGCCAATTTGAATAAATGGAAGAAAAATGGGTTATTTGAAGTAGCCCCTGGCCTTGAAGTGCTTGTAGTAGTCTACCACGGCGCTACGTAGCGCTCTGTACGGCTGTTCGTCGATTCTCTTTGTCATAGCTGTTGCCACCGCATTTTTTATGGCATCTTCTATAAGGCCGCAGTGGCGTTCCGCAAGCCACCTTACCGCTGTGCTGTTTCTGACCTTGCACCACTCGAACCCCAAACCTATCAGAAACTCCTCTGCCGCTTCTATTGGCACAGGCCCCTCGAAGTGCCTCAAAATGATCAGCGGCGCGTGCAGGTTCGCATACGGCCGATCTTCGTTTAATACTGTGCGCCAGATGTACTCTACGAAGAACTTCTTGGCCTTCTCCTCAGCCGCCTTCAGCGCCTCGGCCACGGCTTTTTGGTCGCAGTTCCGCTGTGCCAGCCAGTCCGAAGCCAATGTGGTTAAGATCGCCCTCCCGCAGTCGTACTTCGCCGCGGCTTCGGCGATCTCTGCGGCCACGTCTTCTCCACAGCCGCTGTATGCCTGCGCCAGCTCCCTGAGGAAGCGCACGTCGCCATAGCCTACCTCCGCAGTTACGTGCTCCTTCAGCCTGTCCCTCAGAGTTCCGTACAGATCGTCGCTGAGAACTACCACAGTCGTCACTTCCCTGATCCCGAAGATCGCCATTAAGTCATCCAGAGTTCTCTCGAACTTTTCAAGCCTTGTCGGCTTGTAAAGGGCACCATTCCACGGCCTCTGCGGGTAATGCCCCGGTTTGGAAACATCTATGTAGAAGATGGGCTCTCTGCCCGCCTCTCTTACCGCGTCCACGACTTCGCTCAACCTGGCCATGTCGCTTAGGCAGTCGCCTGCCGCAATAGGGTCAACCACTACCGCACGATCAATCAGCATCTTTTTAACCAGCGCCGCATGCACTGCCATAGAAATCCCATCGCCCTTCGGCCCCCGCACCAACAGCAGCTGGCCTCCGTCGATCCGTCTGTATATCTCCTCCTCCGCGGGGTGCTCCACGTAAGGCGCCTCATTCCTAGCCAAGACGTTTCTTACAAACATGCCTTCATCTCTAAACCTCACCCCCATCCGCTCAGGTATTTTATAAATCCCCATTGCTGTGTAATATAGTTCAGTTATCCAGTCCCTATCCATGTCCTCCCAGAAGCAGAGATTTTTAAATGTAGCACGCTTTTGCTGATCCACCGTAAGTGCGGGTCTTCGGCTACTTGCAAACACAAAAACGCCTACGGGGATTGCCTTACAGGGATAATTATCCCTGTGAGGTCATCCCTGTAAGCGTCCCAACCCGAAATTAGCGGCTACGTTTCTCTCGTCGCGGCGAAGAGACGCTACACAACTATGAAGAAACGACACCGCCTAACGTCCAGAACACCGGCGTACGTGTGCCGAACAGTTCCTACCGTAGCGGCTTCAACAACTCCTTCAGCTTCTCCCCCTGTTCCGGCTTCACGGTACGTATGCTCGGCAGTATCCTCAAGCCCAGCTCCTCCAGCCGCCGCCTGTCCGGCAGACGCCACTTCGTGGGGTCGTCGTGATGCTCTATTACCCCTTCCGTTGCCCTCTCCACCCTTATGGGGAGGAGGCGGCGCCATCTCCCGGAGGGCCAGTACTTACCCGAGAACTCCTTCACGCCGAGAAGGCAGCCGTAGAGGGCAAGCCCGCCCCCATTGTATTGGTCACGTAAAGGAACACGCCGACCTCCGCTTTGACGCGTCTGTCTGCCCGCCTCGCCCCCCACAGGAAGGTGTCCGCAGGGAACTGCCTAATAAGTTCAGAACGTCTCTCTACAAAGTCGCGCAGGCTGTGGAAGAAGTTTTCGAGCGACCCCTTGAGGAGGAGGTAGTACTGGTCGTGGTAGCCCACCCTCACTATCACCTCCCTCCCTCTGTCCACAACTTGCTTGAACCGGATGCCGCAACCCCCACAGACGTAGTGCGCAACGCGGCGTCCTCCTTCCATTATGTAGCACTCATTCACCTTCCTGGCGTCGGCGGAGCCGCAGTAGGGGCACTTCACAAGACACGCCTCACTCCAAAATTTATGTTACCGGAACATAAACAACGGCTGTAAACACGTCGGCAGGAGCCGAAAAGACGAGCTCAAGCCACAATGCCGTGGAGAACGGCTCCGCACGCACGCGGAGCATAAAACGCCGTTTTTGCAGCATGCAATTCATCGTGTCGTTAGTTTTCTTGAGATGCATGGTTGAGAAACAGAAAAATCAAGAGGTAAATATCTCACCACAAGTTAGTGAGTTAACAAATGAGGAGAAAGAACTCTTACAATCGGCACTTAAGCTCGTTATTGCGAAAAGACGCCAAAGCTCGTTTGCTGTAACATTAGTTACATTGGCAAAACACGTACAGCTGTTATTGCCATTTAGTGCAGACACAAAAACGATCACAGAGTACATAAGGGCCGAATTAGCGAAGAGCCACAAGCTGATAACACTGCATGACAGGATAGGAGGGGACATATTGCCAGTTGAGGCAGTGTTGTTGTATGGCACATTAGAAGAGCTGATACAGGAATTCCAAAAGAAAAAGATAACAACGATAAAAATAGTTGACGCTGAATTAGACTCTATTTCAGACTACATTCAATAGTCCCTTTTTCAACCATATGTTCACTTTCCCAACAGACAATTCTTCGCAAGCAAGAAAAGGTAGTTGATTATCGTTTTGTGGTGCTGTGAACACATGGTTTCTATGCTTTGAAATATCCCTTTTTGCGGCGTGGAAGCAACTCAGCAAAGCGGTATACGTTGCAAGACACATGGAGTTGAGAATTGCGATAAAAGATGGTCTGTTGGATTTGACGCCGCCGGGTAATCGTCGCCGCATTATGAAGGTGATGGCGTGCTACAGCCGATCCATCGCTCTTCTTGGCGTGGGCCGCCGTGAGGTTCGGCAGGTTTTAATACCGTGCGCACGGGCCTGGCCACCTTATGCACGGGCAAGATGCCAGTCATCAGCCCAGAGGACGTCACAGTGATATTCGGCGTGTAGCCGAGCCCCCGAGCGGCCGAGGCGCACCCCTCCGGGAGGGGTCGGAGCAAATCCTCCTCTTTTCACTTCCGAAGCTCCGGTGATCTTGACCGCAGGAGCCGCGCTCCCAACACGTCCGGGACAGCTCGGCCTCCGGAGACGCAGGGACAGCCCCATGCAGATCCGTCCGCAGGGCGATCCCCGCGGGACTGCCCATGTTCTATCCAAAAGTGTGTGCCGTGTAACATCCAGTTCAAAGAGGTGCAGATGTGCCCCACCTCAGCGGCCTCAGCAACTCATTCGCCTTCTCCCCCGGCTCCGCTGTTTGTACGCTCCTGCAATCGCTTCCCTCACCCCATCCACAACATGTCTGAGCCGTCTGCTGCAAACTCCACAGACGTAGTGTACAACGCGGCGCTTCCCCCCTACGTGGCACCTCATTACCTTCCTAGCATCGGAGCAGCTACATGGATACTTCACGTCTCTACATCTAGAATTTCTTGAACTGCAAAAGACAAAGTAATGAAGGAAGTCCTTACGGGGAAGAAACAAGGAAAATGCAGGGAACTCTTCTCTGTGAATATTTCTCGGCAACAAGTAGATAGCCGCTGACCAGGCGTTTAGAGAAAATGGGTAAATTGGGGCGTTATGGATATAGCAACTCAACAGATTTGAGAACTTCATCAGGGGTTGGATATGCTAAACCTCTAACAGCCCGCATCGCGGCTGTCAGCCATTTTTCATTTGGGTTCACGCCTGGAATGACGAACCACTCCTGCCAGTGGATGTAGTCCTGCCAGTGGATGGTTTGCTCAAACCTCTTTACCCAGTCTTCAAACTGTCTTTTCTGAAACGTCACTAGGCCTCTTCCGCAATCCAGGACGTTGAGCCCCGCTGAGTCGCGCCAAATGTAGACGGGCTCCCTGAGGGGATCAGTCCTGTTGCAGACCTGCGGCGCAACTAAGACGTTCTGCCTGCTTGGGGCGACGAAGATAAATCCGCCCGTCATCCAGAGAACATGTTCCCCGTCGAACCCCTCAACAACATAGTGCCGATGTATTCTTCTTGCAGTTACGTCGTACACAGCCCTGCCCTCAAGCCCGTCAACATAGTGGCCAACACTCCACAGGTTTTCACTTTCCAAATCCATTAAGTCCAGTTGCCACAAACCTGTTAACTGTGACGTCTTATACGTCATCTTCACCCTTTGCGGTCTATAGGCAATAAAGGCGTTTAGGTTGATTACGTCGCTGAATTTGTCTATTATAATTGGGTTTTGAGTCTCCATGCACATAGAAGAAGCTCTTCCTTATAAACTTTGACTCCATTTGGTAGGGCTGGGGAGAACAACTAGCGAAAGTTTACGAGGAAAAGGGGGTGTTACAAGAATATGCAGTTGCCGTATCGCCGCGACGATGCATCGGCATGAGAAATTCCGCTGACTGTCGGCGCTACTGTCTTCGCAACACGCCGTCACCTGGCTGTCTGTTTTCTCGGCACTGCTTGATTGGACTTGCAGAAGCCCTAATCCTGTCCCAGCAATGCCTGCAGGAGTTCAAGTCTCTGCTTGGGCGACCGGACTAATCATCAACTAAGTAGTCCTCGATTGTCGGAGGAAACCCCGTCGCAGAAATCACGTCCTCGTAAAATTTGTCCTCTTCGACGTAATACCTTACTCTCGCCGCGTTTTATCAACATGGCCACAATATATGCTGATGGGTAGTAGTCGTCGAAGCAACAAGTGCTGAGTTCCAATATGTGAATACGGTAGCTGTTCCACTCGCAGACGTTGTGCCACGTACCGCCTTCGACGCCTTCCAGATAGTCGTAAAAGATCACAGCAAGGTAGTAGTCATAGTCGCTTGCCTCAGCGATTTCGGCGTCGCCGTTGCCCATGTACTTCACCACTACGAATTTGCTGGACGCCTTCACCTGGCCACGTATGTACAGAGGCAGCCTCATTATAACGAAATCGCCACATTCATGTTTATAGCGGCAGTGCTCGCTGTAGAGCGGCACATATCCCTCTACGTAGTACGTCTCTTTGTCAATCTTCTTTTTCACGAAGCATGGATCTATGAAATCGATATCTTCGACGTTGAATTCAGTGGCCACTTTGTCGCCAGGCTTTAACACACTCAACACATCAGGCCCTATCTCGACGTCGTGTATTTGGCATATAGAATAATCAAGACGCTCCGCGTAACAATTGCTAAGGTTCTTTCTCCTCCATTCCTCATAGCTTCTCCTCCTTCTTTCTTCCTCTTCCTTTTTCCTGGTCAAGAGCTCATACAGTGTTCCTATCCTGTTTGTGGTTTCCATAGATGGAAAAATGTGGACATTTATAAACATTTGGCGGTGTTCTGTGTGTTCTGTTGTTGCGCCGTTTGTTTGTCCCTTAAAAGTTGCGTGGTTTGTTTTCGGCGTGTTAGCTGGGACTCCCTAACACACGCATAAAGGTAAAGAGAGACGCTTAGAGTGTTTAAAGGTTAAAATGGATCTCTGTAAATAGGAGAGGGCTCGGCGGGCGGAAAATGGGTTGGGGCCCCGTCTCTGCGGCATTGAGCGCCAAATCGGCGGGCTTCTGCGCGGCGGTCTGAACGAACTCTTTGGCTGTGTAGGATCCCTCGGTGCCTTGCTGCACGCCGTTGCCGACTGTTAGTAGCTATCAGTAGCCGATCCTACGGGTTGTTGCGGCATGTCAGCTACGGAAACGATGGGACACCTTTCTGCAAAAGCTATAAATAGCCTAGTTGACAATGAAGCCATGGAAGAAAGGATAGTAAATGGCTACATACAGGTGTTCGGTTTAGCGTTGTTGTCTATGCGTCGAAGAGGTGAGGAAAGAAGAAAAGCTGAAAGTGCCGAAAGGAC
>Ga0080007_1037101_pt1 | contig 11562 bp, 19 predicted proteins | sample OctOCTMetagenome_FD_69210 | JGI IMG/M metagenome (GOLD analysis project Ga0080007, IMG submission 69210) | Hot spring and microbial mat streamer communities from Octopus Spring Streamers, Yellowstone National Park, USA - OCT_B (SPADES... | ecosystem: Environmental > Aquatic > Thermal springs >...
CGCAGGCAGATATAAGAATGGAATTATCGGCGGTTAGAAGATTTTTGGAAAGATTGCGAAAAATTTTGAGAAAAGCCCGAATTGTGTGGCAGGAGGGGAATCACGAAGAGCGTTTGATAAAATACATTTTCAAAAAAGCGGATGTTTTAGCACCGCTTTTCAGATTTGATTTATCAATAGAGAACATTTTGGATTTGCGGGGGTTGAATGTTGAGTATAAGAGGGGAGTTCAGAAGGTTGGGAAGTTGTATCATCTTCACGGTCATGAAAAAAAATTTGCGGGGCAGGTGGTTCATATAGCTTTGAATATTTTGCGTTGGATACAGCGAGCGTTTGTATGTGGTCATTTTCATCGGTTTAATTTCTTCCTAACAAAAGAATTAGATAAGCAGTGGAAAGGGGGATGGGTTAGTGGGTGTTTATTTGATGTGAAGAGGATGCCGACGCCTTATGAGTATGTTGATTTAAGTCAGAGGGGTTTTTTGGAAATTTTGTATGATGAGGATGGTTGGTTTAATGTTAAACCAATTTTTTTCATTGAGAGGAATGGAGGATATAAAATTTATGACGAAGGGGGTTTTTGGATTTATGAGTAGGGGAAGAGGCAGAAGGAGTAGGGAGGAGGAAAGTAGATGTCGTTGCAATGCGAAGATGAATGAGGATTGTATATGTTATTTAAAGGACAAAAGGCGTGCGAAGGAATTAGAGGAGAAACTTGGGAAGGAAAAATTTTTGAAAAAGCAGTTAGTGGACGAATTGACACAAATTTTGATTGAGTATGACTGTCCGTGAAAAAATATTGGAGTGGGATGATAAAGAAAAAGTTTTAAGGATAAGGAGCGAGCCAATCAAAAAAATAGTATTAGAGAAAGCGGCAGAGTTTGAGCAAAAGTGCCGGGAGGAACTTGAAAGAATGGGGTTCAAGTTTAGAGAAAATATAATACATGAGGGGCATATTGCTTTTTTGACTGAGTATTTTGCAAGATATATATATGATGTTTTAGACAGAGTTTTTGAGGAGGAGGGGATGGAGGTACTTTATTCAGAGGAAACGAGAGAACCATTGCTTGATGAATTTAACGAAGTTTTTGAGAAGAAACTAAGGGAATATTTAGATAGAGCGGCGGTAAAAACGATAATAAAAGCATTTTACAAAGCGAAATCTATTGTAAATTAGGGGAGGAGGCGAAGAGGATGTGGGTAGAAGAAATAGAGATGCTTGTTTTTGTGGTAGTGTTAATTCTTCATTTTATATTTGTTCGTTTTCGTTTGTATGAAAAAATTTTATTTTTCTTGGCGAGTCATTTGCAAGTTGTGGATGCTTTCTTAAACTTTTTGATTGTAATGTTGGCGGAGCTTAAAAGTGAGGAAGTAAAGAAGGTACTGCGTGAGTTTGGAATTCAGATTTACATTTTAGTTGAGCAGTGGGCAAGAAAGAATGGGAAGAGGGGGGAAGAGAAGTTTGAGAAATTTTTGGAGATTATGAAGGAGATAGGGGTAGATGTTGAGAAGAATATGAATGAGATAACGAAATTTGTTGAGATAGTGAATTTTGTGCAGAATAATGAGAGTGGGGAGTTTTTTGATAAGGCAAAGAAGGTTATAGATGAGGTTTTTAAAGTTAGGATAACTACAAAGATTTTAGGGAAATTTGTGAAAATCGTACTTTCGGTATTTGGAGTTTTGAAATAAGGAATTTGATTTTATGTGGGAAGAGTTAAGAAGAAAAATTAAGAAAAAAAGGGAAATAATATGGATGGATTACTATAAAAAAGGTGGTAGATGGTATGGGGTTGAGGCATATATTGATGGAATTCTTTTAATAATATTTTTCCCAAAAAACAGGGTAGTTTGGGAAATTGTTTTTCCATATGTGTTTTTAGCAAGAATATTATTTATCTGGCGTTTAAAACATCTTGATAAGAAAGAGGTAAAGGAATTTAGATTTGATGAAAGGAGTTTTTTTGAATTTTACGATGAAGAAATAAAGAGGGGGTTGGAAATAAGGACTAAAATAATGAATAAAATATCAAGAAGAAAGAGGGGGTATAAAAAATTAATTGATGATTTTATAAAATTTTTAGAAGAAAAAATTTCCCCCCTCGTAGGCTATCCCATAGGGAAAAAAGGGGCAAGGGGAGAACCCGACCCCCGAGCCTCGGGGGGGGTAAATTTATGCGAACCAAATGCTCCGATATCATAAAGGTCGTCGTTTTGAGTATCAGTTCAAAAAGTTTCTTCAAAAGAAAGGATATATAGTTTTGCGGACTGCGGGGTCTCACGGGTTTGCAGATTTGATTGCGGTCGGGAGAAATGGAGAAGTCATTTTTTATCAGCTGTCATATAGATTTGAGAAGGCAAAGTATAAGAAGTTGATGAATATTGCGTTAGAGCGTAAAATCAGAATTTTTTATGTTGTGAAGACAAAAAGAGGATGGGATATGTATGAGATAAATTGTGCTACCGAGAGAGGCATAGTGCAAGTCCAACCATCAAAAGTCCGAGGAGAAGGAAGGGGAAAGTGACAATTGCAAGCAAAAGCAAAGTGTCAATCAAATCTTGTTTGAATTTTTCAAATTCGCTATCATTTCTTTTATCTTTTGGAGAAATAAACATAGGTAGTGTAGGGGGTGGATGAAGGAAAAGAAGAAAGGGGTTTGCGATACGAATAATTTTTTGAAAGAATTTTTGCATACAAATATAATATAATTGCAATTTCCGTCTTTGTGGATAAAACTGCGTAAATTTTCAGACGTGTCAATTTTCTTACAAAATACGCATTTCATACTTATAATTTAATAATGATGAGTGAAGAAGAGAAGAATACGATAAAGCAAAGGCTTTTGAGAGGGGAGAGAGAGATAAATGTTCGTGAATTGCCAACAAGTTTGAGAAGTGAGATTTTTGATTTGATGAAAGAGTGTGGGATTGATGAGGACGAAATGATAGTGGATTGGTTGTATTTTGATGTTTGTGTTTTAATAGAGACGGGGGGAAATTTAAGGTACAGTTTGAGCATAGAAACTTTGGAGGAGAAAATGAAAGAAGTTGATCGTAGTTTTGAATTAGATAACTTTTGGGAGTGGCTTGAAAAGAGAGATAAAAGATACTGGAATTTTTTTAAACTTTTGTTGTTTGACTAAATAAAAAAAAGAAGATATGGATTTAGGGATAAAATTGACGAAGAATTTTTCTTTGAGCGAATTCATAAAAGGTCAGGAGACGGAGTTTCAAAAGTTGGATAATATTACAAGGGATATGGTGATTGAAAATTTGTATCGTTTATCGCATATTTTAGAGAGTGTGCGGATATTTCCAATTAGAATTACATCAGGCTGGCGTAGTGTGGAAAAAAATAGGCAGGTTGGAGGATCGGAGAAAAGTTTACATCTTTTGGGGATGGCATGTGATTTTTTTACGCAAGGACTAAAATTTTCTGAGATTTTTGACAAAAGCAAAAAAATTGGTGAATTTATTGTGTATTTCAAAAAAGGCAAAAAGGACTATATTCGTTTTCATCTTGGGCTTGTGTCAATAACCCGTAATAAGCAGAACTACTACGCTTGGGCTTGGGAGGGAGAGAAAGATTATTTCACGATAAACGACTACGATCATTTTGTAAATTTGATAAATAAGATGACGAATTTTAAAATAGAAAGTATAGAAGGAAAGAAGTAGGGGATGGCGTATCTTAACACAACATCAACTGCATTTTTTTTAGAGGATCTAAATGCCTCTCCTCCGAGGTTTAAATTATACAGAAATCAAGGTGTAGCAAATTATGTAGATTATGAAGTGTTTGGGGTGTTTTCGGGAAAGGGAGCTTTGAGATTTGAGAATTTTTTTTATCCTTCTACACCACAACGTATTTTTAGGATCTTTGCCTCTTATGTTTTTCCCCCATTACAAATTTCAGATAGTGCATTAAAATTAACTCCGCCAAATGGATGGTCGGGGAAAGAAGTGCGGGTAAAGGTTCTGGTAAGAGGTGAGGCAGGATCTGACGGGTATGTATTTATAGATTTAGGGGGATCTTCAACGAATCAAATCCTTCTTGCAGTAGGAAGACAAGATAATCAAATGCTTTCAGCAATATACATATATACATCTGGATTTCCAAGTAATGTGACTACCCCCATATTTTTTCCTCTTAACAGCTGGTATTTAGTAGATTTTCAAGCAAAATTAATTCTTTTAACAGAACAATTGATACTTAAAAATGTTGTATATCCTGTAAATTTAAACGCAGACGGGACATTTAATAGTTTGGGAACACCCGTTGGTGTTCAAACTGCAAATTTTGGTCCTTTTCCATCTTCTGCAACTTTGTGGGGTGTAAATCCAATTGAGGTTCAAGGTATAAGCGGAAATCCAGTAGGGATTTGGTTTGATAATTTATCAGTAGGACAAGGGGAGGGGATAACGGAGCTATGACGATAATAAAGAAAAGTGAAGATGCTACTATTGATACAACTGGTTATGAATTAGTATTTACGGATAGCTTAAATGGAATTGAAGTTTGGTGGGATCAGAAAATAGAGGAAAACGAAAATATTGATTTTGGAGTAAGAGTAATAGAAACGCAGTTTGGGAAACGAATTCCAAATTATGATTTTAAATATATTAGTGTAATAAGAGGCGGGGTGAGATTTACTGAGTCGGAAGTAGAAATTTTACCACAATCGTTAGTTATATTTAAAATTGGAGGAGGTGATTGAAATATGGGGGTAGTAAAAGCGGGACATTTTGATTTTGAAATGAGAAATAATTTTATTATAAATAGAATAATTATAGCTCCTATGCCCGCAGATCAGCCTCCTCCACCTCTTAATCAATCTGATCCTGATTTAGGTGTCTTTTCGGGGTATGAAAATACTGCTCTTTGGTTTTCTACATATGGTGTAAATTATTATTTTTGTATAAAAGAAGATTTAGATCCAAGCGATTATTATCCTTTTCAGGCAGTTCCTGTTGCTGGAGGGAAAAGATTGAGATTTGCACCACATACGCAAGCTCATCCAGATTCGCAAGAAGTTGTAGTAAAGTTGTATGTGAAATTTAATTATAATGTTACATTTGCAGGAACTCTCTCTTTTTTTAATTTTGGGGGGAATTTGGCGATTGGAAATGCAGGATCTGGAAATGTAGCTTTATTAATCTCAAGTTCATCTATACATTTTGTTCCTATTAACACATCAGATTGGTGGGAAATTATAGCAAAAATAAAAATTTTGACTTGGAACGCAAGTAATCCTAATAGAGTTGATGCTTTTAAATGGCATTTTATCGTAAAAAGATATACAGGAGGAAGCTGGGTAGAGGTATCAAATAACATGGGGGTATATAATACTTCAAATCAAGTATTGTGGGGCAATTCTCCTTTTTATCTTTACTATTCCAATTTTCACTTAGCACATTTTTTCAAATTCATTAGAGTTTATCAGGGGGAAGGAGTGAGCGGATTATAGTAATAAATGGTTGGAAGAATATATGATATAATAGAAGGAAAGAGCAATTTTATCAATACATTAGAAACGTTTAATTCATTATATGATGTAATAGAAGGAAAAAGTTATTTTTTCAATCCAGCAGAGATTATTGACGCAGTGTATGATGTGATAGAAGGAAAAAGTTATTTTTTCAATTCAATAGAGAGGATTGATGCAGGGTACGATATAATAGAAGCGAAAAGTTATTTTGTTAGTTTATTGGAAGAAAATAATGTGGCATTTGATGTAATAGAGATGAAATCTTATGCTTCAACGATTCTGTCAGAGGAAGAGCAAGCAGGCGGGTATTGGGAAGACTGGATTCCTCCTACTACTCCTATAACTCAGCGTAAGCGAAAGCGATTTTTTATTTCTGCATTTTCGTATGAAAGGAACAAAAATCGTTAAAATATAAGAAAATGTTTCGGCAACTACAAAAGATTTACGAGACCGAGCAGATAGTTTCAGGAAGCGGTACATTTGGTGTTCTTATTCCCAATAAAGACCCCGGACGGCGTTATTATGTGTACATAAACAGAATTTTGCTGGGAGGAGCTGGGCTGAACATTACCTTAACAGATCCATTCCATCGTCTAATTGACAAATTTGTTGAAGAATATTGGACAGAGAATGTTTTTACAGTTGACAAGCATTTTGTAAATGAAATTGTTGTGGTATCCACAGCGGATGAAGATGGAAATTTGCCAATATTATTGATTGAATATTCCGAGCGTAGTGACAGTGCTGATATTTTGCCCAAAAGGTTCTTTATTGCTGTGTATGGAGATATTCGTGAAGGGGATAAGAATGTAATTCCTGTCACAGTGCCATAATGAATAGTTTTGCAGAAAAGCTTGCCGTTATTGAAAAATTGTTAACCAAAATTATTGAAATAGAAGTAGAAGTAGAAAAACACTTCTCAAATTCTGTTGCGATGGAAATAGGATTGAGATTAGATGAGGTTTATGATATTTTGCTCCGGGAAAAGGGAGAAATTTTGAAGAACTGGTGGAAAATGCAAAAAATAAATAAAAAAAATAAATAGGGTAGGAGGTGATTGAAGATGCCGTCAAAAACAGAAAAGCAACGAAGATTTTTTGGAATGGTTTTGGCATACAAGCGTGGAGAATTGAAGTTGACAGATATTGAAGATCCAGAATTAAGAAAGCAAATTAAGCAAGTGGCAGCAAGAATGACGGAGGAAGAAATACGAAAATTTGCCAAAAAACCAACAAAAAAATAATTTATTATGAATGGAGGTGAGCAATATGGATATTCTTGACAAATTATTAGAAGAAATAAGAGGTGGGTCAAAGAAGGTTCAGCAGCAAGAAAAGGAGATAGTGGAAGAAGAAGAGGAGGAGAGGGAAGAAGCAGAAGAAATAAAGGAGGAAACAAGGGCAGATAAGAAGAGGGAGAAATCAAGTCAGCAGAAGCAGCAGGTGCAAATTCAGCAGCAGCAACAACATCCTCAGAATCAGTTTGACATAAGGGAGTTTATCTTAGAAGGAAAACTTCGCTTTATGCATGATCCCTATATTCCACGTCAAGTAAAGGATTGGTGGTATCAGGAGATAGAATATTTTGCGAAGCTTCAACTTGAGACAGATTTAAAAACCCAAGGATTTCCAAGGTATCCATCTTTTTACGATTATCTCAAAGCAATTTATCCGAAGTACATTGAACTTCAGAGAGAGAGAGGAATCCGTGCTAAGAAAACACCAATCATTACGGATACGGATATAAAAAGGGAGGAATACACAGTTGATGATTATTTTAATGATTGGGTGAATACAATGGTAAAGGAGGTAAAATTGCAGGGGGTGACGCAAGAGGTTGCAGTTCCGGCTGAGGATGGCACGACAGAGAATGTCATTTTTATGGGGGAGAAAGAGAAACCAAATACATCTATTGATAAGCTGAAAATCCGTTGGAACCCTGAAAAAATTACGGTTTTCACTGTGAAAAAGTGATGTTGAAAAACTTGACTTTTGTGATTTTTATATTAAATTTATATATAGGAGGTGAATAAGTATGGCGTGGTCATATGAACCGGGAAGTTGGGATCCGGCATATCAACAGGAATTCATTCAGTGGGGAAGAGCTGATAATAGACTATTAGGATGGCCTGTTTTGTCTCGGGAATTGTTCCAGAGAACAGTCCCGCAGTATATTTATCGTTCTCTTGTGAGTGGTGTAGCTGATTTTACTCGTGGTGCAGCTCATTATGTTATTTTTAACAAGCTACAAAACGCATATATTGAAAGATGGGCACACAATGTGGGTGAGTTTGAAGACTTTCCTGACATCAGGATGGGATGGGCTCGTTCATCCATTCGTGTGGATGAGCGAGGAATTGGAATTAAGTTAACAGAAAGAGAAAAATTATTCTCAAGAGAGAATGTTGAACAGATAGTCCGGGGTTATCTTTCAACAGTTGTTGCGAGAAACATAGATGTTGACATTCTTGAAAATGCTATTTTGTGGACTGATATTGTTTTTGTTAAGCAGGCGGACGGGACTCTTGAAAGGATAAGAGGAAAAGCAATTGGGGATACCAGAACAAGACAAAACCATCAGACAAGTAAGAACTTCTTCCAAGATGCAATTAATATTCCTGCCGAAGAACTGGGTGGTTTTAGTACATATCAAATTACTGTTCCTATCATATTTGACACCGATTTTGGCCCTGTTGGAACAATCACTTATGATGATTTGTTGGATGTAAAGGAGGAGTTTGTAAGGAGAAGAATGGTTGGGAGAGTGAATTATGTGATATTGAATGCCAAGGCTTATAATACTTTGCACCGAGATCCATTTTTCCGACAATATGCAGCGTTTGCCGGTACTCCCGTTGAAACGGGAGAGTTGCCAGCATTGGCAGGATTCAGATTCGTTATAGATAACTCAGGAGAGTTGGAAAGGGTACTCTCTGTATTGAATGCTACCTTACGTAGGGATGCTGCTGCCGGAGAAAATGTACCTACTGATGATGAGCACAAGATAGGTTCAATTATTATATTTGTTGGAGAGGAGGGTTACAAGGAAGCAGTGGCAATGCCCGAAGCTGTGGATGCGGAGACTAAGCATTTTGGTCGTTACACAAGAATTCTTGCGAGAACTTACAGAAATGAGCAACCGATGTACTTCTACTGTGATGAACACTTTAATATTGACCCAACGACGGGGCAGCCATATGATGCATTGGGATATGAAGACAGGAAGATATCATCTGGAATAATTTTGTTGGGTGCATAATAAAGATGTCAAATGATTGTGACAGTAGATGATGCAAGGAGTTTTATAAGAGACTATGTTAATCGTCGTAATGTTTCAGCCGAAGAAAAGTTAGACATTTTCATTCAAGAGGCATACGATGAATTAACCCAACTTGATTTTGCATTTTGGTTTCACACGGTAGAAGTAGAAATTCCAAAGGAAGCGTGGGACGAATATTGCGAAGATGGGAGAATTCCGTTGTGGCTAATAGAAGCACTAATTTCAGCAAAGACGGGGAAAAATTATAAAATAAAAAAAATTAACGATGTTTGGTACAAAGATGAGCCCAGTATAAGTCTGATCGTAAAAAATCAGCAAGGAACACAATATTATCGTGTCAAAATTGTAAATAACTCAAATCAAGATGGGAACTTCATATTGAGATGGGAGTATTTGTATAGGATTTATCACAGGAGATATAGCACTCCTGTTCCATTTTTTTATGATCCAAAACTTGATATTGTGTATAAACCTTATACATTAAGAATTCCTTTTTATGTTATACCACTGAGAGCAGGGGAGGAAAAAGAATTGTGGGTTTTTTTAGCAGATTGGAGAAGGTATGGGACAGCAAGACGGGGGAATTTCCCACGAGTAAAAAGAATTGAAAATTCAGATAACAGCTGGAGTTTTCATTCAGCACAAGAATTTTCACCGCCTATTGAATATCTCACTAATTTGCGTATTCCTGAGTTTTCTTCACCTATTCTTATAAGGGATTATTATTTAGAAGGTGATTATCAATTTAAAAAACCCAAAGCGATTATTTTCTATTTAACACATCACGAAAATCAACCACAGCCGAGTTTAATGGATAGATTTGGATTAGTATTTGAAGGAGGCGGAATGATGAGGTATGTTATTGGAGGTGGTGGGAATGATTTTATGTGGAAAATAGGAAGGAGATTGGGGGGGGATTATGATGTTAGCTTTTGGACGGGGATTGGTTTCCTTCCTCCAAACAATCAGTGGTTTACAGGGTCTCCCTGTGAGCACGCTCATCATTTATATTTCTTCCCTGATCAACAAAAAATATTTACAAGAATTGAGTGGGATGATAGTCGTTATACGGATGTAATGGGATGGCAAGGAGTGGTTTACTTTACTGGTTTTGATAATGTGCCGTATCTTTATGATCCTGAGACCATTTGGAATTTAAGGATTTTCGTATTTAGAAGGGATGTTGGAGGAGCGCTTTTTTCAGCACGAAATTGGTTTGAGATTGATGATATACTTGATCCATTTAAAGTTTCTGTTTATTTTTGGAAGAATAACGAATGGAGATTGTGGAATACATTTGATTGGACACAGGGTAATGTACCGACTGCTTATAATTTCCCATCTGTGCAGGAGATTCAAAGGGAACGTTGGCGAAAATTGGAATACAAAAAAGTAAATGAAAATTTGAGGAGGAGAGGTGGAGATTTTGCTGTTGTGTGGGCATTAGAAGAGACAACTGTAAGAATGCCAGATTTATTTACAGGGTATCTTGCTGAAAATGTTGTAGAAAACATAATTTATGATATTGGAAAAGCAATTGAGCTATCACCCATTCCTAATGTAAGAAACGCAGTTAAACTGAAAATAAAAGGAAAGATAGTACCACGATTTTGGCAAGATGAGCCTCGTGTGTGGAGAGATCTGATTGAGATTTTGGCGGAAATGACATATGTAAAAGTTTTGAGGTATTTGGATGAGGATGAGTTAGCGAATCAGAAGTATGCGGTTTTGGTGCAAAGATTGGCAGCATATGTAATAGATTCGCAGGCTATTTCAACTTCTTCCTTTCAACCTCTGAGATTTTCCGAGTATACATTGGCGGAGGAGGAAAGTTTTTATTTTTAAAGAAAGGAGGGTTAGAAAAATGCTTCCGTTTGTGCAATTGGTTGCATGGCAGCTGGCGGGTTGGGGATTAGAGAAGTTAAAGGAGGAATATTTAGCAAAATACCGACCTCAAATAAAAGATACTCATCCCAATTTGACGAAGGTTCTGGATAATAGCTTTTGGGTAGCAAATGCTTTGCTGTCAGCAGATGCAATATGGAGCTTAATCAATTTCAGGAAATTTTGGAGAGCTGCTTCTGAGTTGGGCAAATTGGGGAAACAAATGAAGGAACAGAAGGGTCTGAAGAATAAAGCAAAAGGGTTGTGGTATCAATTTCTATCTGTTTTTCACAAAGGTTCTCTGATAGGACAAATTCCTCTTACGCCTGTTATGGTATATCAGACAGTTCAGGAAATAAAAGAAGTTCCGCATTTTGAAGAAATTTCAGAAAGGCTTCAAAAAGAGGAAGCTTTAAAAGAAACAGTAAGGCAGATGGGAGAGTTGGGATTGGAAGCAGTAAAAATAGATCAGCTTGTAAATAGCGAAATTATAAAAAACTTTTATAAATTATTAGAAGGGGACGAGAGGATGAATAGGGCGTTGGATTTGATGCTGTACAATGAAGAATTAGAAGAGCTAATTTATCAATTGGAGGATTTGAGGAATTCGGAGGAGAATTTGTATGCTCAATATTTGGCTGAGGATTTGGCGGATTATATAATGGAACAAATGGAGATGCAATCTGCATATTCTCAAGCGGTGCAAATTTTAGCAAGTATGTTAGCGCAGGGAGGTAGATAAAAATGGCAAGTGGAATAAGCATAATTAAATCTCCTGTTGTTGAAGTTGGAACGGGGGCGTGGCAGGCTGGATTTGATCAGATGGGGCAATTTTTGGGGTTTATAATTTCTGATTTATACACGAAAGCGGAATATGAAAAATGGCGAAACAAAATGTTGACGGCTACTG
>Ga0080007_1041505_pt1 | contig 11532 bp, 9 predicted proteins | sample OctOCTMetagenome_FD_69210 | JGI IMG/M metagenome (GOLD analysis project Ga0080007, IMG submission 69210) | Hot spring and microbial mat streamer communities from Octopus Spring Streamers, Yellowstone National Park, USA - OCT_B (SPADES... | ecosystem: Environmental > Aquatic > Thermal springs >...
CCACAACGATGTCGCCTTCTTTCATTCGCCCACTGCGTTTCGCCTCGTCCATCGCAATAGGGATGGACGCAGCAGAGGTGTTGCCGTATCTGTCAAGGTTGACGAAAATTTTGTCCATCGGCACGCTCAACCTTCTGGCAGCAGCGTCAATGATTCGGATGTTGGCTTGATGGGGCACAATCAGGTCAACTTGATCAACGGTCAAGCCCGCTTTTTGAAGGGCAGCGAGGGTGCTGTTAGCCATCACCCTAACCGCAAACTTGAAGACCTCGTTGCCGTTCATGTAGATTGTGGGTCGCCCGTTCAAACCGACGCCTGTGGGCATTTCGCAGCAACTTTGAAGCGCCTCCGCCTTGAGCAGCGGACCGCCGCTGCCATCGCTGCCCAAATCAAAAGCGAGCAAACCACGCCCCTCGGGCACAGGTGCGATGACCGCAGCACCAGCTCCATCGCCAAACAGGACGCAAGTTTTTCGGTCCGTCCAATCCACGATGCGAGTCAGCGTCTCCGAGCCAATGACGAGGGCGCAATTGGCAGCGCCCGTTTGCACGAATTGGCACGCCGTCACGACGCCGTAAACGAAGCCAGTGCAACCGACCAGCAAATCAAAGGCTGCCGCGTTGGGAGCGCCGATAGCGTGTTGGACTTGACACGCCGTTGAAGGGAAAAAGTAATCGGGCGTGACAGTGGCGACGATGATTAAATCAACCTCGTTGGCGGAAATGCCTGCATCATCCAATGCAGATTTTGCCGCCTCAATTGCCATCGTCGTGGTCGTTTCATGGGCAGCGGCAACCCGTCGCTCTTTGATACCCGTTCGGGTCGTAATCCACTCATCGCTCGTCTCAACGATTTTCTCAAGGTCAAAGTTCGTCAGCACCTTTTCAGGCACATACGAACCAAGCCCAACGATGCCCACCGACCGCATTGACATCACCTCGCCGTCCATTTTGTCGCATCCCCTCGCCTTGGGATTGGGCGTTGCCGTCGGGCAAGGTTTTCACACTTGATGGCACCTTGCTCAAAGGGTTCGCCATCAGTCAGCGACATTATCGGGCGGCGCCGAGGCACAACCCGTTAGTGAGAAGGTTATTCGTCCGATGCTGAGGTGTCGTCACTTTTGCTTGAGGTTTCCAGCAATTGCAAGTTAACTTGGATTGCCTTTAGTTCTTCGTCGGTCAAGCCCCAGAGGCGGGCGGCAAGGCGGTCAATTTCCGCTTCTATCGCCGCCACCCGTTCTGTCAACCCGCTCGCCATCGCTTCATGCGCCCGCATGGACAACTCCGCCAACCGACGATGCACGGAGGTGCGTGGGTTAAAACGGGGGAGGCGGAGTCGTTCAAGGACATGGGGCGCGATTTGTGTTTCCACGAAGAAACTTCGCACCGCAAACCGAACGGGCAATGAATTCAAGACAGCGCACAGGTAGTGGGCTTCCGCTTCACTTCTGCAAGCCACTAGCATGAGTTTCTCATTGGGCACAACGGGTTTGCCTTCTGTAGGCGATGCGACAGATACAATGAAATCGGACGCCACATACCGCCACACCACCTTCCAAGGGGCGAAGGTGTAGGTGCTGATGTCCTTGAGGATGTAGAAGGGGTGTCCCAAGCGGAGCAGGCGATAGGCGGGGCGGCTAAGCAGCACTTTACGGAAGCGGTGCAGGTAAGACCAAGTTTTCGGATACTCCTTTTGCATCTGCTCTTCGCAAATGGCTTGCCAACCCGTCTCCACTGTGTGGGGGACCAAAATCCAAACTGACGGTTTTGCCTGCCAGCGTCGCACATCGCGACCACGCAACAACGGGTAGAGCAAGTCAGGCTCTACGGAGACGATAACCTCTTCCACCTTTCGCTTGGCGCCTTCGGTGAGGTTACGCACCAGCACCTTCCCGTCGGGTAACTGCCTAAGCACTTCCATCCAATAGATGGCGTTGGCGCCGCCCGTGTTGACGCCCTCGTGGGCTTCGTAATCCGATTTGCCCAAGACTTTGCGGATGGCGGCGAGGGCTTTTCGGTCGGCGCTTAGCCAAGGAGAGGTAGGGTCGGAAGGGTTGACAGGTTCGGCGACGAAGTGGAGTCGCTCTGTTGCCTCGGTCACTTCGTCCAGGGTGCTGAAGGGCGAGAAGTGGGCGCCCTTCTTTTTGCGCCAGAGGGTGTAGGGGATGGGGTATTTTGTCGGGCGTCCCTTCTCCAGCACCAAAATCGCCGTTCGGTTGGACGCCCCCTCAAAAGGCTGTAAGTCCACCATGTCATCCACATGGACGACCCGCAAAGGTATTGGGTTGTTGCAAGGTTGTGGGATTTGGAATTGCCGAAAGCCTGCCGCCGCACTTGTCTTCAGCAGGCTTTGGGTGATGACGAAACCGAGCCGACCATCTGGCTTAAGCAGCGTGTCGGCGACCGATAGCGTCATGAGGGCGGACAAATCGCCCTTCTTTTTGCCTAACTCAAATTGCTCACGACTTGCTCCTTTGCGCGCTGCTAAACCATAGCGTTCCCAAAGGTAAGCAGTCTGTCGCCGATACCCATCAGGCAAGTTTTCCCAATTCACCCAAGGCGGGTTGCCGACGATGTAGTCAAACTTCCCGATGAAGAGGGGGGCGAAGGCATTTTTGAGGATGCGCGCCCAAAGCCCGTTCAGGTCGGCGTCATGCAGGGCGCGCAACTGGTGGTAAAGGGCGAGGGTTCGTTCACGGACATCGTTCCCTTGCGCTCCTTTGGGGAGTAGACGGGCAACTTGTTGCCAAAAAGCATCATCCCTCACGCTATTCTCTACAGCCCACTCCAACGAAGTCGCCAATTCGTTCACGGTGCCCGCTTCCACGAACTCTTGGGGAACTTTGAAAGTGCCGACGGAAGTGGGCAGGGGAATGCCTTCCAGCGTCGCCGCGTTGCGCAGGTGGGGCGTGAGGATGCTATCGGCGAGGTAAACGGGCAAATGCACTTCAAAGGTGCGGGGCGCTTCCAACAATTCCCCCAACGCCAATAGGTAGTTGGCGCGGGCGGTTAAGACAGCGACGGGGGCAAGGTCAATGCCGACGACATTGTTCAAAATCGCCCGCAATAAATCGGCTTCGCTGACCGTCCCCATCGCCGTCGCCACTTCCTTGAGGCGATGGATGAGCAGGACAAGGAAAGTCCCGCTGCCACAGGCAGGGTCTAAAAAGCGCCACCGCAGTAGGTTCTCTTCCACGCTTCGGCGTCGGGCGGCATCGGCGGGCGTGTCAGCGAACAAGTCGCTGTTGATTTGGCGGAGAAGGCGGAGCGCCAGCCAATCAGGCGTGTAGTATTCGCCGAGGTCGTGGCGGATTTTGCGGGGCATCATCCGTTGGTAAAGCACCTTCAGCAAATCGCGGGCTTGCCCAGGCTCCGCCTCAGGCAGTGTGGCGGGGTCATAGTGGAGCAAACGCTCAATCATTTCCGAAAGGTTCTCCGCTATCGTTCCGCCCCAAACGCCGTCCCGCAGATACCAGCCGAAAAAGTCGGCTTCCATGAAATTGACGATGCCGAACTCGCGGAAGAGGGCACCCCGTTCCATGTGGCGCAATCGGTCGCGGAGCATCGCCTCACTGGCATCCTTCAGTTGCGCTAAAGGAGACCCTAACCGACCGCCCAAGTAGCGGGAAACGGTCAGCCACGCCAGCAATTTTACCAGCAAGGCATAGTAGGTTTGCAAGCAAAAGAGCACCTGAGACAGATGCGTCTCCGCCTCCTTCAAGCCGATGCCCATCCCGTCGGCGAGGCGATGAAATTCGTCGCTTTTGACAAGTTGCTCGGCTTTCTGGCGGTAACCCGTCGCTTGGCTGAATTGCTGTTCCCATTGTTCAAAGAGGCGGATGGCAAGGTGATTGCCCTCCTTGAGGGCGGAGCGGATGGCTGTGTAGAGGGTTTGGGTGACCCGTTGGGGCAGTTTGTCCGTTCCCTCGCCACCCAAAGCGAAATCAGCAAAGAGGTTTTCGGCGATGAGGGCTCGCCCCGTCTCCAAAGCGATGAGCATTTTCAAAAAGCGCCGCAAACTCCAACCCGACAAGGGAACGGGGTCTTCGGTATGCCATTCATCGTCCCAGTAGCGGGCAAAGAGAAAAGTTTCGCCATCAAAGGCGACGCAGCCAACCCGCCGAAGGCGGTTCTGGCGGGCAGTCTCTTGGGCAAGGGCATGCAATTGATTGAGGGCATGCTGGCGTCGGGCAGGTTGGCGCAGGGAGCGGGGCGACTCCCATTCCACGATGAGGCGGTTGTAGAGGGTATCGGCGCGCCCCTTGCCGATGAGCCGCTCGTGCTCTTGCGTCAAGGAAATGCCTGCCTTTTGGGCGAAGTCCATCAGCAAGGATTGGAGGGCGAAACGCAATTCCGCTTCGTTGTGGGCTTGTGCTGTCGCCTTTCGGATAGCGTCCAGCAATTGGGGCGTCTCACTCCGCACCAGTTCGTCCAACCGCTGCCATTCCTGCATGCCAATCACCTGCCGCTTTGGTTCTCGCCATCCCCTTATTTTGTCAAGGCGAGGGAGGCGAGTTTGTCGGCGACGCGGGTGACGGCGTTGACGAGGACATTTTCGCGGGCGACGGCGATGGCTTTGGCGATGGCTTTGTCGTCGGAAGCGCCGTGAGCGATGATGCAAACGCCTTTGATGCCCAAAAGCGGTGCGCCGCCATATTCGCGCCAATCCAACCGTTTGCCCAGCGCCCGCAGGTAAGGGCGCAACAGCCAACCCGCCAACTTCGTCCGCCAATCCGTCAGCAGCAACTCTTTGATTTCGCGCCAGATGAACAACCCGATGCCTTCAGCGGCTTTGAGCAAAATGTTGCCGACAAAACCGTCGGTGACGACGACATCGGCAGCGCCTTCCATCAGGTCGCGCCCCTCCACATTGCCGACGAAGTTCAAGGGCGCCGATTGCAGCAAAGCGAAGGCTTCTTTGGCGGTGCTTGTTCCTTTGATGGCTTCCTCGCCGATGTTCAAAAGTGCCACCCTCGGGTTCGCTATGCCCATGACGGCTTCAGCGTAAGCAGCGCCCATTAAGGCGAATTGCAAAAAGTGTTCGGGCTTGCAATCCACATTGGCGCCGACATCTAAAAGCAAAAAGCGTCCCGTGTGGTGGGGCAGGACGATAGCGATGGCAGGGCGAGTGATGGGCGGAAGGCAACCGACATGAAGGGTCGCAGCGGCTAAGGCAGCGCCCGTGTTGCCGGGCGTGACGAAAGCGTCCACTTCGCCATTGCCCAACATCTTCATCCCGACGACGAGGCTGGCGTCGGGCTTACGGCGCACCGCCATCAACGGCGGTTCGTCCATCCCGATGACTTGGGAGGCGGAGATGAGCGCCCATCGTTCCTGCCACTCCTTCGGCAGCGATAAGCCCTCGGTAGCATCGGGCGAGGCAATCAGGCAAAGGGAAAGGTCGGGATGCTCTTTGAGGGCAGCCATCGCCCCTGCCGCTAACAAGGACGGGGGATGGTCGGCGCCCATGATGTCCACCGCGATACGAATGGCGCTCTTCATTGCTGCTGCTCACCTGCGGTGATGGCGAAAGGTGTTTGGGATGCGAAGGGCAACAACTTGTCAAGCCTTGTCGCTGCCGCAAAAGTTCAGGCGCTCTCCGCTTGTTCCGCCCGTCGCTTACGCACCCATGCCACTTTCATCCCGACGCCCTCGTAATAGCCGCAGAAAGTGCAGGCGTGGTGGGGTCGGACAGGTTTTTTGCATTGCGGACAGAGATGAAAGGGGATGGGCGACAGTTTCCAATGGGCGCGCCGCTTGTCGCGGCGGGTCTTGGAAATTTTGCGCTTGGGCAATCCCATCCTGTTTTGCCTCCTTTGCGATGTCCGTTAAGTTTTCAGGTTTCGCATCAGGGTTTCCAACGCTGCCCAGCGGGGGTCGGCGGGCGGTTGACAATCGCACGGCGTTTCGTTCAAGTTTGCCCCACAGTAAGGGCAAAGCCCCTTGCAATCGGGACGACACAACGGGCGCATCGGCAAATGCAAGACGATGGCTTGCCGTGCCAGTTCCCACAAGTCGGCGCTGTTGGCATCAAAGATGGCGGTGATTTCTTCTCCCTCGGCGACGGGCAAGCCTTCAGCAAGCAGGTGGAAGGTGCGGATGTCACACTGCGCCTCAAAGGGCGCTTCCAATGCCTCCGTGAAATGCGTCAGACAGCGGCTGCATTCTAAAGTCACGATGCCCGTCACTTTGCCCGTCACAAGGACATAACGCCCGTCCACATTAGTGCCAGTGGCTTCACCCGTCACGGGCACCCACTCATCGCTGTCGTCGGTCAAAAGCACCTCGGTCTCAAAGTGGGTGTGTATGCTGTCGCCGGGATGGTTGATGACTTTGCGTAAATCCAGCCGAACGAAATGGGGCATCGGTCGGGTTTTTGATGGCGTGCGCATCGTCGTTCGCCTCGCTTTGCCTTTGCAGCCTTCCCCATCATCCCACAATCTTTTGCATCGGCTGGCGACAAAAACCGTGCGCTGATTATAGCCAAGTCGCCCCGTGCTGTCAATGCGCTTCTCAAGGCAAAGGCACCCTGCGCAAGTCTGCCCAATTCACCAAGAGGCGGCAGAGGACGGAATGGTCGTGGCGGCGGAGGGCAAAGACGACCGCCTTGCCGTCGGGGGTGACACATGGCGTCATCGCCCACCAATCCCTTTGGCACTCCGTCAATTGAAACGCCTTCCCATCGGCGACCCGCACCGCCCAAAGGTCTCGCCGTTCAGGATGGGTCACTAAGGCTTTCTGACGGGTGAAGATGACAAACTTGCCGTCAGGTGTCCAGCAGGGCATGTCCTCGTCCGTTTCCTCGTCCACGAAGAGAGGACGAGGGTTTGTCCCGTCGGCGTTCATCAGCCAGACATCGGGGCTGTGTTTGTCGCCGCTGATGAAAGCGATCGTCTTGCCGTCGGGCGACCAAGCGGGTGAACGCCCCCATCGCTTGCCCAATTGCTGCAGTTGCTTTCGGCGGAAATCATAGACGCAGATAACGGCGGTGCCTTGCCCCGAACGGGTGAAGGCAATTTTCGTCCCGTCGGGCGACCAAGTGGGGCGGGTGTTGAAGTCCTGCGAGTTGGGCGTCAAGCATTCCCAGCGCAAGGAAGGCACATCCAAAACAATCAAGTGCACGCCTCCCCGATCGCCATGGGCGGATTTGGTGTGGATGGCGCTGAAGGCTAACCGCTTGCCGTCGGGTGACCAAGCGGGATGGGCGATGCCCGTTAAGTTGGGGACGGTTAAGGGCTTGAGTTGGCGGGAGGGCAAGTCCAACAACATCAGCGCCCGAAACCGCACGAAGGCAATCATCTTGCCATCGGGCGACGCCGACGGTTGCATGTCAATCGTGTCGCTTTCATTCGTCAAAAATTCCACCTCCCCAGTGCGCCACCAACTCATCAATCCCGCCCCAACGCCCAAGATGCCGATGAAACCGACCAACAGTCCCAGCCGCCATCGCCCGTCCATCACGGTGCGTCCCTCCCCGATTGTGCGTCGCCGAAGGTGTTCCCTTCGGCGTGCTAAGATTTTGCTGCCGTTTGCCATGCAATGCTAAGCCTGTCAAGGAGGCGAACTGCATGACCGCTTTGTGGGAAGCCCTTTGGGCGAGCGACCCAGACATCTTTGAGGCGATCTTGGCGGACATTGAGCGGCAAAACTTTTTTGTCAACCTCATCGCCAGCGAAAACTACACCTCTCCCGCCGTCTTGGCGGCTTTGGCGAACCCGATGCAAAACAAATACGCCGAAGGTTATCCGGGACGCCGCTACTATGGTGGCTGCGATTTCGTGGACATCGCTGAACGGTTGGCGATTGAGCGCGCCAAGCAACTTTTCGGCGCCGACCACGCCAATGTTCAACCCCATGCGGGCGTTCAAGCCAACATGGCGGTCTATTTCGCCTGCTTGCAACCGAACGATGTCATCCTGAGCCCCGCCCTCGCTCACGGCGGTCACCTCTCGCACGGCGCGCCTGTCACTGCCATCGGCAAGTTGTATCGCGTCGTCTATTACGGCGTTCGCAAGGACACCGAGACGATTGACTTTGACCAAGTGCGCCAACTCGCCCATGAACATCGCCCCAAACTCATCATCTGCGGCTACTCCGCCTACTCGCGGGTCGTGGAGTTTGACAAGTTCCGCGAGATCGCCGACGAAGTGGGGGCGTTGCTGATGGCGGACATCGCCCACATCGCTGGCTTGGTCGCTGCTGGCGCTCACCCGTCGCCCGTCCCTTATGCCGAGTTTGTGACGACGACGACCCACAAAACTTTGCGGGGTCCGCGTGGGGCGCTGATTTTGTGCAAAGCCGATTGGGCGCAAGCCATTGACCGCGCCGTCTTCCCCGGCAGCCAAGGTGGTCCCTTCATGCATGTCATCGCCGCCAAGGCTGTCTGCTTTAAGGAAGCGATGACGGACGCCTTTCGGCGCGACCAGTTCCAAACGATTGCCAACGCCCAAACCCTCGCCGACGAATTGCAACGGCACGGTTTCCGCATCGTCTCAGGCGGGACGGACAACCACTTGATGCTCGTGGACTTGCGCCCCTTCAACCCCGACTTGACAGGTTCGGACGCCGAGAAAGCCCTCCAACGCGCCCACATCATCGTCAACAAAAACGCCATCCCCTTTGATGAACGCCCGCCGATGAAAGCGTCGGGCATCCGCCTCGGCACGCCCGCTTGCACGACGCGGGGGATGCGGGAAGATGAGATGCGCCAAATCGGACGATGGATTGCCCAAGTGTTGCGTGACCCGTCGGACGAGACGATTGAACGGGTGCGGGGCGAAGTCATGGAGTTGTGCCAGCAATTCCCCGTCTACACCGATTTGTGGGAAGCGATGAAAACCGTCAAAGTGGAAGTCCCCGTCGCCAGCGAATAGATGTTGATTTTCTCGGTGCAGGTGACGAAAGGGCATGGTTTGGTTGATTGCCTTCCTTTGCGGGGCGGTCGTGATGGCGTTGGAGATTTTGGGGGCGCGCATCCTTCAACCCTACTTTGGCAGCGGCATCCTCACTTGGGCGAGTTTGATCGCTGTCTTTTTGGCGGCGATGAGTGGCGGCTACTTCCTCGGCGGTTGGCTCGCCGACCGTTTCCCCACCTTCGCGGGCTTGGGCATTTTGTTGCTTTTGGCATCAGGAAGCATCTTGCTCATCTTGCCGATGGAACGATGGCTTTTCCCATCGCTGGAGACGGCAAGGAACTTCGCCGTCGGCATGGAAAGTTTGCCCGAACGCCTTGCGGGGCGTTACGGTGTCTTGGTGGCGGCGGTGATGTTTTTCTGGTTGCCCGCGATGTTGCTGGCAACCGCTTCGCCTTACCTAATTCGCCTTGCGTCCAAAAGCGTGGCGACGACGGGTCGGACGGCGGGGGGCATCTACGCCGTCTCCACCGTCGGCAGCATCGTCGGGACGCTCGGTTGCGCTTTTTTCCTGCTGCCTCAACAGGGGGTGCGAACCGTGCTTTGGGAATTGGCGTTGGTCATCGCCGTCGTCGCTATCGTTTGCCTGCTGACTTCCTATCGCCCGCGCAACGGGCGTCATTGGCTCACTGTGCTTTTGCTCCCATTGCTTTTCTCCGTCGCCTCGGCGCGGGTGATTTACCAGCGTGAAAGCCTTTACCACCGCATCGTCGTGGAAGATGTTGGCAACATCCGTTACCTGCGTTTTGACGCCAGTTACCAGAGCGGGATGGATTTGCGCGACCCCGACCGCGCCGTCTTCCCTTACACCGACTATTTGCATTTGGGCATCGTCTTCAAGCCTGATGCCCAAAAAGTGTTGTTTGTCGGTTTGGGCGGGGCAACAGCGCCCAAAAAGTTCCGCAAGGACTACCCGTCCATGACCATCCACATCGCCGAGATTGACCCCGCCGTCAAGGAAGTCGCCGAACAATTTTTCGGCTTCCGCGAAGATGAGCAGATGAAAGTCTTTTTGGACGACGGGCGAGTTTATCTGCGCAAGACGAAGGAGACTTACGACCTCATCGTGCTGGACGCCTACTTCGGCAGTCGCTACGAAGTCACCCTTCCTTTCCATTTGGTCACGCGGGAGTTTTTTGAGTTGGCGAAGGCGCGACTAAGCGACGAAGGCGTCGTCGTCTTCAACTTGGTCGGTCGGTTGGAAGGAGCGCAATCGCGGGTCACTCGTGCCATCCTCAAGACGATGCGCGCCGTCTTTCCCGAACTTTACCTGTTCCCTGTGGAGTATCGGCAATCGCCTTTGCTTTTCGGGCGGCGCAACCTCATCGTCATCGCCCCCAAACGCCCCTTGCGTTGGACGCCCGCCACCATCATCAACCGCGCAAGGCAATTAGTGCAGGAAGGCAAAGTCAAGGTCACACGCTTGCCCGACTTCGCTGCCGACTTGTATCGCAAGCCCATCCCGACCGACGATGTGCCCATCCTCACCGACGACTATGCCCCCGTTGAGTTTTTGAATCCATAAGCGACGGTCACCTTCAGCGAACTGCCTGCCCGCAACTTCAACGGGCGGGCAAATTCCACGACGAGTTCCTCGCCCGCCCATCCTTCCTTCGCCTTGACCTTTGCACCGTTGAGCGTCACTTGCACCTTCCCACGACCGTTCACTCGCAACCGCAAAGTGCGCAAGGAAAATTCGCCGCCGAGCCACTGAACCGTCGCCGAAAAATTTCGGCGATTTCGCCCTTGCCGATAAACGCCCCAACCCGTTCCCGAACTGAAGGGGGCAAGGAAATCGTCGGCGTTGAGCGTAGGGGCAAATTTCAGCGTCCCCGCATGGGCGTCGCAGGCGAACCCGCTCGCCGCCAACAGCAAACTCCAACTTGAAAGTGCACGAATGTAATAGTGCCCGCACTCAATTTCCGCAAACGGGTTTCGCTTGTCGCCCCTGTATCGGTTGCGAGCGCCTTCCACGATTTTCAACGCTTCGTCAACCATCCCGTTCCAAAGCAGCAACGCCGCCACTTCATACTCGTGCCCAGTCCAAACCTCGTCGCAGTAAAGGATTGGTCTTTGGGGACGACCACCGTTTGGCCAAGTGCAAACAATCAACCCGCTTTCGTCGCCCTCGGCGAAAACCCGCTGGCTGTGCTTGAAGCCGCGCAAACTTTTCCGCCAGTTGTAGCGAAAGATGCTCCAAAGTGCCGTCTTGACCATCTCTTCAGGCAGCAGGTAACCCAAATCCAAAATGAACGCCCACCACTGTCCGAACAGTTGGTCACTGTGGCAACCGATGCCCCAGCAGTTGTTTTGCTCGTAAACTTCGGGTGGCACATTGGGAGCATCATAGGCGTTGATGAAAAATTCGCCGTTCCAACACCGTTGGACATAACCTTGCCTTCCGCTTTCAAATCGCTTCCGGCACTCTTCCGCCAGCGCCTTCCACTCGCCCGTCCCCCGTCCCGCGTCCCTCGTCCCAATCACTTCCACCATTCGTTCCACTGACTTTAAAGCCGCCAGATATAGCGTGCCGATGAAAGTGTTGCTGCCAAAGGTGTGAATGTCGTAGGTGTTGGGTTGCTCACCGCTGATAACTCCGTCGCCGTCAGGGTCAAATTGCT
>Ga0080007_1069440_pt1 | contig 11492 bp, 14 predicted proteins | sample OctOCTMetagenome_FD_69210 | JGI IMG/M metagenome (GOLD analysis project Ga0080007, IMG submission 69210) | Hot spring and microbial mat streamer communities from Octopus Spring Streamers, Yellowstone National Park, USA - OCT_B (SPADES... | ecosystem: Environmental > Aquatic > Thermal springs >...
AAAAGGGATAATATATACTAAAAGAAGGGAAGAAGATAGAAAATATAGGATAGTTGGAATACAACATGTTGGATTATATGATATTGATACACCCATATTTACACATCAATTAAATTCTGAAACATATTCTTTAGATGAAGTTGCTATGGAAATATTGGAAGAAGGAAAATTAGATATGGACTTAAATAAAATGTCAGATATAATTTATAACAAAAAAGATTTTAGTTACCTAATAAAATATAATAGAAAAGACGCAGAACTAACTTATAAATTATATAAACATTTTGAAGGAATTTTATTAGAGTTAGCAAGATTGGTTGGAATTACTTTATATGAATTATCGGGAAGTACATATGGAATTCTTGTAGAGAATTATTTAGTAAAAAGGGCAAAAGAATTTAACGAAATAATACTAAATAGGCCAGATCCAAATGAAGTAGATAAAAGAAAAAGGATAACGTATACTGGTGCTATTGTATTAGAACCAAAACCAGGTTTATACAAAAATATTGCGGTTTTTGATTTTAGATCCCTATATCCATCAATAATAATTAGATATAATATTTCTCCCGATACATTAAAATGTGAACATGAAGAATGTATGAAAGATAGAATAATTATTGAAACTAGTTTGGGAAAGTATGAAGTATGGTTCTGTAAAAAGAAAAAAGGATTTATATCTACAATATTAGAAAAAATATTTGAAGAAAGAACAAATTTAAAGAAAATTTTAAAAGGCTTAGATAAAAATTCTGAAGAATATAAAATAATTGATGGTAAGCAGACAGCATTAAAATATATAATAAATTCTACATATGGGTATTTAGGTTTTCCAAATTCTAGATGGTATTGTTTAGAATGTGCAGCTTCAGTAACAGCTCTAGGTAGAAAGCATATATTAGAAGTAAAAGATTTTATTGAAAAAAGTGGTTATAAAATATTATATGGGGATACTGATTCTATATTTATTATTGTGGATAATAAAGAAAATGCGATAAATTTATTAAATAAAATAAACAATATTTTACCAAAGCCATTAGAAATGGAGTTTGAAGATTATTATATATCCGGAATATTTGTAGAAAAAAGATCTGGAGAAGGTGGTGCTAGAAAAAGATATGCATTATTATCTGAAAATGGAAATATTAAATTAAGAGGTTTTGAAGTTGTTAGGAGGGATTGGTCAGAAATTGCTGGAGAAGTTCAAGAAAAAGTAATTAGATTAGCATTAGAAGGAAAAATAAAAGAAATAAATAATTATTTATCTGAAGTTATTAAAAATATAAAAAATCATATTTATCCTAAAGAAAAATTTATACTAAGAGAGCAATTAAGAAAGGATTTATCAGAATATGAAGTTACAGCTCCACACATTATAGCAGCAAAGAAATATAAGGAAAGGGGTTATGATGTTAGAAAAGGATTTATAGTTGAATATATAATAGTAAAAGGTGGTGAAAAAATTTCTGATAAAGTTAGAATATTGGATGAAGTTAAGGATAATGAATATGATCCAGAATATTATATATATAAACAGGTTTTACCAGCTATAGAACCAATATTAAAGGCATTGAATATATCCATAGAAAATATAGGAAAAGCTCAAAAAGATATATTATCATTTTTTAAAAATGGATGAAATAAGTGAATATGAAAAAATGATAGAAGACTTAGAAAATAAGATTAGAGATTTAAAAGAGGAATTAGAGAAAAATAAAAAATTAAAAGATGAAATTTATGAGAAATATTTAAAATTAAAAAATATAATTGATAAAAACAATGAATATAATGAATTATTGGACGAATTAAAGGTAATTTTATTAGAAATAAACTTAAAATTTAAAGATATAGATGATATCAAGAAAAGATTATACAATTTAGAATTAAAATATGATATGATAAAGAAAGAAATCGATGACATAAGAAAGGAATTATTAAAAAATATATGATAAGCCTAATAAAATTTGCCATAAATAATTAGTTTATGGATTTAAATAAAAATGTAAATATAGTTGATGAATTTTTTTCATATGTAAAAAATTTTAATAATAGGATACTGGAAATAAAAAGAAGCTTAAATAATTTTGTAAATAAAGAAGAATTTTATAATCAATTAAAAGCTTTGAAAGAAGAATTAGAAAATATAGAAAAAATATTAAATAATTATAAAGAAATATTAAATGAAGATTTATTAGATAAAGTAAGATATTTAAATGATTTGAAAATAAAAGTAGATATATTAGAAAATAATCAAAAAAACTTTGTTGATTATTCTGCTATAGTAAATATAAAATCAAAAATAAATAAATTAGAACTTGATATTAATTCTTTAAGTAATAAAATAACAAAATATGAGGATGTTATAAATAATATAAAGGAATTAAGAAATAAAATAGAAGATTTAACTGATAAGTTAAATAAAATAGAAAATTCATATACAAATATTAATATTTTTAATGATCTAAAAGCAAAAGTGGATAACTTAACAAATTTATTATCTAAAACAATAGATAATTTATCTAGAGATCTTTTACAATATAATAAAATATCTGAGATTATAAGTGAGATAAAAGAGAAAGATCTGTATAATATTAATAGTAAATTAGAAGAAATAGAAAAGAAATATGAAGAAAAGTATTATGAAATTAGCAATAAAATAAATAATATGAATTACTTATTACAATTAACAAATGATGATATTAAAAATATAAAACAATTTAAAGCTTATGAAGAATTATATAACAAATATATAAACTTTGAAAATAGACTAAATAGCATATATGTACTATTTGAAGAATTAAATAATCTAGTTGTGGATTTAAGATCAAAAATAAATGAAATAGATAAAATTGAAGAAATTAATGAAAAATATAATAAATTGGAAGAAAGTTTAAATAATATCAAGGAAGAAATAAGAAAGATAAAAGCAGAATTGTATGATTCTAAAGATATATTAGAATCTATACTATCAGATTATGAAAATTTAATGAATAAAATAAAGAAAATAGAGAACTTTATTGATTTAGCAAATTTTGAATATATAATAAATGAGATAGAAAAAATAAAAATAATAGAAAATGATATAGAAAATATAAAGAGATTATTATTATCTAAAAATATAAAAGGAAGAGAAGAATATAATTACTAATAGATTTTCTTAATTTTATTTATTATTTCTGAAAATCTGCTTATTATAACATATAATTTTATTAATTTCTCTTTTTCTATATTTTTTTGATCTAATCCCTTTTCTATATCTAAATAATCAAACACTTTATTGGATTTAATAATATATAACTCATCAAAGAAATTCCTCTCTTCCAATTCTTTTAACATTGATATAAATTTCAATGATTCATTAAGATTGTTTAGGTCTATTTCCTTTTTTAGTACTAAAGTTATTTTTCCACTCTTTTCTTTTTCCAATTTTTTAATTTTATTATCAATTTGTAACATCTTTCTTCTTTTAGCGTATTCTGGAGAAGGTATTATCAATGGCATAATAAATAATAATATATAGAAATTTAAAAATCAGTAGCTACTCCTTTCATCATTAATTCAGATTGTGTCCACATCATCATGATAATTATTTATAAGAATTGTATTTTTTATTTTTTATATGAATGGAATAATTCCTCTATTGATATTTGATATGATAATATTGATGTACTCATCATATCAAGATATAAAATATAAATCTGTAGATGACATAATAATATATATTTTATTGATATTTAATGTATTTTATTTTTCATATTTAATTGTTCAAAATATCTATCCAATAAATCTTATATTTTCATATTTAATTCTTTTATTTTTCATATTGTTGTATTTATTTAGATTGTTAGCTATTGGAGATCTATATATTTTCTTTTCAATATTCTTTCTATTATCGTTTTTTTCCTTATATAAGATGTTATTATTTTTATTCTATTTAGTATTGTTTGGATTTATATTTCATAATATAGAAGCCATCAAAATATATAAAGAAAATAGAAAAAAATATTATATTCCTATTTTTAATATCATCTCAATATTAGCTTCTATATACTTTATTAATATTTTCTTTTTATATCTTAACATTTATTATTTATTAATTTCTTTAATTTTCATATATGTACCATACTTTTTATTTAGGTATATATCAAGTGATTTGGAAAAAAGTTTGACATTTATAAGAAATGTAAATGAATTAGTTGAGGGCGATTGGATAGAAGATGAAATAGAACTCAATAGTATAAAGGAAGAAGATAGAAAAATATTAACAAAATATTTTGATATTTATGAAAAAAATAATAAATATATATTAAAATTTAAGAATAATATTAAATTAGTAAATTCTTTTATTATATTAATAATTGCAACTTTACCACTAATATTTTATCTTTTAAATGAAGTTTTCTTTTATTATTCTATACCATTTATTATAATATTTTATCACATATTTCAGAATAAATTGTTTATTGGAAGATTTGGTCTTTCAAAAGAAGAAATTAATATATTAAAAAAATTAGAGGAATATAATGATATAAAAGTAAAAGTAAAGGAGGGAGCTCCATTTATTCCATCAATATTTCTTTCTTTAATAATTCTACTGATATGAAATATGAGATAATAGATAGGAAAACAATAAAAATTAGGATAGAAGATGAAGTAGATTTATTATATTTATATAAAATAGTCAATGTAGGAGATATAGTAGAAGGATATGATTATAGAACATTAAAATTTGAGAATGAAAAAGAAAAGAAAAAAATAAAAGTAAAAATAGAGGTTGAAAATATTAAATTTTCTGAATATAAAGATTCGTTAAGGATTTCTGGAAAAATAATTGATTCAAATGATGAAGATTCTATTGGACATTATCATACATTTGATATAAGGATATCTACAGAATTTATATTATATAAAAAAGAAGAAATAAAAAAATATGAAGAAAAAATATTGGAAAAATCTTCTAGAAAAAAAGAAAATATTTTTATAATATCTATAGATAGTAATGATATAGCTTTAGGTATAATAAATAATGGAATAAAAATCATAAAGGAAGAATATTATAAGATAAATAAGGGAGATCCAGAAGAAAAATCAAAATTATATAAAATATTTTCAGAATTTTTAAATATATTAAAAGATTACGATATTAAATTTCTATGTATAATCGGTCCATTATTTTATCCTGAAGAATTTTATGATTATATAAAGGATAAATTAAATGTAAAAAATATAAAAATATATAAAGTATCTAGCGGGGGTGTAAATGGTATATATGAATTTGTTAGAAGAACAGAATATTATGAAACATTAAAAAGTTTGGAAATTTTAGAAATAAATAAACTAATTGATGAAATATTATATTTAATGCAAAAAAATATGGTAGCATTTGGATATGATGAAGTATACAATAACGCAATGTATAATAATATAGAATATGTTTTAATTTCTGAAGACTGTTTTAAAAAAATGAAAGAAGAAAACAATATTGATAAAATTATAAATTTATTTAATATTTTGGATAAAATAGATGCAGAAATATACTTTGTAAGTAATAATGTTAATAATTTTGAATTAATTGATAGATTTTGTATTGTTGGGAAATTAAGGTATAAAATATAAATATTAAGGAATATTTTATTTAAATATGAAAAAATTACAGACGACGGGTTTGGGTATTTTCTTTATATTATTAGGTATAATAATTTTTGTATATTGGGTAATTCTTCCATATCAATATAAGCAATATCTGATACAACAATTGATTAATGGAACAAATATGACATTATATTTTCCTTTAAATTTTTCAAATACTGGTAGTAATCAATATGTTTTTCAAAATATACAATTATCAAAAGGCCAAAATTATTACTATATAGCAAGTAATTATACAATAGGCAGTTATATTCCCGTATATTATATTAATTTGGGAACCTTGAATTTTGAAACAAATATATTTTATGGAAAAGTTAGTAAGAGCTTATATTTTTATTATTCTAATGATTATAATGGAGTAAATATTACTGCATATTCTACATGTAATAATGGTAACTTTGATATTTATGTGAACAATTATAAATTGTATTCTGGATGTCAGAATGGTGAAATAAGTATTTTTGTTTCTCCAAATTATCTATATAATGGAAACAATGAATTAAAAATAGTATTTTCTCCAACTAGTATAATATTTAATGGGAATGGAATATTAAATAACATAAATATAAATTATCTAAAATTTTCATCATTAAATTTTAACTATTATTATATATCTGGAGATGTGTATATGTTTTATGATTTTTGTCCATATTCTCCTCAAAATGTAAAATTAATTATAAATGGATTATCAATTTCTCTATCTTCATGTTATAGTTTGCTTTATCTAACTCCATATTTAAATGTTGGAGAAAATAGAATTAGTTTAATATCATCATATCCGGTTAATGTAAATAATTTATATATTGAATCAAAAAGCAGCATATTTTACATAACATTTCCAAATAATTTAACAAATTATATATTAAATATCGTAGTTAGTCAGGGCTCTGGAGAAGTTATAATAAATAGTAATTGTACATATAATATAAATTCATCTGTTGGGGTTTATACAATAAATATATATAATTGTTTATTGCCTGTAAATGTATTAGGAATAAGGACGGGTAGTTATCTTAAGATAGATTACTTACAGATATCCTAAAATTTATAAAAAATTACTATCTATTGCATGAAGAAAGCCAGTTTATCTAAAAATATGTCATATAATTGAAAATAATATCTATAGTAAATTAATTTTATTATAACACTTATAAATATTTAAAAATTTTATTTTTATATGAGTAATAAACAACTTAAACAAGATGTTAATCAACCAAATAATACTATCACCTTAAGAATAAAAGGAGATAAAAGTTCTTCTAGTGGTGGGTTAATATTTTTGTTAATTTTAATAATTCTGGCAGTAGTAGTTTATTTATATCATAATCAAATCCTCGGATATTTAGAAAATAATAAAATGTTTCAGACTATCAAAAATAGTACAATACAATTTATCAATGAGAGTCAACAAACTTTTAATATAATTCAAAATTCTCTAAGTGGAAATATTAGCTTAAATGATTTATATACATCTAAATAATCAAAATAATACAAATACATCAGGTTAGTATTATTATAAAAATTTTTAAATAATAAAGCATAAATATATATAATGAAAGCCGGAAGATTTGTATATTTGCTGCCAATACTATTTATAGGTACTACTTTATTTTATTTTTCTACATGTCCGGTTGGTAATATAGGTACTGGAGGTTCTGGATTTTCTAATGTTGGAAGTTCTGATTTACAAAAACCTTCATGGGCATTAAATCAGCCTGGAAATGTATATTTATATATTCAAGCACCTTCATCATTAAATTATAGTGAATCAAGTGGTCTAAATTATAAATTACCACTTATTTATATTAATGATATATATACAATGTCGAATTCTCAACTAGAAGTTTCATATTATGTTCGTAGTTATGCTTTATCATCCCCATATTCTGGCAAGTTTAACGCAGAGCCAGCAATTTATAATTCTTCCTCTAAGAAACTTTCTCCTTCAAATTCAACCATCGGAAATATTGAGATATCCCTAAGTTCAGGTTATGATACGATACCAAATAATATACAGATAGTTATAGAATATAATATATCTAATGTTGTTACCAATGTATTGATTCCATTACAATTAAACTATTCCAATACTCAAACAACTTCGAGAAAAACTGTATATTACTCATCATCTCCAATAATACCAACATCTTCTAATATTAATGTAAATGAAATTAATGGAAATATAAGTTTTTCGATAACTTTTAAAGATTCTGTTGGATGCTTTAGTAATGTATATTCTAATAGTCAGGCCATTTTTAATGTAAATGCAGAATTGTATATTATTGGAGCAAATAAAATACATATACCAAATGGTGATAAAGGATTCTCATGTAGTCCAACACAAAATGTATCAATAAATTCATCTACAATATCATGTAGCATAAATATACAACAATTGGCCCAAAACTATCCGGAAATTAAGAATCTATTAAATTCAGATTTAGCATTGCCAGCATATGTTCTAATGAATCTATCATATAATTGTTATGAAAAGAGATCATATAATATCCGGGTAACTGAAACTTAAAGTTGTATATTATAAATTTAATAAACATTTTTAATAATATTCTAAAAAATGTATAAGAGAAAAGATTCGCCAAAGATAAATGATTATGTTATATGTACTGTAACTAGTATATCGGATGTAGATGTAAAAGTCAGTTTAGACGAATTTGAAGATTTTAATGGAATAATTCCAATAGATGAATTATCAAATAAAAGAATCACAAATCCAAGGATTTTGGTTAGGGAGGGTAAAAAGATTGTATGTTTAGTACTTGATGTAGATGCACAGAATAGATTAGTCACCATATCACTAAAAAGAGTTGATAAAAATAAACAAAAAGCAAAAATCTTCGAATATAAAAGAGAAATGGTTGCTTATAATATATTGAAAATGATGAGTGAAAAAGAAAATATAGATATGAATAAGCTGGAAAAAGAGATAATATTTAAAATAGTTCCAGAAAATAAACTATATAATGTATTTTTAGAAACTTATATTAATGGAAAAGGTGTTTTAGATAAATATAAAATAAGTAAAAAATATTCTGATCTATTATATAAATATATAATAAATTATCTAAATCCACCAAAATATGAATTTGCATATATATTACAAGCATATTGTTTAGATGGAGATGGAATATATAAGGTAAAAGAATTTCTTAAAAAGATAAAGAATTTAAATATAACAATAAAATATTTAGGATCACCTACATATATGTTAAAGTATGTTACTACAAGCCCGTCTGATCTACAAAAAAAGGAAAAAGAGATGTTGGAATTAATAAATAAAGAAGCTAAAAATTATAATATAATTTATGAAATTAGTAAATATGAAAGAGATTAGAAAATGTAAAAATTGTGGAATATATACATTTAAAGAAATCTGTCCAATTTGTGGTAATAAAACATCTAGAATAATACCTCCCAAATTTTCTCCAGATGATAAGTGGGGTAATTATAGAAGAAAAATGAAAAAGGAAACTTTATATAAAAATAACATACTATAATATATTATGGAATTCATAATTAATAAAGAAAAAATAAAAAGCATGAATAATATAGTTTTTCTTTATTCAATAGGTGGAGGATTTGGAAATTTATCAAAAATAGTTGGAAAAAAATTAATAGAAACTTATAATGGAAAAATAGTTGGAAGGATAATAACAGATTTCTTTCCAGATGTAGTTAAAATAAATGAAAAAGGATATATATTAGATAATATAAGTTATAAATTATATTATGTTCCAATTGGGAATTATAACTTTTTAGTATTATATGGAGACTTCCAGATAATGATTTTAGAAGACCCAGGATTATCTCTATACTTTAGATATAAATTTATGAATAAGTTATTCAGAATAATAAGTAAGTTTAATTTATTGGAGTTAAGTATAATTGGTGGAATAGGTTCACATCAATTAGAACCAGAAAACCCAAATTATTTGTTCGCATTAAATAAATATTATGATATTAATAAGATAAAGGAAAAATTAAAAGAAATAAATTTATATAAATCAAATAGTGTTATTGGAATGAGTGGGTTATTCTTATATTATTCTCAATTATTCAAAAAACCAGCTTATTTATTATTAGTTGAAACATATTTATCGAACCAAATTAATGGATATTTTGGTGCTTCAAAGGCATTGGAGGTCTTGGGTAAGTTATATGACTTTCAGGTTGATACAAGTGATCTAAAGGAAAAAGGTAAGAAATTAAAAGAGAGAATAGAAAAAGATTTGGATATGATTAAGAAATTAGAAGAAGAAAGCAAGAAAAGGGAAAAAAGTTCTGGATATTATTATGGATAAAAAATTCTATTTTATTTTTAAATTTGTTAATGATTGATTGTCTGGTCCTTTAAAATCTTTCTTAACTTGTGCAAGATATATATTCAATACAGCAGATACTTTCATATTTATAGCTTGAGGTATCTGATTTAATAATAAGTTAATTTTTTCTTTGTTATATTTTATTTCACCATCTTTTGTTATAATTTTCATTTCTTTTATATCTTCTATGTCAATTCTTGATGGTGTATAAAATAGTATAAAATCTATTAATGAATCAAAATCTTTGAAATCTGCGTATATCTCTAAATAGGAAGACCATCCACTTATAGTTTTTCCATCTGGTGTTTTTATATCTTTTGTTATTGGATCAGCAATTTTTTTATCTATTACCTGGAAGTTTTTGAATTTTGATACAGCCTCAAATGTTTTGTCTAAAAATTCTATTAATTTATCTTTATCGTTAGAAAATGCTTCAAAATATATTTTTGACTTCATTTTATAGCAGTTGATAACTCTACTTTTTTGTATCTGCCTGTTATTTTCCATATAGATTGTTTTTTACATACATTACATTCCAATCTGATATCTACTCCTTTAGATGTTTTTATAGTACCTCTTTTTCTCTGTGATAGTGGTCTTTTACTATATTTTCCTTTATTTCCTCTACCTTTCTTTCCTTCTCTAGCCCTTCTAGAACCCCAAACCAAGCCCGTCCTAGCTTTTATGGTTTTTACAATGATTACTTTATGCTCCGTAACTTTTCTACAATATGGGCAATATTTGTTAACATTTTTTGGCAATTTCATTAAAGATAATTATATTAAATAATTTTATAAGTTTAATTGACTATTTTTCCTATTCCGGTATTTTCTAATTTTTCAGCAAAATTATTATTTAATATTATAATATCTCCAACTTTAAAAGGCCCATATATCTTTCCATTTGGACCAACAATCTTTGGTAATTGATTTTTGATAATAACAATTTTCTTATCTATTTTATTTTGATATAATGTAACATTTAAATTTATATCTAAAAAGAATTTGTTAATATCGATTTCTTCTCCATTAACAATCTTATTTTGTATATTTTCTTTATATGATTTTAATATTTTTTTTATAATAGAATATAATAATCTTTCTTCTTCTTCTAAAGAATCTTCTGATATTATATTTAAATCTTCCTTAACTTCTAGTACGGTATTACTTATTATTTTGTTAATCCTTATATTAATTAGCTCTGATAGAGATTCCTTTAGTCTATCCAATGTTGCAATAACTTCTCTATATTCTTTACTATCTGATTTATATGCTTCTAATTGTTTTTTATATTTTTTTAACAATTCGGATACTTTAACATAAAAATCTTTTTGTAAATTTTGTAGTGTTTTTCTCTCTTTCTCTTTTTGTAAGTAAGTAATTATATCAGATATATCCATAATAAAATATTTTTAAATTAATTTTTAAAATAAAAGAAAATATGGATCATATTCCTTTATATATAAAAAATTTGTGTTTTAATTGTGGTAACCTAATTTATTCT
>Ga0080007_1080585_pt1 | contig 11463 bp, 5 predicted proteins | sample OctOCTMetagenome_FD_69210 | JGI IMG/M metagenome (GOLD analysis project Ga0080007, IMG submission 69210) | Hot spring and microbial mat streamer communities from Octopus Spring Streamers, Yellowstone National Park, USA - OCT_B (SPADES... | ecosystem: Environmental > Aquatic > Thermal springs >...
CTGGAATCGGGTTTCACGAATCCATCGTTCCGCTTCTTTGCGGGCTTCTGGTGAGAGCAATCTCGTGATAACCAATGCAGCCCCATCTTCAGGGGCAACAGCCTCAGGGACAGTCCCGCCCAACCTTTCTGCAAGCAGTTCCACCAATTCGCCAACCGTCTGAGCCTCAGCGATGGCACTTTCAGGGAGCGAAGTGCGGAAACGCAATTCAAGCAGCGCCGTCAACTCAACCCGCAAAAGCGAATCAATGCCAAGTTCGTCAAGCCGCGAAGAAACGCTGATGCGTTCCTTCGGTTGCTTTGTCAAGTGAGCAATGGCGGCAATAATCGGTTCGGCAATGGAAGGCAAGGGAGTAGGCATTGATGGTTTGGGACTGGTAGCGACTTGAACCCGTCCTGCGTCCCTCGTCCCGCGTCCCATTACCATCGCCCGCACGGCGGCTCGGTCGGGCGCTAACGCAACGGTTTTGGGCAATTCCTCGGTGACGATGTGAACTTGGGCGATGCGCTGATAGGATGGCAAGTTTTGCGAGCGCTTTTGCACCTCTTCGCGCAATCGCCGCTCAAACTCGCTCAACCGTTCGGGCGAACTTGCCCACTGCGGTTCGGGCACAACGACGAGATGCGGACGCTCGCCCATCGTTTCCTCGTCCCAAATTCCGACGACGCAAAGTTCCTTAACACCCGCAATTCCAGCCAACTTACGCTCCAACTCTTCAGGGTAGACATTTTTGCCGGCGGCAGTGACGATGACATCTTTGATTCGCCCAGTGATGTAAAGGTAGCCATCTCGGTCAAACCTGCCCAAGTCGCCTGTGTGAAGCCAACCGTTTTTCAACATCCGCTCTGTTGCTTCCGGATTTCGGAAGTATCCGACGAAGACATTCGGACCTCGCACCAAAATCTCGCCGACACCGTGCTCGTCGGGATCGGCAATGACGACTTCCACGCCGGGCAGTGGTTTGCCCACTGAACCGCGCTTGGGGCGATGCATGGGGTTGACAGTGACAACGGGCGACGCTTCCGTCAAACCATAGCCTTCACAGAGCAAAAATCCCATTGCCGTGAAATCGTCAAAGATGTGAGGCGGCAACGCAGCACCGCCACTGATGAGCGCCCGAAGTTTGCCGCCAAATTGACGGTGGACGGAAGCAAAAAGGCTGCGCCCGATGTTCCTTCCAGTCAATTTCAGAAACGCAAGGCTGAACTTCTTGAGCAATTGGAACAGCAGCCAAGCCCACTTGCCACGCTTGCGGACTTCGGCGTGAATGCTTTCGTGCAAAATCTGAAACACTCGCGGAACGCCGATGAGGACAGTGATGCCAACTTCCCTCATCGTCTCCAACACAGTGCGGGATCGCAAATTCTCAGGGTAAGTGATGGTCGCGCCAGCCCACATTGCCACCAGCAACTCGCCCGTGAACGCAAATGCGTGGTGCAAAGGAAGCAAATTCAAACAGTGGTCACTTTGCATCGGCGGTAGGACTTTGACGATGGCTCTCAAGTTGCTCAGAAAGTTGCGGTGGGTCAACATTGCGCCCCTCGGCTCAACGGTTGGACCGGTGACGAAGATTATGGAAGCGATGTCGTCAGGAACGGGGGACGAGGGACGGGGAGCGAGGGACATGGGTTCAACGGGGTAGGTTAACTCGTGGAAAGTCAAGATAGGGATGGAAAGCCCGACGGCTTGCAAGGCTTCTCGCAGAGCGTCGGCAAGGTTGTCGCCTACCAATGCCACTTTGGCGTCCACGAACTGAGCAATGTGGGCGATATCTTCTGGACGCCACTGCCTGTCAAGGGGCACGACGGTCGCACCTGCACAAGATGCGCTGAAGTAAGCGATGACCCATTCAGGGCAGTTATCGCCGCACAAAATTACCCTGTCACCACGCCCAACTCCCATTGCTGCCAATCGCTTTGCGTTACTTTGGGCTAACCGATGCAATTCGCCATAGGTGTAACGAACCCACTCCTGTCCCTTGCCCCTTGCACCTTGCCCCTTCCTTTGCAGCGCCACCTTTTGGGGGAAGCGAGCGGCTGCATGAGCCAGCAAATCCGGAAGTGTTTGGATGCTGTCAGCAGCGCCGTCATCTTCCGCCATCCGCAGGATGTGCCGCTTCAAGCCGGGAATGTGAACCTCCTGCAGGTAATGTCGCCAGTCAATGGTCGTCACATCAAAGGGGAAATCTCGCTTGTCGTCTTCGTCCAAACTCTCCCAAAGTCGCTCCAAGTTTTCGGTGGCGAATTTGGCTTTGAAGTGAGTGTAAGGGGCGTAGATGCCCAGAAAGTAGTCCAACCGCTCCAATGCCCCTTTGACCACGCCCAAGCGTCGCTGCCATCGGCGAGCAAAGGGCAGGAAAGACAACGCTTGCGCCAACCGTTCCTGCCATGCCACTAACCGCTTTCGCCCTTCCAGCCAACGGCGATAGCGTTCCAACGATGGCAGCGTCCACGGCTTGACTTTCAGCGGATGCCCCTCCCGATCCAGCAAGGGTTGTCGTTCAAAGTATTCGCTACACCACTTCACGACTTCCTTCAGCGTCAGCAAGTTTTTAGTGCTGGTCGCAATTTGTAGGACAACGGGACGAGGGACGCGGGACGAGGGACGATTAAGCCCGTGTCCCGTGTCCCATGTCCCTTGTCCCATCATCGCGATGGCAGCGATGACAGCGTTAACGACGAAATCGCACGGGATTAAGTCAACGACGCAATCGGGATCTCCGGGAAAGTCAACCAACTTTCGCTCAGCGAACCCAATAATTAGCGGGTCAGCCATCCTCTGGTTTTCAATCCAGCCGGGTTCGGGTTCTTTGAGCGTGCTTTCAATAATCGCTGGTCGCAAAATCAGCGTCGGTATGTCGTCGCACTCCTTCACCAACAGCCGTTCGCCGAGCCACTTCGTGTAGGTGTAGGTGTCATTGAAACCCCGCGATTTTGCCCTTCTCATCCCCTCGTCCACCATTGCTTCCCGAACAGTTCGCTCGCGGATGGGTGGCGGTGTATCATCGTCACCCGATTGCTCCTCAACATCGCGGCAGAGTTGCAAAAGTTCAGCAATCTCGTCGTCAACACCGGTTGGGTCTGGCGGTTCTTCTGGGATGATTCCGTTGCGGATTCCGCACACATAGCAAGTGGAGATGTGGGCGAAAATGGGCGATGGTTTGCCTTGCGGTTCACGCAACTCTTTGCCTCGCTTAGCCAATTCCAACACCCTGCGGACGCCCAAAGTGTTTAAGTTCAGCGCCCTGTCCAATCGCTCGTCAAAGGAAACGACAGCAGCGCTGTTGATGATGACATCGGTTTCAAAAGCGACGGCATCAAAGGTCACTTCGTCAAGACCGAGCCGCTCAAAACTCAGATCGCCTTCAAGGACGACGACTTTTTGGGCGATGAAATCCTCAAACCTGTCCTGATAGCGGCGGCGCAATGTAGTGAAGATGGCGGAGCGAAGAAACTCTTGCCGCATCCGCTCATGGGCGCTCAACCACGAACCGTCAGCCAGCCGCTTGCCGCGAACGAGCAAATAAATGCGACGCACCTCGGGCAGCGCCCGAAGCACTTTCTCAACCAACGCCTTTCCCAAAAATCCCGTCGCCCCCGTGACCAAAACCGTCTTTCCCGCATAAAACTTGCGAACCCAACCCATCGTTAACCGCCCCAGCCTTGTCAACCTTGCAAAAGGACGATGGTCATGCCTTTATCACCTGCCCGCCTCACTCCTCAAAGCGGATGCCGTGCTCTTCCAGCCATGCCATCAGCGCCTCAAAAGATGTCAGTTCGCACATGGAGGCTTTCTCCGTCAGGTTGGGCATGCCCATGACGCGGGGGATGTCCGTCGGCTTTTCGCCCTCCTCTTCCTCGTCCCATTCCGCCAGCATCTCCTCCACTTCCTCGTCGGTCAACTCTGTCAGCGCTACCAACGCCAGTTCGTTCAATTGCGGGTAGCGTTCCAACAATTCGGGTGGCGCCAAGTCCGCAAGGGGCAGGATGGCGTCCGCCAAGTCTTCCTCGCCTTGCTCTGTCAGCCATTGACGCAGTTCCTCTAAGTTGCGAGGCTTCGGCATCGTCCCGCACCTCCTTTGAGCGTTTCAGACAAACTGGCTAAGATACGCCTTGCCCTTGAGGAAGCCCAACTCTACGGGAAAGGCGGCGTCTTCGTGCTCAATGGACAACACGCCATCGTAGCCGACCCGCCGCAGCGTCCCGATGTAGCGTCCCCAATCAATGACGCCGTAGCCGGGAATCACATAGCGCCACCAACCGCTTTCGTAGTTGCCGAGCCAGCGGCGTTTGTGCTCGTAAATTTGGGTGTCTTTGGCGTGGGTGTGGAAGATGCGGGGAGCGAACCGCTCCACCGCCGCCAAGTAGTCAATGTCCTGATGCACCAAGTGAGACGGGTCAAAGTTCAGCCCAAAATTTTCGTGGGGCACGACCTCAAAGAGCCGCTCAAAATGATGCAGCCCCTGCAAGTTCGTGGCGAACCAGTTTTCCAGCGCGATCTTGACGCCCCGCTTCGCCGCATACTCGCACAGCGGCGCAAAGACTTGGGGCGCATCCTGCTCAATCGTTTGCATCTTCGTCTTGCCGGGCATCGGGAAACCCGACAAGGTGCAAACGACGGGCACTTCCAGCACCTCAGCGGCATCAATGACGGTGCGCAGTTCGGACAGGAAAGTTTCCCGTTTTTGCAAATCGGGTTCTAACGGATTGCCATAGCGCGCCAACGCCGTAATCTGAACACCCGTGCCCTTCAGCAACCGTTTGACAGAACGCCCTTTATCCTTCAGCACCTGCGCCGCATCAATGTGCCCGTGCCCGACGCCTGTCGCCACTTCCAACCCACCAAAGCCGTTGTCGGCGGCGAACTTCACGATGTCCTTCAACGACCGATTCCGAAACGGCGCCGTCAAAAAGCCGATAATCAACCCAAGCCACCTCCTCATGCGTGTTAGGGTGCAGAAGTTGACGGCAACGGCGATAAGCCAACAGAGGCTTGTGCTACCCCCAAAATCGTAAGGCAAAGAGAAGCGAAAAGGCAAGCGAAGCGCTTGCCCGTCACTGGGCGGGATGGACGGTCAATCGGACGGCGGGCGCAACGACCGTGACATTTTGATCGCCCACCTTCGCTTGCCCCTGCACGAGCAAAGTGTAAATGCCCGCTGGCGTGTTGGCGGCGAGTTGCACCGTGATCGTGCCATCCGATTGCCCTTCGCCGATAGTGATGGCATCGGCTTTCGCATTGGGCGGAAGGTTTTGGACGCTCACTTGCACCGCACCCTTGAAATCGCCCCGCCGCTCTACGCGCACCGCAAGGGTGACGCCGCTTCCGACTTTGCCTTCCACGGCTTCGGGTGTCGTCAAGCGCAAGGGCAACGGCTCTATGATGCCCAACACGACGGTTTTGACGACATCCTGCCGCTGCTGGTCCACATACTGCACTGTCTCCAACCCGATGGCTTCGCGGGTGACGGCGGCGTCGCCAATTTGTGCCTTGCCGACGAAACGCAAAGGAATTGCGCCCAGCGGCGCATCATCGGGCACAGTAATTGTCAACACTCCGTCGTTGCGGTTGGGTGGAAGCACTAACGGGCGAACCTGCCAACCCGATGGGACATCAGCAAGCGTCACCGTCACTTCGCCTGCGAACCCTTCCCGACGAACGACGGCGATGGGAATGGCGACCGTCCCGCCCTGCGGGACGCGGGGGTTGTCTTCGTTGACCCGCACTTCAAAGTCGGGCTGAAAAGGGCGGACGATGAGGAAGTAAGCGAACTCGTCGCCCCCTTCGTTCAAGCGGTTACGCACCCGAACGAGGAAATCGCCATCGGACGGCGCCGTCCACTCCAAGTAACTGTCGGGACGCTTGAGCCCATCGGGATGGTCATCGTTGGCAGCGAGGAGGTTGCCTTGCTGGTTCAGGACTTCCAGCACCGTGTCAACAGGCGAATTGAGCCGCCAAGCCCAAGTCTCCATGACGAAGCGTTGCCCCTGCTTGGCGGTGAAGACAAAGCAATCCACATCGCCTGCCCGATAGATTGTCCCGTTGACGCCGATGGGCGGGTTGATGCGCGTCGCTTGCTCAGGCGTATCGTTCGGTTCCACTTCCCAAGCGACAGGGAAAGGCACACTCACCAACGGCAAAGGCGCAAGGGGTTGACCGTCCAAACTCGGCAACACCGTCACGGGTTGGGCGGGCGAAGTGGGAAGAAACGCATCTGTCAAGACCCGACCGTTCAACAGCAAGCCCGAAAGCATCAACCGCACCGTCGTGCCTGCCTGCCAACCCAAAGGCAAATAGTGCGTGACGACAGGAAGCGTCCCAATGGTCAGGCGATAGACGAACTGGACGCTGCCGCGATAACTTAGGTCGTGCACTTCCAGCACATAATCGCCGTCGGCAGGGGCGGTAAATGCCAAAGCGGGGTCGGGGCGATGGAACACATCGTCGCAAAACGCCAACTCCCGCCCATTGTTATCCCGCACGACGAGCACACCGTCCAAGTAACCAGGCTGACCGCCTCCTGACGGCAAGTAAGGGAACAGCCGTTGCGCCATCAAATCGGCGGTTATCGTTTGACCCGCTTTGAGCGTCAGGCGAAAGCAGTCCACATCTTCGCCGGGGTTGAGCGTCCCGTTGATGACGACGGGCAAGTTGGCGATGGGTTGGGCTTGGGCGACGGTGTTGTTGGGTTCGGTCTCGTTGATTTCGGGCAAAGTGCCGATGAAGAAACGGACGCGATTGGAGACGCCGCCTTTGGTGACGAGGCGCAAATCTTGTTCGCCGACAGGGGCATCGGGCGCGACGGTGAGGCGCAATTGCACTCGGTTATTTTCCGCCTTGACAACTTCGCCCTTGACACCTTCGCCACTCACCCAAACGGCAAACGCCGTCTGCAACTGGTTGCCAAACGCCGTCGCTTCTACCGTCGTCCCCCGCTGGGCGCCCGCAGGGAAAACGGCTTGCAGTTGCGGGACGGGCGGTTGTGCCACCGCCGTCGCCGTGAGCGTGAGGAAGGTGAACCCGATGATGCCAAGCCGCATCGGACATCACCGCCCCTGACTTTTGCCGTCGCCATTTTTTTCATCTTGGCTGACAGCCGCCCCAACGATTTCGCTACTCGCCGCCGTTTTTCCAGTCCCTAATCGCCACTCGCTGCCGTCTTACCAGTCGCTAATCGCCAGTCGCTGGTTCAAAGTTTGCCATCCCGCAATGGTGTTAAGTTGCGCCAAAATTGCACGGGCAACGATAGGGCTTGAAGGAGGGTTTGCCGTGAGGGAACTCGCTTTCCCGACCGCTTACGACCCACGAGAGTTGGAAGAGCGCTGGTATCGCTTTTGGCAGGAGCGCGGCTTCTTTTACGCCGAAGTGGACGACCCGCGCCCGAAGTTTTGCATCACCATCCCGCCGCCCAATGTCACGGGCTCGCTGCACATGGGGCATGCCCTTAATCACACCATCCACGACATCGTTGCCCGCTACAAGCGGATGAAGGGGTTCAATGTGCTGGTCGTGCCCGGCACTGACCATGCGGGCATCGCTACGCAAGTCGTCGTGGAAAAGGAACTGGCAAAGGAAGGGAAAACACGCCACGACTTGGGGCGGGAAAAGTTTTTGGAGCGGGTCTGGCAGTGGAAGGAGCAATATGGCGGCATCATCCTGCAACAGATGCGCAAACTGGGTTGCTCCTACGATTGGCGGCGAGAGCGTTTCACGATGGACGAACACTACGCACGGGCAGTGTTAGAGACTTTCATCCGCTTGTGGAACGAAGGGCTGATTTATCGTGGCTACAGAATCGTCAACTGGTGTCCGAGATGCCTGACGGCGCTGAGCGACTTAGAAGTGGAGCGCAATGAGGAAGGCGAGCCGGGATACCTGTGGTTCATCCGCTATCCGTTGAAGCGGGACGGGGGACGAGAGACGAGGGACGAGTTCATTGTCGTGGCGACGACGCGACCTGAGACGATGTTGGGCGACACAGCAGTGGCAGTTCATCCCGACGATGAGCGCTATCGCCATCTCATCGGGGCGACGGTCATCCTGCCGTTGGTCGGGCGAGAAATTCCCATCATCGCCGACCCAGCCGTTGACCCTGAATTCGGGACAGGCGCCGTCAAGGTCACGCCCGCCCACGACCCCGCCGACTTTGAAATTGCCGAGCGCCACCACTTGCCCAAAGTGCTTGTCATGGACGATGAAGGGCGCATGGTCAATGTGCCTGAACGGTTCGCTGGGCTTGACAGGTTCGCCGCTCGTGAGGAAGTCGTCAAGGCACTGCAAGAGCAAGGGTTGTTGGAGCGAGTGGAAGATTATCGCGTGCCGTTGGGACGCTGCTATCGCTGCGACACGGTGATTGAGCCACTGATGAGTTTGCAATGGTTCGTGCGGATGAAACCGTTGGCGGAATTGGCGTTGCAAGTCATCCGAGAGGGCAAAATCCGCTACCTGCCTGAACGCTTCGCCCGCTTGACGATGGAATGGCTGGAGAACATCAAGGACTGGTGCATCAGCCGCCAAATCTGGTGGGGGCATCGCATCCCAATTTGGTATTGCCTTGACTGCAACGAAGGCAAGTGGGAACGGAAGGGGACGAGGGGCGAGGGACGAGGGACGGAACGAAAGGGGACGGGGGACGAGGGACGGGGGACGGAAGGCGAGGAGCGTTACCAATTTGCGGAAGATGCCAAAGCGTTTGCGGCGATAGAGACGCCGCAATGCTGCCCCGATTGCGGCGGCAGCAACTTAGTGCAAGACCCCGATGTGTTGGACACTTGGTTTTCGTCCGCCATCTGGCCCCACGCTGTTTTGGGTTGGCCCGACGACACTCCAGAGTTGCGCCACTTCTACCCGACGGACTTGATGATTACGGCGCGAGACATTCTCTACCTTTGGGTTGCCCGAATGGTCATGACGGGTGTGAAATTCGCTGGTGACATTCCCTTCAAAGTCGTCTATGTCCATCCGACGGTGCTGACGCGGGAAGGGAAGCGTATGAGTAAGTCGCTGGGCACGGGCATTGACCCGCTGGACTTGCTGGACAAATACGGCGCCGACGGCTTGCGGTTCGGGTTGATCGTGCAGGCGGAAGCGGGGCAAGATTTGCGCTTCCACGAAGAGCGGTTGGAGATGGCGCGAAACTTCGGCAAAAAGTTGTGGAACGCCGCAAGGTTCGTGGTGACGGCATGGGACACGGGACACGGGGCAAGGGACACGGCAAAGGAAATTTCGTCCCACGACCCGCGTCCCGCGTCCCTTCCAGTTCGTTGGATTTTCTCTCGGTTGCACAAGACGATTGCCCGCGTCAACGAGGCGATGGAGGCTTACGAGTTGGCGGACGCCGCCAAAGCCATCTACAACTTCGTCTGGGACGAGTTTTGCGATTGGTTCGTGGAAATCAGCAAACCCGCATTGCAAAGGGACGAGGGGCGAGGGACGGGGGACGAGATGGCGGAAGTTTACGGGCGGACATTGGTGACCGTGTTGGAAACTTCCTTGCGGTTGCTTCATCCCTTCATGCCCTTCGTGACCGAAGAGTTGTGGCAGCGATTGATTGCTTACCGATCGCCAGTCCCCGATCCCCAGTCCCTGATGGTGGCGAAATATCCTGAAGCCGATGAGCGTTTCTTTGACGACGAAGCGGAGCGGCAGATAGCGTTTCTGATGGAGTTGGTGCGACGGGTGCGAGCCATCCGAGCCGATTTGGGTATCCCGACGGCGAAGGTGGACATCGTGCTCGCTTGCGACGAGGAAAGCATCCCGCAACTTGTCAGCGAAAACCTTTGGTGGCTGCAATTTGTCGGGCGGGTCAATTCTGTGCGGTTCGTCCGCTCAGGCGAAATGGTGCCGCAGGCGGTTTCCGATTTGGTGGACAGCGCCGAAATTTTCGTCCCGCTGGCGGGCATAGATGTCAGGAAAGTGCGAGAGCGATGGCAGAAGCGGTTGAGCGAATTGGCTAAAGAGATGGAGCGGGTTGAGGGGCGGTTGAGCAACCCGCAATTTGTGGAACGAGCGCCCACCGAAGTCGTCGCCGCCGAGCGACAACGGTTGGCGGAATTGCGCCAGCAACTGGAAACTTTGGAGCGACGGCTGAAAAGTTTGGGAACGACTGGCGATTAGCGACTGGTAAAATGGCGGCAAGCAGTGAATGGCGCAAACGACGGCGAATGGAGAGGGGCAAATAGTGACTTGTTGGGAAGGCTTATCGGTCGCGACGAAACGACAAGAAGGGAGCGCTTCCCTCCCATTGGTCGGCAGACCCGATCGCAGCGCTATCGCGTAAGCCGCCTTACCTAACGATGCCGATGCCTGTTCCAAGACCGAGGGAAATGTAAGGACGGTCGCTGAGACCCGATTGGACAAGTCCCAAAGTCAGTTGCCAATTTCGGTTGAGTTGTCGGTGGACAGCGATCATCCAAGACTGCTTCAGGAAACTTTTCTGCCTTGCCCTCAACTCAGCAGTTACAAGCCAACCTTTAGTCGGCTGCCACGAAAGACCTCCGTAGGGCACAAATTCCTCGCCTTCCCACTCACCCCTCCACCGAGCCCAGAAGACACCCAAATGCAAGTTCAACGGGTTCGCCCTTTCGTGTTCCTCTCCGTGCTCCGCTTCTTCTCCGTGTTCCGCTTCCCGTTCTTTTTGCAATGGTATGCGCAATGCCCCGAAAACTTGGATGCCTCTCTGGTTGCCCCATTGACCTAAGATGCCCAGTGCCAAGTTTTTTGAGAGGCGCTGTTTGAGTATCAACCCGCTCATCTGCAGGTGCTCGTCTTCGTATCGCCCCAAAACTCGGCTGTGGTAAACCAAAACATCGGTTTTGGGCGAAAGACCATAAGTTGCGTTCAGGAAGAGGTAATGGTGACCGGCGATGCCTTGTGGTGCGCGGGCAGTTTTGTCCATCAAGTAGAAAGCACCGACGCCTATCCCTTTTTCGCCCACAAAAGTTGCAGTTGGGTTAAGAACCAATCCTGCCCCATCCTGGGGCGTTGCTCTCGGTCAGGGTCATTGACCTGTCGCAGGCAAAACTGACAGCAAAAGCAACGCAAGCGCTACCAAACACATCATCGCTTTTATCGCCTCCTCGGTTTTTTGTGCGAAAGAAAAGGGCGCCTCAATCGGCGCCCCTTGAAAACCTTGCGAATTCTGTATGCCATCATTCATCTTCCGACGATTGGCAGCAAGGGCAATCGCAGTCGCACTTGTCACAACCTTCACAGCAAGGGCAATGGCTCGTCTAAACTTTGCCCAGTCTTTTCCGAAGTGATTTTCGTGCCCGATGGAGCAAGGCGTCAACGGCGCCTCGCGAACAACCGAGCAAGCGGGCGATTTGGGAGATGGAATAGCCTTGCAGCCTCAATTCCACCGCCTGCCGTTGCCGTTCGGGCAAGTGGGAGAGGGCATCTTGAAGGACTTCCGCAGTTTCTCTTGCCGAATCCTCTTCGGTGCTCAAAAGTTCCAACGGCAAT
>Ga0080007_1101201_pt1 | contig 11463 bp, 13 predicted proteins | sample OctOCTMetagenome_FD_69210 | JGI IMG/M metagenome (GOLD analysis project Ga0080007, IMG submission 69210) | Hot spring and microbial mat streamer communities from Octopus Spring Streamers, Yellowstone National Park, USA - OCT_B (SPADES... | ecosystem: Environmental > Aquatic > Thermal springs >...
ATCGTGGAAACGGGCATTGAAAAAATCGGCGTGATGCGAAACAAAGTCGTCGCCCCATAAGGGCTGTGTTTGTTGAGATGTTCGCCATCCCCGATGACTTGGGCAGCGGTAAGGCATGGGTAAGCGACAGGTAAACGACAAGTAAACGACAAGTAGACGAAAAGTAAACCAAAGGTCGGCAGAAGGCAGGGAGAGGGACGGCAAAGGTAAGGGCAACAAAAATGCCCCTTGATAGGCACAGCGATAAAATGATAGCCGAGCGCAATAATAGTTCGCTGAGGATATTTTCTCGCAAAGTGAGGTGAAAGGGATGAAAATCATTAAAGGGATGAAAATCATTGTTGTTCTGACCGAAGAGGAGCAAAAACGCTTAGAAAATTTGGCAGAACAAGCGCGCAATTTAGGGAGGCAGAAAGGCATCTTTCCTGAACCTCTCTCCTATCAAGTTGACGATGAGAAGATTTGGCAAGAGTTAATTGTACGAATTTTGGTGAGGGGAGGTGCCCAACCCCTTGAGAGACTCCCAAGCGACCGAAAGCGTGAATTGCAAGAACAAACTCGTTTGAGTAAGTTGTTGGGCGAACCTGATCCTTACAGTTTCTTAAAAAACCTGCTTGCTGTGTCTCCTCGTCCCACTCGCTTTCCAAAAAAGGCTGCTAAGGCTATCGTTGAACTGCTTAACAACGATAAGGTGGTTAACCGAAATGAATGCCGAATCGTGCTACTGGACGGCATTGATAAACAACGACAGTCACCACAGGAAATTCGCCGCTTGCTGATGCAGCGAACAGGTTTTGGTCCCAAGTCCGTGTCTGATTTGATGATTGTTCTGGGCATTAGTCACGATGTCATTGCCTTTGATACTCGTATCGTGAATACGCTGGTAAAGTGGGGTGTGTTTAGCGATTGGGAAGGGGATCGCTTAAAAAACATCGTGCAGAAGTGCGAACTCATTTATACAGCGTTAGAGGCGGAGATACGCAAAGTTCTGGCAGAATTTCCTTCAATGAATTGTTGCGATATTAAGCACATGTGCCTTGCTTTCTTTGATCGTGTTATTTTCCGATGTTACAAAGAATTGGAGCGGATGGCAAATTTAGGGCTTGTAAGGCAAACTCAAGTTGGTGAATGAGGATGCAGGCTGAGTTGATGAGGGAATTGGTGACGATAGAGGCTTTTGAGGTGTGGTTGCGGGGGTTGATGGTTGTTGGCGTCGTCGGAAGCATCGTTGGTGGGTTGCTTTGGGCGAGACGGCAAAGGCATCCGAGACGGTGGCAATTGGGCGTTTTGACGGGGGCGCTCATCGCCACGCTTTTCCCGCTCCTTTACGGGCTTTGGCGCTTTTACCTTTGGCGCATCCGCATTGACCTTGACCGCAATTTCGTCGGGTTGCATCGGGTGGATGTGTTGGTGGGCAACTTGTTGCTGTTTGGGTTGTTCGGGTTGATGGTCGGGTTGGTCGCCAACGCTTACGGGCGGTGGCTGCGGGGGCAACTCAGCCATCCGCCATCGTCAGCAGAACCCCGTGCAGCACGGAGCGAGCGCTGAGGAGCGCCGTCTCTTTGCCCGCCACTTCCATGAGCGCCAAGAGGAGCAACAACCCTGCGACGATGACATTTTCCCGTCCCCACTCCATGCCGGGCACTTGACGGCGTTCGTTGGCGGGCATCGCTGATAGTCGTTCCAGCCATTCCCGCACCGTTTCGGGGCGGATGGGCAAACCGTGAATGCGTTGGGGGTCAAAATGCTTCAGTCGCAACCGCAACATGCCCAATTGCGCTGCCGTCCCGCCAGTCAACAGCAACATGGCTGCGGGGCGCAACAGGAAGGCGACGGGTTGCAGTTGCTGGCGGGCGAACTGATAAGCGGCGTCCAACTGTTGTGTCGTCGGCGGGTCATCGGTGAGAAATTGTTCGGTCAAGCGTCGGGAGCCGATGGGGACGCTTTGCCACGCTTCGGGTCGCCCAAGTTTCCCGACGGCAATTTCCGTGCTGCCGCCACCGACATCGGCGACGGCAAAGGTCGCATCGCTGCGGAAACCCATTCGCAACCCTGAAGTCGCACCGATGAAAGCGAGGCGTGCTTCTTCGTCGCCGCTGAGGACTTTCACTTTCGCGCCCGCCATTTTTTCCAACCGTTCCAAAAACTCTGCGCCGTTGGCTGCTGCCCGAACGGCTTCCGTCGCCACGAAGAGGAACTTTTCAGCGCCTAAGGTTTTCAGGACACGAAGGAAACCCGAAACGGCGCCCAAAGTCGCTTCCATCGCAATGGGCGCTAATTCGCCCCGTTCCTGCAAGCCTCGTCCCAAGCCCGTGATGGTGCCGCCCATTTCCACATCTCGCCACTTGCCTTGTTGCTTTTCCGCCAGCAAGTAGCGAACGGCGTTGGTGCCGATGTCTAAGACCGCAACCCGCATCGTCGTCGCCTCCGTTCGCCCAAATCGTGCCACTGCTATAGCGCCCTGTCGCATAATCGGTGACGCAACCGAAAGCGAAGGAGGTGGCAAAGTCGGCGATGGAGTGGATGGATGGCGGTTCCATCACGACGCCCGAAGGCTTTTTGGCGGCGGGGGTGGCGTGCGGCATCAAAGCGAGCGGGCGAAAAGATTTGGCGCTCATCGTCAGCGAACTGCCCTGTGTCGCTGCGGCGACCTTCACGAGCAACAAAGTCAAGGCGGCGCACATCATCGTTTGCCGCGAGAACTTGCGCCCGCAAAAGGCGACAGTGCGCGCCATCGTCGTCAACAGCGGGAACGCCAATTGCTGCACGGGAGGACAAGGGGTTGAAGATGCCCGACGGATGTGCGAGATGGCGGCGCACGAACTGAGCACTCAAAGAGGGCTGAACATCCAACCCCACGAAGTCTTGGTGGCGTCCACAGGGGTCATCGGCGTTCGCTTGCCGATGGACAAGGTAAAGCAAGGCATCCAGAGGGCGGTGGCGCAACTTTCCCGCGAAGGAGGGCAGGAGGCAGCGGAAGCCATCATGACGACGGACACGAAACCCAAGTTCGCTGCCGTCCGCTTGGAACTTTTCGGCAAAGTCATTCACATCGGCGGGATCGCCAAAGGCGCAGGCATGATTGCCCCAAACATGGCGACGATGCTTTGCTTCATCGGGACGGACGCTTGCATCGGGCGGAAAGCGTTGCAATCGGCGTTGCGCTATGCCGTTGAACGCAGTTTCAACAGCATCACCGTTGACGGCGACACTTCCACCAACGACACAGTGATTGCCTTAGCGAATTGGGCGACGGGGCGAGAGATCGCCGAGGGCACACCCGAATTGGAGCGGTTTCAATCGGCGTTGACGGCGTTGTGCCAAAGGTTGGCGAGGATGATTGCCGCCGATGGCGAGGGGGCGACGAAGTTGGTGGAAATTTGCGTCACGGGCGCCGAAAGCGAGCGGGATGCGAAGGCGGTGGCGCTGACCGTCGCCAACTCGTTGCTGGTCAAGACGGCGCTTTTCGGCAACGACCCTAACTGGGGGCGCATCGCCGCCGCCGTCGGGCGAGCGCCTGCGCGGGTGAAATCGGAAACCTTGACCATTCGCCTCGGCGAGTTTGAGTGCTTCCGTCGGGGTGAGCCCGTGCCCTTTGACGAAGCGGCGGCTCACGAATGGCTGAAAGCCAGTCGTGAAATCACGCTGCACATTGACTTGGGCATCGGCGCCGCTTCGTGGACGGTCTGGACTTGCGACTTGAGCACCGAGTATGTCCGCTTCAACGCCGAATACACGACTTGAGGGTAGGTGAAAGTGAATGGCGACGGCGGCACGACGGCGGTTGCCTCGCCCTGTCGTCGTCTTGGGCATCGTCAGTTTGCTCAACGATGTCAGCAGCGACATGATTTACCCGCTGATGCCCTTTTTCCTGCGGGAGCAGTTGAAAGCCTCGGTAGCGTTCGTCGGTTTGGTAGAAGGCATCGCTGAGACGACAGCGAGTTTGCTGAAACTTTTTTCGGGTTGGCTCTCCGACCGCCTCGGACGACACAAAACGCTGACTTTCCTCGGTTACACACTATCAGGCGCCACGCGCCCGTTGATGGCGGTGGTGACGGCGGCATGGCAAGTGTTGGCATTGCGGTTCGTTGACCGCATCGGAAAAGGCATCCGCACAGCGCCCCGCGATGCGTTGTTGGCGAGCGCTTGCGATGAGGTGACGCGCGGGTTTGCCTTCGGCTTCCATCGGGCGATGGACAACTTCGGTGCGGTCATCGGTCCGCTGTTGGCGTCGGCGGTGTTGTTCGTGGCGCCCAGCAACTATCGGTTGGTGTTTGCGTTGGCGGCGGTGCCTGCTTTGTTGTCGCTGGGCGTTTTGTGGTTAGGCGTTTCGGAAACGACGCAACCGTCATCATCGCCACCGTCGTCGGCGTTGAGCCTTCGGCAAATTGGGCAGGGCGTTAAAGAGTTGCCGTCGGCGTTTCGCTGGTATTTGGCGTCCGTGTTGCTGTTCACCCTGAGCAACTCCAGCGATGCTTTCCTGCTTTTGCGGGCGAAAAGTTGCGGCGTGGCGGAAGAAACAATCCCGCTCCTTTGGACTTGGCTGCACATTGTCAAGAGCGGGACGACGACGCACGGTGGGCTGCTTTCCGACCGCATCGGGCGGCTGAACGCCATCCGATTGGGTTGGCTCGTTTATGCGGGCGTTTACGCTTCTTTCGCTTTCCTGCAAAGTGCGTGGCAAGTTTGGCTGGCGTTCACCGTCTATGGGCTTTACTTCGGCTTGACGGAAGGGGCGGAGCGGGCGTTGGTGGCGGATTTGGTGCCGACGGAGCGGCGAGGGATTGGCTATGGCGCTTTCCATTTCGTCGTCGGGGCGGGCATGTTGCCTGCCAGCGTGCTCTTCGGCGTGTTGTGGGATGTTTGGGGCGTGAAAGCGGCGTTCCTTTGGGGTGCGGCGCTCGCTTTGGCGGCGATGCTGCTGCTGAGCGGCGTGGCAAAAGCGACAACCCGCTAACCTCTCGCCGTCGGTGACGGAAGGGGGCAATGGCGATGACTGTGCCAGAGGAGTTGCGTCAGCGAACCGAAATGCTTATTGAAGCGCTGCCTTACATCCGCCAGTTTTACGGCAAAACTTTCGTCGTCAAGTATGGCGGGAAGGCGATGGTGGACGACGAATTGAAGCGGAGCGTCGTGCAGGACATCGTGCTGCTGCGGTATGTCGGCATCGTCCCCATCGTCGTGCACGGGGGCGGACCAGAAATCACCGAGTTGATGCAACGGTTGGGCAAAGAGCCGAAGTTCGTTCGGGGGCTACGGGTGACGGATGCCGAGACGGCGGAAATCGCCGAGATGGTGCTGGCGGGCAAAGTCAACAAGGAACTGGTGGATTTGATCAACCGTGCGGGCGGGATGGCAGTGGGCTTGGGTGGCAAGGACGCCAACTTGCTGCGGGCGCGGAAATTGCCGCCTGAGCGGACGGGCGGGGTGGATTTGGGCTTCGTCGGTGAAGTGGAGGAGGTCAACCCCGCCATCTTGCACCTGCTTGCCCGTGAGGGCTACATCCCTGTCGTCAGTTCCATTAGCGCCGACGAGGACGGCAACACGCTGAACCTGAACGCCGACCATGTGGCAGGGAAGATCGCCGCTGCCTTGCGCTGCACGAAACTCATCTTCCTGACCGATGTGGACGGCATCTATCGTGACCCTGCCGACCCGACAACCCTTCTGTCCACGCTGACGGCGACGCAGGCGCGGGAGTTGCTGCGGACGGGCGTCGTGGACAGAGGGATGGTGCCGAAGGTGGAAGGGTGCTTGGAGGCGTTGGCAGCGGGCGTCCCGCAGACCCACATCATCAACGGCGCCATCCCTCACGCCTTGCTGATGGAAGTCTTCACCGACAAGGGCATCGGGACGATGATCGTGCCCGACGGAACAAGTTTGTGAACCAATCCTTGCGCAAAATGGGCGCAACAATGCCCTTGCGAGTTGCCCAAAATCGGTTAAAATTTTTGTGTGCTGGCAAAGGGGTTTAGTGCAATGCTGTCAATGGGTAATTGAGGGGACGGCAAGAAGGCACGAACCCAACGCACCCAACTCACGCAAGGAGGTGTCGCCGATGGCACGGGCAGTTGGCATTGACTTGGGCACGACCAACTCGGTCATTGCGGTGATGGAAGCCGATGGCAATGTGAAGGTCATCCCGAACGCTGAAGGGTCTAACTTGACACCCAGCGTCGTCGCCTTCACGAAGGACGGGCAACGCTTGGTGGGCATTCCTGCCAAGCGTCAAGCGCTGCTGAACCCTGAAAACACCGTCTACTCCATCAAACGCTTCATCGGGCGCACCTACACGGCGACGGAAGTGGAGCGCCGACGCGTTCCCTACAAGGTCGTGCCAGGTCCCAACGACATCCCGATGGTGGAAATCCCTGCGTTAGGCAACAAGCGCTTCACGCCCGAAGAGATTTCGGCATTTGTCCTGCAGAAACTCAAGCAGGACGCCGAAGCCTACTTGGGCGAAGAAATCAAGCAGGCGGTCATCACCGTTCCCGCCTACTTTGACAGCGCCCAACGCACGGCGACTAAAAACGCGGGCGAAATCGCTGGCTTAGAGGTTTTGCGCATCATCCCTGAGCCGACCGCTGCAGCGCTCGCTTACGGCTTTGACAAGAAGAAGGAAGGTCTCATCTTGGTCTGGGACTTGGGCGGCGGCACTTTTGATGTGTCCATCTTGGAGATCGGCGAGGGCGTCTTTGAGGTCAAGGCAACGGCGGGTGACAGCCACTTGGGCGGCGACGACTGGGACGAGCGCTTGATGAACTACCTCGCCGACATCTTCGCCAACGAGCACGGCATTGACCTGCGCAAGGACCGCCAAGCCTTGCAGCGCCTCAAGGAAGCCGCTGAGAAGGCGAAGATTGAACTTTCGTCCATGCTGGAGACCGAGGTTAACCTGCCCTTCATCAGTTTCCATCCCGAAAAAGGTCCGCTGCACCTGAATGTCCGCATCACCCGCGCCAAGTTTGAGGAACTGACCCGCGATTTGCTGGAGCGTTGCGAGCGACCGTTCAAGCAAGCCCTTCAGGATGCGGGCGTCAAACTTTCGCAGATTGAAGAGGTCATCTTAGTCGGTGGCGCTACCCGAATGCCGATGGTTCAGGAACTTGTCCGCAAATTGACGGGCAAAGAACCCCATAAGGGTGTCAACCCCGATGAGGTCGTAGCCGTCGGTGCTGCTATTCAGGCAGCGGTTCTGACAGGCAAGACGAAAGACATCGTTCTGTTGGATGTCGTCCCGCTGTCTTTGGGCGTTGAGACTTTGGGCGGCGTCATGACAGTTCTCATTCCCCGCAACACGACCATCCCGACCCGCAAGAGCGAAATCTTCACGACGGCAGCGGACGGTCAAACGACGGTGGAAATCCATGTGCTGCAAGGCGAACGCCCGTTGGCGAAAGACAACCGAACTTTGGGCAAATTCTACCTGACGGGCATCCCGCCTGCCCCACGAGGTGTCCCGCAAATTGAGGTCACCTTTGACATTGACACCAACGGCATCCTGCATGTGACGGCAAAAGATTTGGCAACAGGACGAGAGCAGTCCATCGTCATCAAAGACTCCACCAACCTGCCTCGCGAGGAGATTGAGCGGATGATTCGGGAGGCGGAACAATTCGCCGAACAAGACCGCCGAATGCGCGAACTGGCAGAAACCCGCAACGAAGCCGATGCGCTCATTTACTCGGCAGAGAAGACGCTGAAAGAGCACGGCGAGCGCATCAGTGCGTCTGATAAGTCGGCAATTGAAGCGGCGATCAATGACCTGCGGGAGCGGATGAAAGGCGACGACATCGCCGCCATCCGCATGGGCATTGACCGACTCAAGGAGGCGATGTTCCGCGTCTCCGAGCAACTGTATCGGGCGGCGGCGCAAGCGACGGGCAGCGGCACGGATGGCGGCGAGGCACGGCGAGAGGCGACGACAGGCGGCGAGGTCATTGACGCCGACTACAAGCCTGCCGATTGAAGCGATGGGCGAAGAAGGCGAATTGCCAATCGTTCACTAAGGAGGGTGACGACGATGCGCCAATGGATGTCAACGCCGCGCCAGCAGATGACCGTGCTGGCGTTGACGATGCTGGTGGCGTTTGTCGTGGGCGTTTTAGTGAGCCGATGGCTGTCGCCGTTCCCATCTAACTTGACGGCACAAACGAACCCATCCACCCCGACGGTCACTTCCCCGCCGAAAGAGGCGTTGCGGGTGGCGGAAGCGTTGCAAGAGGCGTTTGCGTGGGTGGCGCAAAAGGTAGAGCCGTCCACGGTCACCATCATGGCGCCCCGTTTGGGAGCGCCCGCCTTGCGTTTCCGTTTCCCGCCCACACCAGGTCCTGACCCGTTTGAGGAGTTTTTCCGCCGCTTCTTTGAGCGGGGCATCCCAGAAGAGCCGGAAGGGCGTCAAGAGCGATCCCGCGAGTTAGCCCCGCGCGGATCGGGCGTCATCGTCAGCGAGGACGGTTACATCCTGACCAACCGCCATGTCGTGGAGGGCGTCAACCGCATCGTCGTCGCTTTGTGGAACAATCAGCGCTTTGAGGCGAAACTGATTGGCTCCGACGAATTCACGGACATCGCCGTCCTGAAGATTGAGCCGGGCAACACGCGCCTCGTCCCTGCCACTTTGGGCGACAGCGATAAAGTTCGGGTCGGCGATTGGGCGATTGCCTTGGGCAACCCCTTCGGGTTGCGCCAAACGATGACGGTCGGCGTTGTCAGCGCTTTGGGACGCACTCCCCGCGAGACAGGGGCGAGAATCGGTTACACCGAATTCATCCAGACCGATGCCGCCATCAATCAAGGCAACAGTGGTGGACCGCTGTGCAACATTCGGGGCGAGGTCATCGGCATCAACACCGCCATCCTTTCGCCGACGGGTGGCAGCATCGGCATCGGCTTCGCCATTCCCATCAACACCGCCAAATTCGTCATGGAGCAGTTGATCAAGCGGGGCAAAGTCGTGCGGGGTTGGCTGGGTGTGGAATTGCAGGATGTGGAAGATGTGCCCGACCCAGCGGCACTGGGATTGAAAGAACTGCGGGGCGTCATCATCAACGATGTCATCGCGGGTTCACCTGCGGAGAAAGCGGGGCTGAAACCGAAGGATGTCATCTTGGAATACAACGGCATCCCTGTCCGCAATATCGCCCACATCCAAAGCCTTGTCGGGCGCACCGCACCCGGCACGACCGTGCCCTTGAAAATCCTTCGGGACGGCAAAGAGATGACGGTCAATGTGCAAATCGGCGAACTGACGGAAGAAGCGTTGGCAGCGGCGACCAGCAAGGAAAGCGAGTGGCGAGGCTTGCTTGTCGGCGACTTGACCGACCAACTCCGTCGCCAGTTGAATTTGCCTGACAATGTGCGGGGCGTCGTCGTCTTAGCCGTTCGGCAAGGTTCGCCAGCGGCGCGGGCAGGCATTCGGCAAGGCGATGTCATCACCGTCATCGCCAATCAGGAAATCCGTTCCGTCGCCGACTTCATGCAAGTCACCCGTAACATCCGTCCGACCCGTTCCGTTCCCGTCACCATCCGACGGGAGACAGGTATGACGATGATTGTCATCCCGCCAGAGCAATGACCTATCACCTTGCGCCTATCGTTCCCTTGACAGCGGAAAAGGTGTGAAGGCAAGGGCGGGCAAGGAAGGTTTTGTTCTTCAGCCCGCCTTTGCCTGCCTTTGCAGGGTGGAGATGGTGAAAGTTGAGAAGCCGCAACCTGAAGAGGGCTTCCGCGTGGACTTGCCTTTGCAGCGAGGAGATGGTGAAAGGCGATGCCGAAGCGCAAAGGGGCGACAAATCGGTCGCCAGTCATAGATTGGGCAACTTTTGAGCGGAAGGGTTTGGAGCGGTTGAAGGAAATTCAACCCTTGCCCTTGCCCGACAAAGCCGACCATATCGTCGCCATTGAACCCGAAAGCGGCGGCTATGTCGTGGCGAAGACAAGGGACGAGGCTTATCGCCAATTCCATCGCCGTTTTCCGGGCAAGGTGGCGTTGGTCATTCGGGCGGATGGCGGACCTGTGATGCGCTTGAGGCACAAGAGGTGAACAGGATGGCGGCGATGGTGGAAGTGAAGGTTGTGGGGCGGCGCCGTTCGGTGCGGATGCCAGCGGTTGCGGAGGTAGAAGGCTATCGGCTGATTTTGGACGGGGACACCCATCAAGTTCGGTTCAAGCGGAAAAAGTGGAGGCGATGAAAGGTGCCAAATCGCAAGGAAGAGGCTAAGGATTTGCATCTGCCCGTTGATTGGGCATCGTTTGAGCGCAAGGCTTTGGAACGGCTCAAAGAAATCCAACCGCTCCTTTTGCCCGAAAAAGCAAACTACATCGTCGCCATTGAGCCTGAAAGCGGAGGCTATGTGGTGGCGAAAACAGTAGCGGAAGCAGCAGAAGAGTTTCGTCGCCGCTTCCCAGACAAACTCTACTTCATGGTTCGTGCCGATGGAGGTCCTGTGATGAGATTGAGGTTCAAATGAGGTGAAGGGAATTGGCTGCCTATGCTGAAGTTGAGGTCATCGGGCTTAGGGAGCGTCAGAGGTTGCTTGCAGTGATTGATACAGGCTATGACGGTTTCCTGTGTTTGCCTGTGGAAATAGCAGTCAGGCTTGGTCTGGAACTTGCCGGTTCACAGTGGGTTCAGTATGCTGATGGTCGCATTGAGCGGGAACTGGTTTTCCGAGGACGGGTTGCCTTCTTGGATGAGGAACGAGAGGTTGACATTCACATCACTGAAGCACCAGAAACCCTTGTCGGCTTGGCGTTGCTTCAAGGCTATCGGCTGATTTTGGACGGTGACACACATCAGGTTCGGTTCAAACGAAAAAGGAGAAGGTGACAGGCATGGCGACACAAGAGAAAGTGGCGGTTCCAAAGATTTTCTCGGTTCGCATCCGCAAGGACGGCAGCATCCCTGTGCCGAAGGAATTGTTGGAGGCGGTTCAGTGGCAACCTGATGACGAGGTTTTGGTCTTCGCTGAGAAGGGACGCCTTGTTGTCATGACCCGACAACAACTCGCTGACCTAATTGCGAAATTGCTCCAAGAGGCGCTCAAGGATGCCAATGTTGATGAACTTCTGAAAGAACTGGAGAGGGGACGCGAAGATGAACCGGAAAGGCTGTGATAGCGGCTTCTTCATACTGCTTGGAGCAGGAGACCCAAAAGTTCAGCAAATTTGGCAAGACGCTGCGTCTGGTCAGTTTGAATTGGTCATGTCAGTGATAAGCATCAACGAGGTGCTTGTCGTCTTGTATCGGCAAGGGAAGTTGGCGGAGGCTGATGGATTTCGGTCACTCATTTACTCGTCACCTTGGGTGCACATCGTCCCAGTCTCCATTTCCATCGCCGAAAAATCGGCGGGCTACCGACACGGGCTCGGGCTATCAACCGTTGACTCCATCATCCTTGCAACTGCGGTTGAAGAGAATTGCGGCGAGTTGCTGACGACGGACCGACATTTCGTCGCTG
>Ga0080007_1057794_pt1 | contig 11441 bp, 13 predicted proteins | sample OctOCTMetagenome_FD_69210 | JGI IMG/M metagenome (GOLD analysis project Ga0080007, IMG submission 69210) | Hot spring and microbial mat streamer communities from Octopus Spring Streamers, Yellowstone National Park, USA - OCT_B (SPADES... | ecosystem: Environmental > Aquatic > Thermal springs >...
GCGGCGATGCGGGAATGGGGAACCTTCGGCCTGCTCCCCCCGCTGCAGGAGGCGGAGTGGTCGCTGACGGTGACAGTGGGATAGTTTCAATCCCACCCCAGCGTTCCGGCTTCCTCAGACGGCAACCCCCACGGTGACCCCACCTCTGAGTTTCAAGGTCATAGCTTTCAATGCCGCCACTTTCAATGCCACCACGGCGTTCCTGCTTCTGCCCTCTCCCCCGCGGGGCGCTATCTGATCGCCCTGGTTTCAATGCCACCATGGCGTTCCTGCTTCGAGACGGTAAGGCTTCCCCGGGACGGCATCGATGCCGTGTTTCAATACCACCACGGCGTTCCTGCTTCGCTTGTGGCGCGCCCCGCTCAGGGGGTGACCCAGTAGTTTCAATGCCACCACGGCGTTCCTGCTTCCCCTGCGCCCCCTGGCCGCCCTGCTGGAGGTGGCAGCGTTTCAATGCCACTACGGCGTTCCTGCTTCGAGTTCGAGTTTCTGGTCGACGACGGGGCCGTGCCGAGTTTCAATGCCACCACGGCGTTCCTGCTTCGCTATCATCCGCCTTCCCCCAGCCGGTCTTCATCCTGGTTTCAATGCCACCACAGCGTTCCTGCTTCGGTGTGGCCCGCTATCTGGGCATTTCCCCAGATCGGGTTTCAATGCAACCACGGCGTTCCTGCTTCCCGGCCGGCGGCTGGCGCGGTTCATATTCCGCTTAGGGTTTCAATGCCACCACGGCGTTCCTGCTTCGAGTCGGCGTGGGCGCCTGGGCTCGGGCTGATGCCAGGTTTCAATGCCACCACGGCGTTCCTGCTTCATATGGTGTTCACTCTCATTCGTCCAAGCCCTGGGGCTTTCAATGCCACCACGGCGTTCCTGCTTCAAAGGGATCAACTGGATCCGCGCGCACAGCGTGCGAACTTTCAATGCCACCACGGCGTTCCTGCTTCACGGTAGCGTTCTGGTTTAGCCCCCCGGATACATGCCTTTCAATGCCACCACGGCGTTCCTGCTTCGTGGAAAACTCGCCAGTGGGGCGTATCTCTGTCTTGGTTTCAATGCCACCACGGCGTTCCTGCTTCCTGGCGCGAATTATTGTGATCGATACCCATCCAGAGCTCGTTTCAATGCCACCACGGCGTTCCTGCTTCGTCTGATCAGAAAGAGCAGAAAGAGTCTGATCAGACGGTTTCAATGCCACCACGGCGTTCCTGCTTCTGGCCAAGGCCCTCTCCGGCTCGCCGAAGCTGCACTGTTTCAATGCCACCACGGCGTTCCTGCTTCGCATTCGACCGGCCTCCTTGACCGCGTCAAAATCGGGTTTCAATGCCACCACGGCGTTCCTGCTTCCGCCGTGAAGCCGCGTCGGGCCGGGCGGTTGCCGGCGTTTCAATGCCACCACGGCGTTCCTGCTTCAAGGGACTTGGGGGGGTTCGCGCCCAGCCGGAGCCCGTTTCAATGCCACCACGGCGTTCCTGCTTCCGATGGTGGCTCGCGGGTGGACGCGCGCGGACCTCGGTTTCAATGCCACCACGGCGTTCCTGCTTCGCTGACGAAGTCCTTGGCTGGCCGCCCGCCCAAAGTGAGTTTCAATGCCACCACGGCGTTCCTGCTTCACTGGGTCGCGGGTCGCTTCCGCTTCAGCCCGGACCCGTTTCAATGCCACCACGGCGTTCCTGCTTCCTCTTTCTGGCTTACGAGCGCCAGACCCGGGAGCTGGTTTCAATGCCACCACGGCGTTCCTGCTTCGGGAGGCCAGGATGAGGCGGATGAAGAGGCGAATCAGTTTCAATGCCACCACGGCGTTCCTGCTTCCTCAAACCATACCACCGCAAAAATGCGTATTCCCTTGTTTCAATGCCACCACGGCGTTCCTGCTTCTCTCCCCACTATGGTGCCGACCGCGACGCCTGTGCCGTGTTTCAATGCCACCACGGCGTTCCTGCTTCTTTCGAGGACGGTCGGCTTTCATTCTTGGCGCTTCTCAGTTTCAATGCCACCACGGCGTTCCTGCTTCCATCATGTTATTTCACCGGATCGGAGCGAAACTCGCGAGTTTCAATGCCACCACGGCGTTCCTGCTTCCCTATTATACCACAGGGTGGTGGACTCTTTTCAAGTCTGGGACGGGACATCGAAGGGGATGGGGATCGTTGGGTTCGAACATCGGTCGGTTTCGACGGCTCCTTCGCCCCTTCCCCGTCCATCCCACCATCGGAGGTCCGCGGAAGCCTTTTCCGAACCCTCGATCATTTGCCCGTTCCGCAGCCTCGAAGGGTAGTCTTCTTGAAGACAAATGGATTGAAGAAGTGGAGTTCTGTTGCGTTGCGATGCGTCATTGGATTCGCCTTCCGCGGACCCCCGATCGCCGGATTTCCCATGGGGGTCCGCGGACGATTTTTGAGCGGGGTGGACGCAAGGTTAGACCGATCGGCGTCGGTCAGGATTCCCGCTCCAGGCGAACCTCCACCCAGCCGAAAGGCCGGATGGGGCGATCCCGCTCGTCCACCACCACCCGTCGGCTCCGCGGGAACGGGTCCCCGGGCCGGCGACGGCCCTTCGGGCGGATGTAGCGCCGCAACAATTCCTCAAACTCAGCGTCCTCGAAGGGCTCCCGCCCCAGGGTTTTGCTCTCCCATCCGCCGCCCCACCCCACCCGAAGCAGAAAGGCGTCCGCCTTCTCCTCCCGCATCCGCCGCAGCCGCCGCTCCAGATCCCCGTAAAACGCCTCCAGGGCGGTCAACCCGGCCGCCCGCGCCCACGCCGCCTCCTTCCGCACCCGGTCCAGGGCGAAATCCCGGGCCACCGCCGCCAGCCCCCGCACATACCGCTCCTTCCCTTCCCATCCCAGCTCCGCCGCCCCCACGGCCAGCAGCCCCTCGTCCACCGTCAAACGCCCCTCCAGCGTCATCCCCGGCCGCAGGGCCTCCAGAGCCAGGGGAGCCGCCTGGCGCGGACCGACCTGCACGACCGCCCGCACACCACCAGGGCCTCCTCCGGCGGCAAAGGCCCCGTGTCCCCCGGCCGCAACGCCCGCAACAGATCGTGGTGAGGATCCGACCCCAGCCAGCGCCGCTCCAGCGGCTGGGCCGCCCACTCCCGCTGCCGCCCCAGCTGCGACAACCGGATGGGCTCCCGTCGCTCCCGCCAGATCCGCCACAGGATCGCCGTCCGCAGCGCCCCTTTGAGGCTGCTCCCCGGCAGATACGGCCGGCCGTGCACGTCCTTGATGAAGGACCGCACGGCCCCCACCTTCGGATCCCCCTCCAGGGCATACAGGAACCATTCCTTCCGCCGGAAATCCTCGGGGCTCAGCCAGCGCCCCGGCGGCAGCCGCGTCAGGCGCTCCAGAACGGACGGCGTGAGCTCCGCCTCGGCGTAGCCCTGAAGCAGGCGCGACACGCTCAGGCGATAGAACCGCCCCTGGTGAACGGTGAAGTCGTATTCCCGCAGCAGCGTCTGCCCGTCCCCGATATGGATTTCGCTCAGGGTGCGGAGGATCACGCGGTATCGGGTCATCTTATGCCTCCCACGCCGCGGCGCTCAGCGGGATGGGGAAGGCCAGGCCGTAGCGCCACGAGGGGTGCGGGGCGCCCGGCGGCCGGATGTCGATCATCCGTCCCAGAGGGAGGCGGCCGCCCGCCCGGATCACCGCCCCGGCCTCCAGCAGCACCGCCGTCCGTCGCGGACGATCCGGGCCGAAGCCGGGAGCTCGCATCCATCCGCCCACCTCCACCAGGGCGTAGGCCGCCGGATCCCCTTCCAGCGCCCCGGCCTGCAGCTCCTCGCGGGTGGGCAGATAGCGCGCGAGGGAGACCACAGCGGGCCCGCTCCCCACCGGGAGCGCTCCCTGCGGATCCCGCTCGACCTGGAAGGCGCCTCCCCCTCTCGATCGCAGGCCTCCCAGGCCGCTCTCGCCCAGCTCGCTCAGGACCTCCTCGGCCCATTCCCGCCACGTCCGTCCCGCCCATGCGATCTCGTCGGCGCCGGCGCTCCAGGCGATGGCCATCCAGCCCGCCACCGGCAGGTCCGTCGGGAAGCGCACGGCGGAGATCCGGTAGAACGCCGAGCGCCGCCCGTAGCGGTCCACGGCCACCGCCGGGCGTCGCTCCACCTCCCAGAGGGGACGTTCCTCCGGGAGGCGCCGGCGCAGGCCTTTGGGGAGGGCCGTCCATTCGTCCTTCCGCATTCCGGCATGGCCCTCATGAAGACGGTGGAGATCCCCTTCGCCGGGCGTCCGGTTTTCCAGGGCCAGGCGGAACAGTCCTTCGGAGAGCCAGCGGAGCCTTCGGAGGCGCGGCCACGCCTCGGGTTCCGCCCGGAGCCCCCAGCTTTCCGGGCGGGGGAAGAAGCGGAGGGTAGGCCCATCGGCGGGGGCCAGGGCCGGGAAGACGCCGGTGAGCAGGAACGGCGGCCCCTCCGGCCCGGGCTCGGCGAAGGGCCGGACGAAAGCGCGGGCGGCGTCCGGCCCGCCCCGCTCGGCGATCCGGGCCACCATGGCGGCGAACAGGGTGTCGGAGGGGATGAACTCCCGAACCCCTTCCCCGCCGAAGGGATCGCCCACCCGGAAGAATCGGGAGATCGGCTGCAGGCGATAGAAGGTCACCTGCCGGATCGCCATGGCCATCGGAGGTCCTCCCTTCGGCCGTCGGCCTCAGGAGATGTGCGGTCGGATCGAATCCAGCAGCGCGGGCAGCGCTCGGCGGAACTCCGCCAGGTCCGGGATCGGATCCCTGCTGATCCAGGAGATGGCCTCCGGGTAGAGGGCGGATGGGGCGGCGATCTTGTAGCCCAGCCGCAGGCGGCGGAAGGCCACCTGGCCGCTGCCCCGGGATCCGTAGCCGCCCAGGTAATCGTCCTCCACCAGCCCCATCGCTTCCACCACGTGAAGGAACCAGTCCAGGTCCCGGGGGAAGTAGATGTGATAGACCATGAGGGCCCCGGCTTCGTCGGGGGCGCCGGGCGCGCCGAAGCGGCGGGCCCGGAACACGGCGCCGGCGGGCACGCGTTCGATCTGGCGGGGGACGGCGGCGGAGGTGATGCGGTCGATGGCCGCCTCCCATTTCACCTCCGTGAAGGGCAGGTCGGTGTCCGCGCGGCGCAGGGCCTCCCGGCTCCCGTCGGTGAGGAAGGCGTCGCGGACCACCAGGCGGGTGGGGTAAGCGAAAGGGAGCTCCCCGGGGACCCCGAAGATGTGGCACACCGGGCAGTCTCGGTAGCGCTCCTCGGTCTTGCAGACGTGGATGCGGGCCTGGCCGATGGGGTGGTTGGGCTCGTATCCGCCCCAGCGCTCCAGCAGGCTGCGCATCTTGCCTTTGAGGGAGGAGCCGGGGAGGATGGGCTCGTCGGTGATCGGGTCGCGGATCACCGGGCTGTCGACGCCGCCGATGGCCACCTTGCCCCCGGCCCCGCCGATGTGCAGGCCGGTGACCGCATGGATCTCGGCGTCCAGGAACAGACGCCCTCGCAGCCGGAGTTCCTCAGGCATCTTCGCCTCCTGTTCGGGGCAGGGTTCCGGGTTTCTCAGCGCCTCTCCTGGTAGAAGCGGTGATAGGCCACGATGGCCTCGAAGAAGTCCACGAACCGCCGGAAGTCTGAGTTCCGCTCGATGCGGTCGATGGCGCGCTCCAGGGCTTCGATGAGGGGCTGCATGGCGTCGCCCCGCAGGCGGGCGGCCTGGTAGGCCATGCGGGGCTTGAGCAGCTGCAGGCGCCGCCAGATCCGGGGGTCCAGCCGTTCTTCCGGGCCCTGCTGCTGCTGCTGCCACTCCTTCTCGATGCGGCGGATCTCGCCGAAGAGGTTGCGGAGCTGGTGGGTGGTCAGGTTGCGTCGGGCCAGCTCCCGTCCGAGGGCCTGGCTGACCCTCACCATCAGCTCCGCGGCCTCATCCTCGGCGATGATGCGGTCGATGTCCCGGAGGTTGAATTCCGCTGTCCCGGCCATCGTTTTCCTCCCTCACGCGGAATCGGCGGGTGGTTGGCGCGCGCATCCCTCCTCGCGGCGGGTGCGCAGCTCCGCCCAGCGGGCGGCGGGCGCCCAGATCTCCGTGAGGAGGCGGTGGAGGGCCATCGGCCCTCCGCGCTCGTCCTGCCCATCCCATTCCCGGCGCATCGCGTCCAGGACCTCCCGGAGGGGATCCTCGGGAGGGGTGAGGTCCTGCCAGCGGCGGATGAAGTAGGCGGCGCGCCAGATGGAGGGGAACAGGGTGGGTCGGTCGGCTCCATCCCGGGACGTCCGGCGGGCCCGTTGCCGGTCCGCGCCCCAGCGGATGAGGGCGAAGAGCAGGCTTCGGCCCCGGCCCGGCCGGGGGCCGGCGGCGGCGCCCTCCACCCCCTGGCGGAACCGTTCCGTCCACCGGAGGACCGTCCAGAAGGCCTCTTCGGGGCCCCAGGGGAGGGTCTGCTCGAGGAAGCGCAGGGCGTCTTTTGTCTTCCCGTCGGGTCGCCGGTAGGATTTGGCGCCCTCCTCCAGGGCGCGGCCGGCCTCCTCGGCGAAAAGGTGGATGGCCTCCCGGCCGTCGTGGAGGGTGAGGGCGGCGCTGAGGGTCAGGCGGGGGTGATGGCCGGTGTATTCCGCCAGCTCCCGGCGCAGGCGCGCGGCCAAATCGGCCACCACATCCCAGGCCCCCACGATGAACAGATCGTCCCCCCCTGCGTAGACGGCGTAGAGCGTGTCCGGGCGTCCGGTTTCTTGCTCGACGGTCTCACAGAGGGTTTCCACGTAGCCTTCGAAGAATCGGGAGAGGGCGCTGCTGAGGGCCATCAGGCGGGCCAGGCGCATGGCCTTCCCCAGGCCCCGGCTGAACAGCGCGCCGGCGCCGTCGAGATCCGCCCGCAGCACCCCCAGGCGCTGGATGCCCCGGGAGGAATACTGGAGCATGGTGAAGTCCCGCACGTCGCCGGCTTCCGGCATTTCGTCGGGATCGTCGTAGCAGCGGCGGAAGCGCTCCCGGTCTTCGGGCCGCACCCGGGGCGCGCGGCGCAGGAGGAAGCGAGGGAAGAAGGCGAGGGGCCGATCCGGAAGGGCCCGGCGGACGCGTTGTCGGAGATCGGGATGATCCTCCACCAGCCAGATCAGCGCCCAGCCTGTCTCCGGGGGGTCCGGGGAGGGCCTGGGCCCGGAGGCGCGGAACAGGGAGACGGCGAAGCCGAAGGCTTGCAACGCCTTCTCCCACGGGGCGGCCCGCTCCGGCCGGTCGGGCAAGGAAGGGGGCTCCTGCTCAATCCAGGCGATGGCCTGCAGATCCACGGCCGCGCGCCCCAGGTCCTCAAAGGATCGACACCGCCGGCACTTGCCGCGGCCCTCCTTCTCGACCACGATCTCCGCGTCCTTGCGCCCCCGGATCCCGCACACCATGCAATCCGTCCACTTCTCGGCGTGATCCGCCGGGTTTTCAGGCTCTTGGGAGGAATGCGGCCGCTCCCCGGTCAGGAAGGCCTCCCAGTCCTCCGGGGGAAGGCCTTCGAGGCGGCGCGCCTTGGCCTGGGCGAGGCGGCGGTGGAGGGCCTCGAAGGCCTGTTGCAGGCCCTCGCCGTGCAGCTCGTGGGGGCGGATGGGGACGGCGGCCAGGACCAGCGCGAGGGAAGGTCCGTGGAAGGCGGCCAGGCGTCGGGTGACCTCCCGGCGGATCTCCGGCAATCTCGCCTCATCCGAAGGGCGGGCCAGCAGGAGGAAATGTCCCCCTCCGCTGTAAAGCAGGTTGGTGAGGGGCAGATCGAGCCGGCGCAGGACGAAGAGGGCCACCGCTTCGCTGAGCAGCTGCAGGTAGAGCGAACGGCCTCGCAGCCCTCGGGCCGCGCCCTTCCCGGTCACCTGGTAGAGGAAGCGCTGAATGCCGGAGACGTCTCCCTTCACCAGGAGGGCCACCGGCGGCGTGTCGGCCGATGCGTTGGACCCGGCCTGCAGGGCTGCTTCCCATCGGGCCAGGCGCTCCGGGGGGGCCTCGGCGAGCAGGGCAGCGAAAGCGCCCACCGTCCGGCCGTGATCGTAGCGGGAGATGTCGGGGGCGGGGCCGGGGAGGCACCACGCGAATCGGGCCATGGCGCCCATGGCGCCGGCCACCCGGGCGGACGGATGATCCCGGGCGTCCCGGAGGGCCTCCTCCAGGCTTTTCTGGAGGTTGTCCTCCAGGTTGCGGAGGGCGGGTTCCGAAGGATCCTCCGGCGCGGCTTCTTTCGGGAAGAGGGTTTCACGCTGGCGGTTCAGGGGGAGGAGCGGGTAGACGCGCGGGGGGCCGCTGGCGCCCTCCACGGCGTGGAAGATGGAGGTCAGGGCGGAGGGTCTGCGGTCGGCCGGCATCGGGGCTCCGGCGCTCAAAGCCTCGGCCAGGCGGAGCCGGGAGGCGGTCTCGGGATCCGGTTCCGGCTCCAGCCCGGCGACGAGCCGGAGCCCTTGAAAGGCAGCGGAAAAGGGATCCCGCACGCTCACGAGGACGACGACTCCTTAGTTGCATCTTGCATTTTCTGAACAATCCAAATCAATCCACCAAACTGTTTTTCAAACAAGTTTTTATCCATCCCTCTGATTATGTAGGTGCCTATCACACCATGGCTACCATAAATACCCGACAAATTTCCGATCAAGCTGATCGGAAATTTAACCGAGGGGATTGGAAAGTTCTGTTGGCAGAGCAAATTCATGATTTCGCAAAATTTCTTGTGTATTAATGATTTTGTTATTTTATTAGATCCCAAAACCCCTTGATTTATGAGATATTCCAATGTTGATTGATCAAGGATCGCGGGAATAAGAAGGCTCATAAGTTCGGAGGGCCATGATTGAAAAAGATGGTTCAGGGTGCCATCACAGAGTGCGCTCAGGTCGTAATCTTTTGTGGATAGCGGGTATATCGTGATGTAAAGCAGACCACCATCTTTCGATTCTAATATATAAAAAAGATTCGTGGATAGTTTTTCTGAAAATCCCTCCGAGTTCAACACTTCCCATATCTTATGGTACATATCCTTGGCCTTCACCTCCGGCGAATCTCGATCCGAATCGATAACGATAAGAATGCGATCATGATTTCGGTATTCTTGTCTTATTATTTGAGGTATTTTTCCTATGCCTTCCGATTCAATTATTCTAATTCCTGAATGTTCTTTCTGTTAAATATTTCTGAAAGGATTTTCCTGTCATCTGGACCTTCCACGATGACCAGCACTGAAGCGGCGGGAGCAGAGGGACTCGGGGCGGTGGTCTGCGCAGTCATCTCTCGTCCTCCGGAGTGGCTTAACGATGTTGAAGGAACTGCAGGATCTCGCTGAGGGTCTCATCCGAAATCCTGCGGCGCGCAGGGGGTTGACGGCCGAAAAGCAGAGAGCGAGGATCCCGCTCCGTTCGAAGCATCAGGTCCAGATCCTCCAGGGAGAAGGAGGGGCTTTCCAGCTGGCCGGTTCGCTCATCCCGGCGTAGGAAGACCATGGAGAAGACCTCCCGATCCGATCGTCCCATGAAGATGTCCCGGAGGGCCTTGAGGATCTCCAGGCTCTGGGTGGCCAGGACGATCTGGAGGTGATCGCGTTCGGCCAGCGTATCCACCAGGGCTTTCATCAGCCGGGGGATGGCTTCCGCATGCTGGTTGGCCTCCAGCTCATCCCAGAGGAACAGGCCTTCTTGGAGGATCGCCAGCATGCACAGCGCCCGGAACGCGGCCTGGATCCCGTCTCCCATACCGGGGATGGGGATGGCAGCTCCGTGTTCGAAGATCGCCCACACCGTCGTTTTCCCGGCGCGTCCGCCTTTCCCGCCGGAGAGCCGGAGAGGGCCCAGGCCGTAGATCTCCTTCAGCCGGTCGGCGACCCAGCGGTCCCGCTCGCCCTTCCAGATGACGGGCGTCTCCTCCTCTCCAAACCACAGGCTCTCCTCGACCTCCTCGCCGGTCTCCGGATCCATCAGCGCGGCCCGGAGCATCTGCTTCCAGCGGCTGCGGGTCATCTCGGCGCGCGGTGCGATCAGGAGGATCTCAGCCGAATCCGCGGATGGTAGTTCAACCAGCGTGGGCGGGAAAGAAGCATTCGAACCAGGTGGCGTGGGGGTTTCTCCTCCCTTGTCCGCTCTTGATCCCCGGCTGCTGGCTCCGCTGAAGGGGCTTGCGGGTCCTCTGACTCTGTTTGCAATTCCAGAGCGCCTTCGAGCTCCCGGGTTTCGAGATTGGGGTATCCGTGCCGCTGGAACACATGACGCAGGGGAAAACGGCCGATGGGATCCGGCTCCTCCACGAGCAGCGTCCCCTCTCGAGGGTTGGCGGCCAGATACAGGGCCTCCAGGACAGCCGTTTTGCCGCTGCCGTTCAGGCCGAGGAGCACGGTGAAGGGGGCCAGCGGGACGCTTCCGGACTCAATCCCACGGAACCTGCGGATCTCCAGGCGCTCAATGACCGGTAGGCGGCGCATCGCGTTCACCTCGCTTTCCTCTGGCGACTGTTCCGGCCGGGAGGAGGAGCTGCCCGGCCCGGGCGAGCCATCGGGCCCAGCCCGGGCCGGGCAGGACGAGGGCGAGGGCAGGGGAGGTCACATGTTGCGGGCGTTGTAGCCCGGGCCCTCCTTGTAGAACTTGTAGTTGAAGGGGATGTCCTCCCGGAGGTTGACCACCTCGCCGCCCTTGGCCTCGTAGCGCTCGATGTCCCCCGGCGCGCGCATGATCATGCGCACCTGGCCCGGCTTCATCGTGTAGGCCTCCGGGACCTCGTCCTCGGGGAAGATGGCCTCGTAGGGGCACTCGGGGACGCAGGCGCCGCAGTCGATGCAGGTGTCGGGGTCGATGTAATACCAGGGCCACTGATCCTCCGGCTTGCCGGGGACGATGCACTCGACCGGGCAGACCTGCGCGCAGGCACCGTCGCGCAGACAAAGGCTGGTGATGATATGCGTCATCGCTTCCCTCCTGATGGTGGATTGATCTGGAGGAGAGCGGAGGCCCCGGGGCCATTCGCGATGTTCGCCGGGGCCCGCCATCGTCGGAACGTTCGAGGCCATTCTATCCGATGGCGGAAGGCCCTGTCAATAGCCTGCCCCCAGGAGCGTTCATCCGGCCCGCCGCGGGCTTAAGAGCCAGGGTTCGGGGCGAAGGCTTTCCGCAGGGCCGGCTTTCGCCGCGACCATCGTGTGATCGAAGACGGAGGTTCTGGGCGGAAGCCCCTCCTACAAAAACCGCCTTTTTGTAGGAGCGGCTTTAGCCGTGACCCTTTGTGTCATCGAGTGCCATAGGTTAGGAGTTATCGGAGCGGTCTTCACTGCGACTGACCTTCGGAGAGAAGTTCGGACAGGGGGTGGTAGAATTGGGCGGAATCCTCTTCGGGGGAGGTAGGAGTGATGGCCGAGGTTCTGCCTTTGGGGCAGATAGAGCAATTCATGGCCGAGATCTTGGAGCGGGACGAGCACGCCCAGAAGGCCGCCCGGTTGGTCCAGGCGATCCTGGAAGCGGATTCTTTGCGGATTTCGGACCTG
>Ga0080007_1073716_pt1 | contig 11432 bp, 10 predicted proteins | sample OctOCTMetagenome_FD_69210 | JGI IMG/M metagenome (GOLD analysis project Ga0080007, IMG submission 69210) | Hot spring and microbial mat streamer communities from Octopus Spring Streamers, Yellowstone National Park, USA - OCT_B (SPADES... | ecosystem: Environmental > Aquatic > Thermal springs >...
CCCCCGCCCAGCCGTTCCGCCGCCGCGGCACGAGGCTTCCGACGGCGACGCCGTCCACGAGATCCAGCAACCCTTCCGCCCGCAGCCGGCCCAGGACCTCCCGAACGAAGGCGGCCAGGTCCTCCGGATCCGCCCCGTGGACCGGGATCATCCAGCGCGGACGGCGATGCGGCGGCATCCCCGCCAGCGCCCGCCCCGTCCGCAGCGCGGCCTCCAGGGTCTCCCGCCGCCGCCTTCGGGCCTCCTCGGGATCCAGGCCCGGCGGGATCGGCCAGTCCAGGGAGGCGATGCGGTCCGCCCCCCAGTCGAGCTGCAGGCCCAGGATCCCCTCTGGAAGGCGGTCGGGCGGGATGCCGTAGCGGGAAAGGTCCAGATGCGGATCCAGGATGAGGGCGAATCCGCCGGAATCCACGAAGAGCTCGCCGCGCCAGTCGGCGCAGGGGCGGTAGTGCGCGCGCAGCGGCCGGCTCCGCCAGCGGGCGAGGGCGGGAGGATGAACCTTGAAGTCGAGAAAGTGGAGGGCCGAGGTGAGGATCGGCAGCGGCGGATCGCGGCGCAGCAGCCCCAAAGGATGCGCCCACAGGATGTCCCGCCAGATGCCGCCGCCGCGCGGCGTGGAGCCGGTGACGAAGCAGGCCACCGGATACAGGATCGGGTCCATCCGTCCGCCGCCTCCCGCCAGATCCGGCCCGATCGTATCCGGAGCCGGCCATCCTGTCAAGGGGCCAGGCGGATGCCGAAGCGCCCCAGCTCCTCCCGCAGGAAGGCCAGGGCGTCCCCTCGCGGGTTGGACGCCAGATGCAGCAGCTCCACGTTCTGGGTCAAGCTGCGGGCCAGCAGGTTCGCCGAGGTCCGCAGAACCAGGCGGTCCGTGATGATCGCCTTGGCATGAAGGTCCGGGACCTCGCGCAGCGTCAGGATCTCCCCGGCGGCCCGAGCCAGGGCCTCCGACCGCCCGTCCCGCTCCCGCAGGATCAGCAGGAAGCGCATCCCCCGCTCCTCCGCCAGCCACCGCAGCGCCCGGGAGAGGGGGACTTCCCCCTCCAGCCGTCCGGCCCGGACGCCTTCCCAGCGGTAGACCCGCAGGAGCACGTCCTCCGCCCACGGGCTGACCAGGACCGCCCGGCGCCCGGGCGGGGATGTCAGCAGCAGGGTCGGGATGAGCCAGGGCAGCGCCTTAGAGGACCAGGACGACATATTCCCCCTTCGCCTCGTCGGCCCAGATCACCGGGCCCGGAATCCCCTCCCGCCCCCACTCCGAGGCCGGGATCCGCCGAGCCAGGGAGGCCACCAGCTCCTCTGCCTTCTGCCGGGAGGCCTTCTCCATCTTCCGATCCGCGCGATCCGCGCGTCGAGCATGGCATTCAAGGGTCTCGATGCAGACCGGGCAGCCGTCCTCCGCCGAGCATGTCGGCTGGCCCTCCCCCCGGCGAGCCTCCGCTGCGGCCTCCCGGACGATGTCCCGAATCGTCTCATCGTCGGGAGGCAGCCCGAACTGCTGGGACAGCCGCCTCTGGAGCTCCTCCTCGTCCTGCCAGTCCTTTCCTTTCCGCTCGGCCCAGTAGATGGGGCAGGCGGCGGTGGCGACCATTTCCCGGTAAACGGCCGCGGGATCCCGCTGCAGCGTGTCGGCAAAGACCTCGCTCAGCCCGGCTCCGCCCTCGAACTTCTCCCAGACCACGACGGCTCCCTCCTGCGGATCCAGGGCGTATCCCAGCTGATCCTCTCGCACCCCGGTGATGGCCGCCGCGACGCGCAGCAGCAGGTGGGCCGCCGCATGGAGGACGCGAAGGCGCTCTGTGTCCTCTTCCGGCCCGGGCAGCCCGGAAACCCGCCAGCGGATCCCGCGGGTCTGGATCTCAAAATAGAAGGGGCGATGCAGCCAAGCGTAAAACGCGGCCTCTTCCTGCCTCCGCCCCATCCCCTGCGGCTTCTCCTCCGAATATCGAAAGAACACCTGGGATCCTCGAACGCAGGACCAGAGCAGGATCCCAGGCAGATAATCGAAGCTCCGGCCGATGGGCACGGGGTCCCGAGTCGGCCGCAGGCCGTGATCCGTGAACACTCGGTGGACGTAAAGGGAGCCGGCGCGGAGGCTTCCCTTCTCCCCGCAGTTCGGGCAGCTGTCCCCCCTTCGGCTTAGGGAAAGGTCGTAAGCCTGGAAGCACCTCAGGCAGAGGCTCACCCGATCGTTCTCGTCGCTCTCCACCTCGCGAACCCGAAGGCGGCGGACCCCGACCGCCTGGCCGGATCCTTCCGGAAGGGAGACCGTCGGACCCCAGACATAAGCCCGGAGCTCCACCGAAGCGAACTTCTTCCCATGGCGGACGGACCGGGGATCCGTCCTTCCGTCCAGCATGGTCAGGTTGTCTTCATAGCGATAGTGGGTTCGGTAGGGAACGAAAAGGCTCGTCAGATAAATGAGAGGCTCAACGGCCTCCTGCCGCTCCCCGCGCCGGCTGATGGACTCCACCACAAAGGTCTTGGCGCTTTCAAAGTAAGCGTCCGGGACGTAAGCGGAGAGGTCGGACGGGCAGCCGTGATGCTCCAGTCCCTCATGGAGCAGATACATGGCCCGGCTGACGATGCGAACCACTTCGGCGGGGATGTATCGAGTGTAGTCTTTGGCGAAAAGCCTGCCCAGCTCCCGGAAGAAGTCGTGCCAGGCCCGGCCGCGCTCGAAGCTCTTCCGAGCCTCGGAGGACCCGCCAGGAATCAGATCCTTAATCATCCGGATGGCTTCCAGCAAGATCGTGGGATCTTCCTTAAAGCTGAGGTCGACTCGGTCGACAAGCTGATTGTAGAACTCCACCGTCCACGTCTTAAAGCCCTCCATGCGCTGCCGCATCTCCTCTTCGGAAAGGCCTCCCTCCAGCCAGGCGTAGACGGCCCCTTCGATCTCTTCCAGCTTCTCCCGAGCCTCCGGACTTCGAAGCTGCCGGCGCAGCTCGGGCAGCGTCCACAGGATGCCCATTTGCTTCTCCCAGGCGTCTTGCTCCGCCTTGATCCACTCTTGCAGCGAACTCCATCCCTCATCCCGCCGGGAGGACGCGATGTTGTCGAGGGGCTGGGCGTATCGCTCTATGAGATAGGGACATGAGCGCAGCCTCTCCATCGTCCAGCGCCAGAGGGCCTCGATCTTGTCGCTTGCCCTGGCGGAAAGGTCCAGCAGCTCGTCCCGAGCCCGGCTCAGGGCTTGATGGATCTCCCGGATCACAGGGTTGTCCGGATTCAGAGGCAGCTCGTAGCTTCCGCTGATCAGGCGGTGGCGGCGGAAGAGATAGAAATGGTCGGACGGCTCCTGGCCCAGCACGACCACCGTATGGGCGACGCTGTCCGGCGCCCGACCCGCCCGGCCCCGCCGCTGGATGAAGTCAAACACCGTTCGGGGCGGACGGTAGTGGAGGGTGGCCTGGATGGAGGGATCATCAATCCCCACCTCCAGGGCCGAGGTTCCGATGACCGCATCGGCGGCCAGGGCCCGAGAGCCGGTCGTTATCCCGGTGATCCTCTGAAGGGAGAGAGGCTGATCGCGGACGTCCCGGGAGGAATGGCAGCGTGGGCCGCCGCGAATCCCCCGCCAGCACTCTCCCCTCCAGTAGATCCGATCGCAGGTTTGGGGATCCCGACGGGGGCAGCGCTCTCCATCGAACTCAATCCGATCGGCGACCGTCCGAAACTCCCACAGCCTCCTGGTCCGCTCAGCGTCCCCCAGCTTGCGGTGAAGGCGCCCGGCCAGGTCCAGGGTGTCGACGAAGATCAGCATCCGCTCCCCTTGCGGGGCCAGCAGGGCATGGCCCACCGCCATCGCCGTCTGGATCATGGTGGAAAGGGCGCGCTCGCGAAACGCGAGGGGCGCCTGAAGGAAGTAAAAGACCTCCAGCCCTTGACGAGCCTGAGGATGCTGATCGGCCCGCACGACCCGAAGGGCATCGGGGGGAACATCTCCCAGGAAGAGGAGCTTGGCGGCGAACTCCTCCGGATCCGGGATGGTGGCGCTGGAAACGATCAGGAGGAGATCCTCCCGACGGCCCTGCCGCGCCGCCTCGCTCAAGCGCCGAATCAGGTGGGCCACATGGGCCCCATACAGGCCGTGATAGAGGTGAGCCTCGTCCAGAACAAGCCCATGCAGAGAAGAGATGTATCCCCGAAAATCCGCGTCCAGGAGCATGCGGTCGACGGATTCCACCGTGGTGAGCATCAGATGGGGCAGGATCTGGACGTGATCCTCCTTGGAGAGGGAGACGCAGACGTGCTCCGAGCACCGCGGACACTGCAGCAGGGATCGCCCGACGACGTCCTGATCATGAACGAGGCCCTGAGGCGATTCGCACCACGGGCATCGATCCAGGAGCAGGAAGCGGTCGCCCTCAAAGATCCGATCGTCATCCCGATTTTTCAGGGTTTGGTCCCGACGGGCCCGGATCCCCGAAAACTGCATGCCCACGACGATCCTCTGATTCGGCGCGTGGAAGCGCTTCTCCGCGCTGCGCACATACCGGAGGACTCGACGGAGCTGGTCCTGCGCCAGAGCCAGGCGCGGATACAGGATGGCGAAGCGCGGCGTCGAGGTTGAGGAAGAACGCGCAAGCGCCCTGGCGACGGCATGGACAAGGGGCAGGAGGAAGATCTCAGTCTTGCCCCCGCCGGTGGGGGCGACAAGGACGACCGCCGCCGGCTGGCCTTGCCCCGCTCGCTCCAGTCCCCAGCGCACTGCTTCCCAGCCATGGGCCTGGAACTCCGAGTAGAAGGGGAACCCGCCCAGCTCGGCTAGCTCCCCCAGAATAGGATGCCGACGCCTTAAATCGTCGGGCGCAAGGCTCCGAATCGGGGCCAGCCGCTCCTGCGCCTCCACTCGAAGGCGGCCGACCAGTTCTTCGCCGGTCTCCGAAGCGGCCCAGCGCTGGCGCAGGGATCCGAGGACGCGGGCCGCCTCGATAGGAACCAGCGAGGAGAGATTCTGGCCGAGCGGGATCCGGAGAGCAAAGGAGGGATCAATTTGCTGAAGCAGCCCTTGGAAGAACAAATTATTGAAAGGGGGGACTCCATTGTTTTGATTGATCTCCTCCAGGATACTTCGCAGCAAGTTGAGCTCCTGATCCGAAATCCGGCCGCTGGTCATAGCTCATCCTCCTGACGAAAAATGAGCACGACTTTCACCGCTCGCACCCGATCCCATCCTTATCCCTATCGAAGCGATGGGGATCCCCGTAGCGATGGTCCACCGGGAATTTGCGATAGGGGATGTCCTTGCAGGACAGAACCGGCGGCGGCGGCGGGATGCACACCGTGGGATAGGCCGGATGACAGTTCCCCGCCGGCGCCGGCGTCGGCGCCCGCGTCGGAGCCGGCGTCCGGGTCGGCCCGATGCGAGGGGCCGTCGGCGTCGGAGCGGGCGCCGGCAGACCCCACAGCCCCCGACCGGCCGAGCGGGCCTCCCGCTCCGCCGCCCGGAAAGCCTCCGCGCAGGAAACATCCGGCGGCACGGTCATTGCCTGGGCGTAGCCCCCCTCCACCAGAGCGCGGTTGACGAAGACCTCCCCCGCGAAGACGTAGCGCAGAAGCCTCCCATAGCGGTCCGTCTCCGAGACGTCCCGCACGAGCCGCAGGGGCTTGCCCTCCACCAGGGCGCGGTTGGCGGCCGCGGCCTCGGCGTAGAAGGGCTGGCCCCGCTCCGGGGTGTTGACTCCGATGTAGCGCACCCGGTAAGCCCGGCCTTCGATCTCGGCCTCGATGGTGTCCCCGTCCAGGACCCGGACCAGCCGGGCTTGCTGCACGGGGCGGCCGGGCGGGACGCAGTCCGCCCCCGGCAGGGCCCGCAGGGCCTCGGAGTCCACAGCGGGCGCCGGCGTCGGCACGGGGAGAGGCGTGTCCGTCGGGGCCGGCGTGGGGGAAGCGGGCGGCGCCGGAGCGGGCGCGAAGGCGGGCGTCTCGGGCGCCCGGGGCGCGCCGCCGCATGCCAGGCCGAAGGCCAGCAGCGCGGCTCCGGCGGATCGGAGCGCGCGCCGCCGGGAAAGCCCCCTCAGGAGGCGGCCCTCGCGGACCAGGCTCTCCATCGTCGCCTCCCCTCCCTCACCCGAGGACCCGGATCAGGCGGCGGGTCCCCACGATGTTTCCCTTCTCGTCCCGCACCGCCCCCGATCCGGTGTCGGGGACATAGATCCCTTCCGGCGCCACGCACTCCCGGGCCCAGGCCTGGGCGATCGGGAGCGAAACGATCCACACCGTCTCCGGATCCCCGGAGGGGATCGGGGGAACCTCAAAGAGACGCAGCGCCACCGGGATCCGGACGCCGTCGAGGAGAATCGGGTCTCCCTCCTCGTCCCTCTCCTGCATCCGGAGGGCTTCCCCGGAGCGAGGAATGACAAGAAGGGGGGCCACCTCCCGGCCGGTCTCCGGATCGTAGAACTTCCCGCCCTCCGCCCGAAGACGCGAGGGGGCATCGGGCGGGAAGATGACGACGTCGTGAGGCGTGGCGTTGATGATCCTCATGGCCGATCCTCCCCGAGGATCTCCTTCAAGACCTCCCGGTCCCCCCTCCAGAACCGCTCCGCCGCATCCACCAGGGCGAAGCGGCCGGCCGGGGAGAGGGAGCGCGTTTTCTGCGTCAGGGGATGCTGTTCCCCCAGCCGATCCGCCAGATCGGCCCACACCAGGTGGGCGGTGTGGGCTGTGTGCAGGATCCCATTGAGGATGCCCATGATCTCCATGACCTCGCCCTCCGTCAGACCCAGCTCCTGGATCTCCCGGAGCCCATGGGCCAGGAGGACCTGGTAGCGCTCCAGGCACTCCCGGGCTACAGCCCCGCGCGCCTCTCCTGGACGCCGCCGGGCGTCCAGGAAGGCCAGGAGCTCCGGGGAGGCCCGGAGGCCCACGAAGTTGGCAGAACCAGCCCTCTCCTCCCGCGCCTTTCGGGCCATCTCCGTCCTCCTTGTCATTGTCGGAATCCAAACAAGGCGGCGGCTCCTCCCCGGGCCCGGAAGGGGCCGTATGGAAAGGCCGTCTTCGGCGCCCCCTGCCGGGACAGCCGCAGCCCCAGGCTGAAGGTCCCGCCCAGCAGAACCCCCACAACAGCGCCCGCAGGCCCTGAGAGAAGCCGGTGATCCGCACGACTCAAAGCGGCGAGGCCCCGGGACGCTTCCGCCGTCCCGGGGCGGTCATCTCACCTCGCTTCCGACATGAGGCGGGCCCAGCCCCGTCCCTCCCGGACCGCCTCCAGAACCAGCTCTTCGAAATCCGCGGGGGCGATGCTGTAGCTGGGATCCCCGCCATGGCTTGACCCCAATTGCGTTCCGCAATTGGGGCAGTGGTAGGTTCGGCGCCAACCTACAGAGCTGGAGATGGCGAATTCCCGCTTCAGGCTGTGCCAGCGATTCCAGCGCTTGCAGTTGTGGCAAACCACCTCCACCTCCTCCAGCCGGCTCCGATCCAGGTCAGCCTTCCCCCAACGAGGGAAGGCCGGGAACGCATCGTGGTTGATCCGGACCCCATCCTTCCCTGCTGTTAGCTCTTCTGCAAACCAATCCTCGAAGGATGGGGTCTCCTCGTAGAGCGTCGTCCGGCAGATAGGGCATATGAACTTCCGCCGGCGCGCCACGATCCCGCCCTCCACGACGACCAGCCGCAAGAGCGGGATCCACTCTCCGCATCCTTTGCACCAGATTTCCTTCATGGCTTCCTCCTTTCGTGGGATCGAGGACTTTCGTGGGGGCGAGGATCTCCCTGCCCCCCTCGATCCTTCCACCGGCGCGCGGGCTCGGGCCACCAGGCATGCCCGGGCGATCCGGGGCGCCCCGGGGTCCCGGGCCCGCCCCACCATGTCGCCCGGGGACCCAGCTTCTCGATGTAATGGTTGGCCCACGGGATCCCGAACTCCCCGAAAATGAACCCTGCCCGCTCCAGCAGATCCCGCGTGACCTCCTCGTCGTCGGGCGCCTGGGCGATCAGGAGCTTCGGGATGCGCTGGCGCGGGACCCGCGCGTGAATCAGGTGATATGCCGCCCACGTCGCTATGAGGATGTTCCCCCGCCGCCCCCGTCTCCCACGTCTCCTTTCGGAGAGGCCTCCGATCCCTGCGGCGGGGGCCGCGTTGGTTTGGGATCGGCCCCACCCCATCGGACGGGGACCGCCTCCCCGCCCCCTATCATAGCATCGTTTTCGTTTATTTTCAAGTTTTTTCAAGATGATAACGGGGCATGGGAAGGACGATGGGCGGCAGGGCTGAGGATGGGAAGCTTCCGGTGCCGGACGGGCGGCTCGGTGATGGGTGTCGCCCGACACGTAAGATCTATTCGATGAATCTTGAAGCAGGAGCGTCAGCCATGCGGGACATGAGCATCCGGAAGACACAGAGGGCCAGGAGGCGCTCGTGGGGCGGCCCGGCGGTCTGGACCGGCATCTCCGAGGGCGTCCGGGCGGCCGCGATCCTGCCCTTGATCATCGCGATGCTGCGCCGGGCCGTCGAGCTGTGGGCGCTGGCCGAAGCGATCCGAGCCCTGGCGGATCTCCAGCGCTCGAACCCGCATCCCCTCTTGCTGCTGCTGGCGCTGCTGTTGGGGCTGGCCCTGGCGCGGCGGACCGGGCAGTGACCGATGGCCCCATCCGGCTTGTCCATCCGGCCGCCCGGGGAGATAAAAGGCGGCAAATTCTGAGCCTGGGCCGCGGTGGAACAAGACCCGGAGACAGGGGAGGAGCGAAAGCGGACGGTTTTCTCCCGCAACTGCGAGAAGGCGGCCCTGCGCCTGGCCCGGCTGCGCCGCCGGGTTCGGAACATCCGCCGGGACTTCCTGCGCCAGGTCGCCGCGGAGCGGGCGGAAGCCAAGCCGGTTCTGGTGGCGGAGGACCTGAACGCGCGGGGCCCGGCGCGGAACGGGAGCCTTTCCCGGGCCATTCTGGATGCGGGATGGGGGGATTTCGGCGGATGCTGGAGCATAAGTGCGCCGGGTATGGCTGCCGTCTCGTTGTGGCGCCGCGGGACTTCCCGTCCACGAAGCGGCGCTCGCGCTGCGGCTGGGTCGGCCCTGCGCTCCCTCTTTCCCAGCGGGCCTTCCGGTGCGGGGCGCGCGGGCTGGAGGCGGATCGGGATCTCAACGCGGCCCTCAACCTGCGAAACTATGGGTTGGCCGCCCCGAAAGGCCCTGCCGGGAGCTCCCCGGGAAGCGACGCCTGTGGAGATCCCCCTGGCGGCGGGACGGCCCGCGAGGGCCGGCCTGCTAGCCATGGGTCGATGAACAGGAAGCGGCCCGTCATGAGTTTCGCCCTAAGCGGGCGAAACGAATGACGATGCGCTGCGGAACGGCTCGAAGCGCAGGACCAGGCGGCGCGGGAGGGGCGCGAAAGGCCTGCGCCCAGAGCCCCAGCAAGGCCCTTCGGGCCTCGAGATCCGGAACCAGGGCGCGGGCCTCCAGGAAGAAGGCGCCTTCCGGGCCGCGAGGCTTCCCCCGCAACAGGAGCAGCTGGACCAGGAAGGGCCTGCCCAGGGCCAGCATCCCCCGACACACCCCATCGCTCCACGGCCGCCCCATCCCCGGCCCGACGGCGAGGGGGACGGCGCGGGGGCAGTCCTCGAATGTCCTTCGGATGTGTTCCATCCCATCCAGGTCCGGCGGCTCCCAGCGGCTCTGGGGGAAGGCCGCCGCCATCCCGGCCCACAGGACGGCCAGGCCCTCCCGGGCCCGCCGGATCGCCTCGCCGCGGTCGGGATGAAAGGCCATGGCCCCGTAAAGCTGGGCCGCTCCCCTCCCCGGCCGGCCGGCGTGAAGGACCACGAGATCCGCCCCGGCCGCCCAGGCGCCCCGGAGAACCCGCCGCGTCCGTTCCAGGCGGACGGATGGATCCCGGCTCGAAGCGGGAAGGCGCCGCAGCGCCATCAGGGCCACAGCCCGCCAGCCCGACGGCAGCCGGAAGGCGAGATGATGCAGCCCCCCTTCATCGTCGTATCGGACCTCCGGGTCCAGCAGATCCTCCATGCCCTCCCTCCGGGATGGGGATAAAAAAAGACGGCGCCGCCCCGGATGAGGCGATGCCGTCACGTTTTTCCCGCGTCACGCTGGCCCGGGCTCCGCCCGGGCTGTCTTCAGCTTACCCGGCCGCGGCCGGGCTGTCAAGGCTTACCGCAGGATCCCATCTCCCGGCCGGTCCGGGCGAATCTTGTCCATTGCCCGGACGAGAGCGGCCCGGGAGAGCCCCTCGTCCCAGGCCAGGGCCTCCCGCCCCTGGCCTGGCGGGCGGCGCGGATGCGGGCGAGGGCCTGCGAGGGGCTGCCGTCCGGGCGGCGGCATGGGCGCGGCCCGGATCCCGGCGAACCCTCGCCGGAAAAGCTGTCGCGAAGCTCCCCGGCCTTCAGGATAGGAGCGCCAGTATGCTCAACCCCAGGAGCAGCGCAACAACCAGGGCGACAATCTCCTTCGAGAATACGGCAAACCACTCCTTCTCTCCTGCAGGCCGGAAAACCCACCCGGATTCGCACTGCTCAAAGGCCTGCCATTCCGGCCGGCGCAGGATGACGAAGGCGCGCCCCAGATCGTCCGGGGCCCCCAGGGCCATGATGGCTCCCACCCATCCGAGGCTCGCCGCCATCGGGGACAGCGAGGCGCCCACCCGGGAGGCCGCGACGACCGGCGCCGCCAGCATCACCCCGATCAGCGCGGGCATGAGGAGGCTGCACAGGTAGGCGCGCCTGGGGACGATCCCGTCGGTTCGAACGCCCAGAGGGACGACCGCAACCCAGCGGGCAAAGCGAGCCCGCAAACCGAAAGCCCGCAAAGCCGCGTAGTGGGCCGCTTCGTGCATCCATACGGCGGGAACCGCATGAAGCATAATGGCCAGCAGACTGATTCCGATGACCTGCGGAACGCTCGCGGATGGGACGCGAGAGAGCGCCTGCTTCAGGGCGAGGAATGAGCACGGAAGGAAGAGGGTCAGCATCAGGACCACGGACACGGCCCCGAAGAAGATCGCCCCATCCCACAGAAGGCGATTCGGCTTTCCCGCAGCCATGCCGGCGCCTCCGGCCAAATTTTTGTCGGAGGGGCCTGTGGAGGCCGCCGCCGGGCGGAAAAGATCCGTGCCTCCGCAGGGGCGCCCGGCAACCCCGCAGGCCCCGCGCCGTCCCGCCTGGTGGCGGCGCGCCCCGACCCCATCGCGCCCAACTGCCTAACTGGAGGAGACGAGGGGCACCTCCCCTCCCCAGGCCATCACCAGAAGCAGCAGGCCGGCCAGGTCCCCCCGCTCCGCCAGACGGGCGGCGGAAAGATGCCCCCGCTCCCTCAGGCGGGCGGCGAAATCGGCCCGGGCGACGGGATGCTCCAGCCGGAACCGCAGCGCCGCCAGGGGGCCGCCCAGGCCCCGAAAGCCCTTCGGACGCCGCCGCATCCCTACCTCCCGCCGAACAGATCCGCCCAGAGGCGCTCCGCCTCCGGCCGCACGGCCTC
>Ga0080007_1062533_pt1 | contig 11428 bp, 6 predicted proteins | sample OctOCTMetagenome_FD_69210 | JGI IMG/M metagenome (GOLD analysis project Ga0080007, IMG submission 69210) | Hot spring and microbial mat streamer communities from Octopus Spring Streamers, Yellowstone National Park, USA - OCT_B (SPADES... | ecosystem: Environmental > Aquatic > Thermal springs >...
GCGTCGGAACCGTTATCTTCAGGGAGCCCGGCCTGGCAATTAACCTCCTGAAGATCCTCGCCTTGGTCCAGATCTGGTTCAGCTCGTCGAGTTCCCTCTTCACATCTTGGGGGACCTTCAGACCCTGCTTCTTCATCTCGTGAACCGTCTTTGTGAGCTCATCAAGCCGCACCGCCTTTTCTCCGAACTCGTCAGGCACGTCCGGCTCCAGATAATGGGCTATCCTCGGCGGTAGGACGTCTGTGTATGAGGTCACGTACCACATGCCCTTGATCGCTTCCCGCTCCTTCAGGACCACAGCGGTAACGTCTCCCGCCTCGAGGGCCCTCCTAACGTAGGAGATCCTAAACGCCGCCTCCCTCAGACCCAAAGTCGCTCCGAAGGCGATCTGCCTCTTCCTCAACGCTACCTTCGCAAACGAGTCCTTATCATACTTCATCTGGACGAAGCCAGGCTCCAGCACGACCAACGGTCTTCCGAGGACCTCCGGAGGAAACCCTAAAAGCTCTACAATCGTCACAACATGATCGTATGCTATCGGGTTATTTCAAGAGTCATAACCCTATTGTCTCTTTCGGGGAAAAGGCTTATCTCTGTCTTGAGTTGAATACTGATGGACCCGAGAGGTCCTCCCCGCCTCATCGATCGGTTGGGAAGAAGAGGTGCTACGCGACGGGCGCAATTTGGTGCGGGTAAGGGCCCGGGAGTTCCGCATGTAGTGTAGTCACAGAAAACCGATTATCGTGTAACTACGTTTTCGGGCTGGCGTTGCCCCTGAGGCCGGCCTCGCTCCCTGAGCCCGAGAGGATCGAGCTCGAGCAACTCATTGTTGCGGCAAAGAAAATGAGGCGAAAAGGCCTGACGATCGCCCCGGAGTTGAAGGCGGAGGTGGAGGCGAAGCTCGAGGAGCTGGAGCGGATCCGGAATAACGCGAAGATCTTCAGGAAGCTTATGAGCGGGCCAGGCTACTTGGTGGTATCTGTCCCCACGTCAAACGGAATGGCGACCCTCTCTTCGAGGGTCGAGAGGGCCAGCCAATCCATCACGGGTTTCATAGAAGGGCTCCACCTGTACCTCCACAGGGCCATAGGAGTCGTGATGAATCCCGAGAATGCCGTAAGGCTGAGGGACGCGATAGTACGGGCTAGAGCTGAAGGAACAGGAGAGGCTCAGTTGAGGGCGAGGCTGATCGTGAGCAGAGTGGGAGACAGCTTCACCGTCAAACCGTACGACAACCCAGTGTCCCACAAGGAAGGGGATGACGTGAAGGAACAACTGGAGTTCCTGAACAGGCTGATGGGCGAATCGTTCGTTGTCGAGGCCGCGGAAAGGAAGGTGAAGAAGGGCAGGGGATCTGTGGCCATCCAGGGGCTTCTGACGATCAAAGCGACATTCCATCCGGATGCCGACAACAGGGGCCACGAGCAGATATCAATCGGCGAGGGGTAGTTGAGGTATACTCTAGGAGCTCTTCAGGAAGGCGATCCAGCTGGGCCAGAGGATAGCTGCCGAGGACAACATGCGCTTCAGGGAGCTGCTCGATAGGGTCAGGGAGCTCGACCGAGTACGATCCCAAGCCAGACGCGAGTGACCGCACGATTATGGGCGTAGACAGCGGATAGAACGTAAGACTCTACGGGTACTGACAAGTTTTACATGTGCCTTTTGAGATCCGGTCTCTAGCCGTATTGCACGTTATCGATATTGTTGTGATCTCTCGATTCCGAGGCCCTTCTTGTTGAGTTCTATTCCGTCTTTCCGTCGCAGGCCTCAGCCTGAAATACACCAGAATGGTCGCTTACGTTTAAATTAGCGCTAAGTGATATTATGTCGGAAGCGGGGTAGGGTAGCCAGGTCCATCCCGCCGGGCTCATAACCCGGAGATCGGTGGTTCAAATCCACCCCCACTATAATCATTGTATTGTAAGCCCTGTCACCCTTATCAGCCCCACTTGATAGGCTGACCACGCGCAACGCTGAATCGATCAGGAATGACCGCCGCAGACGCGCTCCAAGTCGTCCAGTACGATCAGGTCTCTAGAACCCCTCTATCTGTTCAGACGATTGACGAGAGACAGATCTCCGAAAGACTCCCTGGAAATCCCCTCCGCCCTCGAACCCTCTCGACCCCCCTCTCAGGATCGCCAGCATGTAGCGAAGTAAGGGCATATGGAGGGCTTATGACGACCGCATCGATGGAGGGAGGGCGAAGGAGCTGGCCGATTCTCGGGCACCGGACAATATGGCGTCGAAGGACCTTCCTGTTCCCCCAACCCTTTCCGGAACCTCAAGGCCCCAGCCCAGATACTCCGGCTCATCTCGACGCCGCCGGCCTCCCGGTCCATCATGACGGCGGGCACACATGTTGAGAAGGTCCCTGGGAAGGGGTCGAGAATGAGGTATCCACGAGAGCTGACGAGGACGAGCCCTACAAGCTTCTCGATCGTATACAGGTTAGTCTTGGTAGGGTGTCTGACGATCTCTCTGGGGCAGAACCTCTAGTAAGGCCCGGAGGCCGGAGTTACAGGCACCTCGATCCTCTCGGGTTCAGGAAGCGAAGCGTAAGTGCCACCGTCCCTGAGGTTGAGACTACTTATCCAGGAGCAAGGTACGTCTCTGGTGTTAATGACACTCATCAACAAACCTACCTAGTATTAAGGTTAAGGTTTTAGTATTATTTCCCTCTAGCGCACTTGTTGGATCAAGGATGCATAAAGACCTCTATGATGGTGATGTAGCAGGCCCAGTTCGAACAGGCTATCGTGAGCTGATTAAGAGACGTCTAGACAGGTTGATTGACATCGGACGCAGGAACCGGGCAATTTACTTCAAGCCGGGGCGTACGGTGCTCAAACTCAAAATGACATGGGATGATGTTGCCGAGCTGCTGGATGGAAGAAAGAAAGTAGTAGCCAGCTACCTCGTAGGTAGGATGGAGCGCGGGGTTACACATATGTTCGATACCGAGATGGAGGGCGCCGAGGTTATTGACGTGCTTGACAGAATAAGATACTCGGCTGCAGAGGAGGAGAGGGAAAGAGGGTATTCGAGCCTATACTTCGTATTTGGGCTTCTCACATGGTCTGAGATGGGAGATGCTAAAGAGGGCGGATCGCAGGATCAGGGGCGTCGCGCTCTCGCAGGAAGGAAGCAAGACGATCGTGTAGGAGTCCAATATGCAGGTCCCGACGAAAATAAGGAAGAGGTCCTAGGAATGGAAAAGTCTGGTATCAAAAGTCCCTTAGTGATAGCTAAATGTAAGATAGAGACTAAGCTTGATAGGAGAAGTGGCAAGAAGCAGTATTTTCTTCAGCTAACGGACGAACCGAAACTGAACCCGTCGCTAGTCAGAAAGATGCTTGCCGACTATGGTATTGATCTTGAGAGGTTCTGGGAGGAGACGCAAGATGCTGGACTGCTGCACTTCTATGAGAGTTTGAGGGAGAGTCTCAAAGAGCATGGATGGGATGTCGATGAGAGCTTCTGGATCGCCCGGCTGAGCTTCGAGAACCAAGCAATCTATGAGGATGGGATAGAAATGCTCGATAGGGGGTTATTCGATGAGTGCTTAGTCGCTAGGGCCCTTTGCGGTGATGAGTCGGTGAATAAGCCGATGGATGTGGCAGCATCACACGTAGAGGAGTTCGAAGTTGAGAGGCTTGAGACTCCGTTAAGATGCGACAGCGCACAAGCTAGGGCGATAATTCTAGCAGAAATGGGCTGTAACTTAATAGTCCACGGGCCTCCCGGAACTGGAAAAAGCCAGCTCATAGCCAACCTTCTTGCGCGCTCAGTTATCAAGGGACGTCGCGTCCTCTTCGTGACCGAGAAGAGGGACGCTGCGGATGTAGTTTATGATAGGCTCAAAAGGGTAGGACTGTCTGACTACATCCTCCACTTGCATGGGGACCCGAATAAGCGGCGCGACGAAATACTCCGAGAGCTAGAACGAGCGTTGCAACGTGAACGGGAGAGGTCTTCGAGAACGGTGTCTGCACCGCTAGGCGGCCAGGGATTTCCAAAGGCGTTCTATGACTCCATCAAAGCGTATGACGATTGGATCAGAAACGCGCATTCTTACCTAGAGGACCTAGCTAAAGTGGAGATTGAGACAGGTCTGAGGATTACAGAACCTGCGGTGCTCCAGAGGATTAGGCGATTAGCTGAAAGATGGAGAAGGATGAAGGAGAGATGGCCGGAAATGGTGGATGTGGTCGCTCACCCAGAAATCGCAAAACAACTTAGTGACGTGAAAGACGGTTTGAAGCTGCTCCAAAAACATCGATCTGGCTCGGCCCAGCTCTTGCAGGACTGGCAGATGACGGACCTTTTCTTCAAGTATTCGGACGATGGGAATATAGGCCTCTATTACCTCCTCTTCTCATATATCGGTCCGAAAATTTTTGAGGACCCGCGTAGGCTAGCCGACCTCTTTCGAAGGGCAGGAGAGCTTGTCATGGTTATTGGGGGTTTGGACGAATTCCTCAGATGTGTCGAGGATGTCAACTTCGCTAAAGTCTACGCAGAAGTTGCCGAGAAACTGCACGGCGTTGTAATACGACTCAGGAGTTTGGGAATAAACCCGACGGAGATCAAGGCTGAGTCAGAACGCTTACGGAAACTCGCGGATGAGATCGCATCCTATGGGTTTTTACGCCGAATCTTCAAGCGCAGGAACTATAAAATGTTGGTTAAGCATGTGCTGTCGGAACTAGGAGTTGGGTCTACAACGAGGCTGAAAAATATAAGAGAAGCATTAGAACTCGCTGCTGAGTATCAGGACTGTTGTGAAGCTCTGCGCAAGTTGGGAGTCAGACGGCCCCCGAGTGGGCGGCTAAGTTACGCGGATCTGCGGGAATTATCAGGTTTACTCGCCTCTGCTGGGATAGAGATCAAAAGTCTTCTCGATATCTCTCGGACGAGCGGATTGGAGCTGCCAGATCTACTTCAGAGGTTATCTGTGCTCATGGACTTGATTTTGATGTTAGGAGTTAGAGACAATCAAGAAGTGCGTCAACTTATCGACGCGATACATCGTCTGCGGGACAAAGGTCTGAACAAGCTCGTAAAAGAGATGTTGGTCGAGGAGGGAAAGGGTGAGCTCTTGGACCTGTTACTGGAGACCATGGACCTCGGACTAATGCCCGGCATCGTCCTCTCGTTGTCCGAACACATCAAGCATATCGAAGGAATGCCTGATGCCCCGAAGCTTCATTTAAAGCATGTCTCGAGATTCTACGAGGAGACCGAGTCTTTACGTGATTACTGGCAGTGGATGGCACGGGTCTCGTTGAGGAAGAGAGCCGAACACCTTCGCTATCGGCTTTACGAATTCGCTGGCACGATCAGTAAGGAACTGAACAAGAAGAGGAGGAAGCTACCACTCAAAATGTTGCTTGAGCGTTATTGGGAGGAAATACTGACGTTCAAGCCAGCCGTCATAGCGAGCCCTTACACCGTTCACATGTTTCCTAAAAAGCGCATATTTGATATCGTGGTGTTCGACGAGGCGTCACAAATAAGGCTTGAGAAGGCATTGACATCAATTGTCAGAGGACATAGCGTATTGGTCATCGGCGACGAGAAACAGATGCCACCGTCGTTTTACTTCGAGAGGAGGGGAGAGGAGGAAGATCTCGAGGAGGGAGACGTTTCTGAAAGCGGAGAGAGCCTATTAGAGCGCACCTTAGATATTAGGGATCGTGGTCTCTTTCAAAGCGTCTTTCTGGAATGGTACTACAGGGGAGAGCATGAATCCCTGATTGCCTTCTCTAACAGAGAGTTCTACAGTGATAGATTGATAGTTCTACCAAGCCGGGATGACAGGCCGAGGTGCACTCTCATATATCTCCCGGGAGCTAAGTACGTGCCGAAGAAGAGGGTGAACGAGGACGAGGCTAGGGCTGTTGTAGAGGCTGTGGTCGAGCTCTTGGAGGAGGACGCGTCTGATGATTACTCTATCATGGTGGTGGCTATGAACGTAGAACAGCAGAGGCTCATAATGCATCTACTGGAGAAATACATCGACGAGGCTTCCGTGTATGAAGGGTCTAAGAAGTCCCACTTAGTAGAGCCTGCAAGAATTGTCCCAGAGCTAGGTAGCCATGTGGTGAAAGTGGATCCAAAGCAAATTGGTGAGCCAATCAAGGACCCACGCATCGCTCAGAAGATGCAAAAGATGATGGATGAGGGAAGGCTGACTGTGCGCAACCTAGAGACCGTCCAAGGCTCGGAGGCCGATACGGTGATAATCAGCCTTACTTATGGTAAGGACAATGAAGGAAAGATTGACAGGCGATATTTCGGACCGCTGAACCATGAGGGGGGAGAGAGGCGCATAAACGTCCTTGTAAGCAGGGCTAGAAGACGCGTAATGGTGCTCTCCAGCATTAGCTCCAGAGATCTAGGAGGGCTGAAGGATAGAAGTAATGGTCTCGAAGTGTTGCATCGATATTTAGAGTTCTTGGAGAACGGGTGCAGCTTCGAGAGGACAGAATCCAGAGGCGTGCCCGAGTCATACTTCGAGAGGCTGGTTATCGCTGAGCTTGAGCGCGAGCTTAGAAACGCTGGCATAGAGGACGTCGAGCTAGTTCCACAGGTTGGAGTAGGGAGATATAGGATTGATATTGGTGTCAAGAAGAGGGGAGGCGGGTACATCTTAGGAATAGAATGCGATGGTGCGACCTTCCACTCGCACAGGACAGCTAGGGACAGGGATTACATAAGGCAGAAACATCTGGAGAGACTCGGTTGGAGAATCTACAGAATATGGTCATCGGATTGGTGGACTAATAGGAATTCGATAATCAAACAACTAGTCAATGAGATTAGAACGACGCTTAGTGCCACGAATTCTTAGTATCAATACCCACTAGCTTGCCCTACACTTTCGCTGCAAATTGTAGAAGTCACTTTTAACGCCTTTTCGGTGCCTTTAGGATCTCCGGCCGTGATGCACGTCATCGATTCAGTACTGGAACCTTTTTCCGATCTCTTTAGGTTCCACAGGACCTTCCTGTTGAGTTCTATTCTGTCTTTTCGTAGCAGGCCTCAGCCCGAAGCACACCAGAATGGTCGCTTACGTTTAAATTAGCGCTGAACATCATGTTTTTGGAAGCGGGGTAGGGTAGCCAGGTCTATCCCGCCGGGCTCATAACCCGGAGATCGGTGGTTCAAATCCACCCCCACTATAACCGTTGTACTGTAAGCCCTGTCACCCTTATCAGCCCCACTTGATAGGCTGACTACGCGCGACGCTGAATCGATCAGGAATGACCGCTGCAGATGCTCTCCAAGTCATCCGGTACAATCAGGTCTCTATAACCCCTCTATCCGTTCAGGCGTTGACGCGAACGGGTATCTCATCGTTATCGTCAAGGCAGACCTTGGGACGAACCGATTGTAATACCAGGGCGCTTACTCCTAGGATTTCAAGTACGTCACGCCGGCGCTGGAGCACCTAGTCGCGCTGGAGGTGCTGGAGAGGGAGAAAAAGCCCGGAAGGAAGGCGAAGTGGCTCTTCAGGAAGGCGGAAAAGCTCGGAGAAAGAGTAAAGATAGTGGAGGGAGGTGGGGGACGGCCCGACAGCTAAGCAAGGCCCCTACGCGGTAACTTTTTTCTCATGTTGTTACAGCATAGCACATCGGAGGGGCGCGTGTTGAGTAGGATAATCAACCTAGCGAAGGCCGAGTCCCCAAGCTCCACCATCAGTAAAGACAGGGTGGAGGTGCAGGTGGGGCTGGGCAGGAATCCTAGGCGGATCGAGATAGGTTTTGGGAGGCTCTTCTTCAGGCGGGGCAGAGGCTGGAGCGCGAGCTTCAGACACATAGAGGTGTGGAGCGTCCTCCAGCCTCCCAAAACCCAGCCATTAACATTTGAGGTCCCCCTGAAGCCATGCGCCGGGCTGGTCAGGGGCGACGTATATCTCGACGGAGCCATCCTCGCGCCCGCAGCCAAGATAGATCTTGAGGGGGGCCTAGATGTCTGGGTCATGCTCCTCGCGCCTGCGCCTGAGCCAGCCGCCATAGAGCCGACGAAGAGGGTACTACTAGTCTCTGACCGCGACATCTCGGCTCAAGCCACCCTTGAGGCTCGAGACGGGCGCCTAGCATGCAACATCTCCGCATACGGATCAGGCCTCAGAAACGCGAGGCTAGAGATCAAGAGGACCCTCGAGACCGGGCTATCAGCCCAACACGGCTTCGAGACCGTGACCGTCTCGGAGGAGGTCGTCAGGGTGGGCAGCGGTGAGACTAGGCAGGCTCTCTGGATGCCCGTGAGGGGGCCGCCCGAGCCGGTAACGGTGCTGGCGAGGAGCATGCCGTCGGCGGAGGCCGTGATCCGGATACTCAACGAGCTCGGGTGCCAAGCCAAGAACAGCATACTGCTAGGCCCCAAGCTGGATAGGAGATACCACGTCATAGGGGACGGCGAGCCGACGCGTCGCTGGGCGAGTCTGATAGTGGATCGGCCACTACGGCGCGACACCTCAGACGAGGCCGAGATAAAGATACGCTGGGGCGAAGCGGGATACAGCCAATAAGCTCCAGCTAAATCTCTAGGTTATCTCTTTCCGCTCCCCCAGGGTTCACTTACTCGACGGCCCTCAACAACTGTTCGAGCCTCCCATCTCCAAACATCTTCCTGTATTCTTCGAACACTTGGTGGCGCTGGAGGTGCTGGAGAGGGAGAGGAGACCCGGAAGGAAGGCGAAGTGGCTATACAGGAAGGCTGAGAGGTTCAAGGAAAGAGTAGTGATAGTAAAAATGAGCAAAGAACGGCCCGAACGGTCTCAATCGAATCCCTAGTCCCTCGCTCTAACCTTTCTCTAAAATCTTTTTATACTCAAATGCAGGAATCAGAATGTGATGATGGGGCACTCATGGGTTGCCAAAAGTCTATGCGTATGGGCAAAAAATGTAGAACGAAAAGACGAAGCTGAAGTCTTTGAGTGTGTTGTAGAATTAGTCCCAGTGCTCGTCACGCTGTCCCAAGATCCACTAGTGGGCGCCGCAAAACTGGTAAGTTGGCTCTTTCGTTGTAAGTCTCGCATACCTAGCTATCCAGGATTTGGTAGCCGCAGAAGAAGGAGGCGCGCACTTAGAGTAGCTTATTAAGACGTCGGAGGCGTTGATTGGATTGTCTATACTTCAGGCAGAATTTCGCAATAGATCCGGCCTCGCCCCGTGTGGTCTACCGCGATCTCCCTCCTCCCTCCCTTGGGAGAGCTTTACCATTCCTACCCTTTCAAGCCTCCTGAGCTCCCTCCACACCGATGCTTTTGATATCCCCAACCTTTCTAAAAGCGAGTCGGGCGTTTTGCCGCCACGAGCCAACGACTCTATGATTTGCCTGTCTACTTCGTCGATCTCGGGGAGGCTCAGATCGTCGGTGCTGAAGGTGACAAGAACTTTTACGTCCTCCGACTCGAACTCAACCGTCATCGGTACTATCGAGATCAGACTTGTCAGTACCCTCGCAGACGAGCGAAAAACTTTTACAACGGAAGGGGAGATCGTATGACAGATATGGAAAAGGGATTAGTTGCCGGCGTGATTGCTATCTTACTAGGAATACTTGCCGTATTCGTTGGATGGACCATAATCGGAAGTCTATGGGGTCTAATCGCACTGTTACTAGCCATATACTCCTATCGTAAAGGACATAGGATGCTCGGGACATTCGGGATACTTTTTGCTTGCGTCGGGCTAATTGAGGGGGTATTAATGGCAGGTATAGTGGCACTCTTTAGCGTTCCAACAACAACATCTGCAAAAACCGGAATTGAAACTACACCTTCTTCACCTCTCACGGTCAGCAAAATCTATTCATTAAGAGTCTTGGAGGTAATCGTTGATAGAGTCTACGACATAGACTACGATTATTTTATTCTCATGATAGAAGCAGCATACAATGGGAGGGACAGCTGGGACTTTAGAACGAGCAAACTATATTTAGTGAGTGATAAAGGCTATAAATACTCTTCTAGCTACAGTCCTGCCACAAGATACCCATTAAGTTTTTTTGTTGAGCTTAAGAATGGAGAAGTCGTCAAAGGTCAAGTTGCCTTTAAACTACCAAAAGGTGAAAAGCCTTCAAAGCTGACCTATGATGATGAGTATCGACGCATTAAGGTAGAGGTTGCCGATATTCCTTCGCCGTCCAGGCAAGTATCTAGGATATATAGTATTAGGAGCAATGTTCAATCAAGATATTTTGCTTTCATCTCGACTTATGCATCGATGAATCCGTATAGAGAAACATTCTATTCTGGTGAGCAGATTAAAGTAAAACTTGATATATCCTATCATACATGGTATATGTCAATGCCAGAAAACATAACGTTTACATCAATTACTACTGATAAATTTAAAATAGTAGAAATAAATCCTCAACCTCCAATAACTTTGAAATTTGGAGACAAGGTTTCCATTGAACTCGTTATAAAGGTGCCAGAGGAAGGCTATGCAGGTAATCTTATAATCACAATCATTGGTGAGTAGATTTTTAACTAAGTTTGAGAGTTAGATATTTTCTCTTTGCTTTATTTAAAAATCAAATGTCTTTACCTCTGACGTTAAACTCGTGACACCGGCTCTTACTTTTTCGAGCGACTTCTGGAAGCTAAGGCAGAGTAGAGTGCTTCGGCCATAAACCCGACATCGGGTGTGAGAGATGCGAGGATGGAGCGATTAGCTACGTGCTTTCGGACCTCTGCCATATCCTGAGGAGGGTATCGCTGGCCGCCTTCATCATGAGTAACAGGATAAGACTAGGCACGCTGATAGAGCTGGACGGCTGTCCAGCGACTCAAGGGAGCTATAGTCGTGCCTGTGGGGTCGATCTAGAACTACCTGGGATCCCCACCGGCCTTCAGGACCCTCTCGAGCCACCTTTTAAGGTCTCCAGCGTGCAGAGAGGTGAGTACGTACGGAGGGCTCGTGATTACCACGTCGACGAATGAAGGGCGAAGCAGATTGCCGATCGTCGAGGCGTCGGCCCAAAGTACATGAAAGGCCCTTCCGGACTCCTCCTGGACCCTCTCGGAGATCTCTAGGCCCCAGCCCAGGTACTCCTGCTCTATCTCGACGCCTACGGCCTCCCGGCCCATAAGGACTGAGGCCACCACGTGGAGAAGGTCCCTGCGAAGGGGTCGAGGATGAGGTCTCCGGGAAAGCTAGCGAGCTCTATCAGCCTCTCGATCAGATGCAGGTTTGCCTTTGCAGGGTGCATGACGGCCTATCTGGGGAAGAACCTCCGGTAGGGGCCGAAGGCTGGAGCGACCGGTACCTCGATCCTCTCGGGCTCAGGGAGCGAGGCCGGCCTCAGGGGCAACGTTAGTCCGAAAACGCAGTTACACGATAATCGGTTTTCTGTGACTACACTACATGCGGAACTCCCGGGCCCTTCCCCGCACCAAATTGCGCCC
>Ga0080007_1063312_pt2 | contig 11410 bp, 8 predicted proteins | sample OctOCTMetagenome_FD_69210 | JGI IMG/M metagenome (GOLD analysis project Ga0080007, IMG submission 69210) | Hot spring and microbial mat streamer communities from Octopus Spring Streamers, Yellowstone National Park, USA - OCT_B (SPADES... | ecosystem: Environmental > Aquatic > Thermal springs >...
ATTTTCAGCGCTGAAAGCAATGGGTTGGGTGCAGTGTCGCCCAACGGGCAAAAACAATTTCCCTGCATTTGTCGCCCAACGCTTCTCAGCAACTCAATGTCTTCGGGGCGTGCGCCATTGTTGTGAAACCTCTCAAGCACGCGAACGAGCCAAAAAGTTCCTTCGCGACAAGGGGTGCATTTGCCGCAAGATTCCCGCATGTAAAACTTCGTCAACCTCAGTGCGACCTTGACGAGACATGTTCCTTCGGCTATGACGACGACGCCAGCGGAACCCGCAGTGGAACCCACCGCTTGAAGGGACTCAAAATCCATCGTGACCTTGAGCGCCGTTTCCCTGTCGAGCATGGGCGATGACGAACCACCAGGTATGACAGCCTTGATTTGCCGACCGTCCAAAACGCCGCCAGCGTATTCAATCAAGTCAGCCAAAGCGATGTTTTGCGGGAACTCGTAAACTCCGGGACGGTTGACATGACCGCTGACAGCAAACAACCTCGTGCCTGGGCTTCGTTCCGTTCCCCATTGCCGATACCATTGCGGTCCGTTCAGGATTATTGGCGGAACCCTCGCCAAAGTTTCGGCATTATTGATGACTGTCGGTTTCCCGAAAGCGCCAACAGTTGCTGGGAACGGTGGCTTTAAACGCGGCTCTCCCCGGTTGCCCTCAAGGGACTCAAGCAAAGCCGTCTCTTCACCGCAAATGTAAGCGCCAGCGCCGCGATGGATGACGATGTCGCAAGAGAAGTTTGTGCCCAGAATGTTTTTGCCAGCGAACCCGTGTTCGTATGCTTGCTTGACGGCTTCCTTCAGGATTTGATAGGGCTTGCCAAACTCACCGCGAATGTAAACGAAGATTTTCTCGGCTTGAATGGCATAGGCAGCGATAAGCGCTCCTTCAATGATTGCGTGGGGGTCGTTTTCCAAAATCAGTCTGTCCTTGAAAGTCCCGGGCTCACTTTCGTCGCAGTTGACGCACACATACTTCGGGAAGATGTTCTTGGGCACGAAACTCCACTTGAGACCTGTCGGGAACCCTGCGCCACCGCAACCGCGCAAACCCGAAGCCTTGACAATTTCTATCACCTCGTCGGGCGTCAGTTCCCTCAAGACCTTCTGCAACGCTTTATAGCCGTCATGCTCCATGTAGACGGTTATGTCGGTGCTGTTCGGGATCCCCACTCTTCGCTTAACGATAGGGACTTCCTGCAGCATTGGCATTTTCGCTCACCTCTTCGCCTCAGTCGATTTTTGACTTGCGCCAGATATTTTGCTTCATTTTGCTCGGGTTCGCAATATGGAACACTGCTTCGTTAAATTTGCTCGACCGCCTTCACAGTGCGATGGCTCGAATTGTCTCGGCGGAAACCTTGGGGATAGCGGTTCTGTATTGCTGACGCAGTTGTTCTATCCTCGCCTGCAACGCTATGGCTTGCTCCATCAAATCGGACAGTTGTTCCCGTTGGTTTGTCCTGAGGAGCCGCCTCATCTCAGTTTGAATTCGTTCCATTTCGTCCTCGAGGGAGCGAAGTTCCGGCGGTGTGAAGACTTGACAACGAGCGTGGGCACAGGCTTCGTCCAGTAACCTCTTTGCTGTTGCGAGCAGCGGTTGCTCAGGGAAAATATGTTTTGCCAACTGAACCGCTGCCACTAAGGCTGAGTCCTCAATTTCAACGCGATGAAACTCCTCGTAAACGCTTCGGTGAACTTCAAGCCACTCTAAGGTGGATGCCTCGTCGGGCTCAGTCACGGAGATGGGGGAGAAAACTGAAAAGAGCGACGGGGTTTGCCGAACCAGAGATTCCCAAGTTTCCGGAGCGGAAACGGCAACGGTTTGGACGAGACCGTGCTGGACAGCCTTGATAAGCATGTTCTGACTGCGCACCAGTTCATCCAAGTTGTCGATGAAAAGCAGTGGCGGCGGTTCGATACGCTGCAGTTCCGTGAGCAAATCGGCAAGCACGCTGTCGGCGTCTTTCCTGTGCAGCCAAATACCAGCCCAGTTGACGGCGATGATTCGGCGCCCAAGTAAACTCTCCGGAAGCGAGCCAAACTGCAGGTCATAAGCGAATTGCTGAAGAAGCAACTTTGCCGTTTCGTAATCGCCCAAAAGGAGGGGGTTGTTTTGCTCGCGGCGGAGCAAGGTTCGTTTCAGGAAGTTTCGCTCAGGTTGCCAAAACTTGACTGGTTGAATTTCGCCGCTCAAAACTTTTTCCGTCAAATCGGTCACGAAGGTTTCAGGCAGGGTTATCGTTGGTGCTTCACCCAGTTCCTCCACCTTCATGCGAAACAACCGGCGGCGAACATCTTCGTATCGGACACCTTGCCGGAAAAGCAATTTCGCTGCGGTTGAACCTCTCTCGCGGAGCAAACTCAGCAGCAAGTGTGCCGTGTCTACATTTTCGTCACCCAAAAGCCTCGCTTCACTTTCAGCCCTCCTCAAGATGCGCTGCAAGGAAGGGCTCGTCACCGGCTCCTCGACCCTCGGTTCTGTAGCCGGTTCAACTTGCCCTACGAGTTGCTGGACAATTGACTCGATGTCAATTCCGGACTCTTCCAGCAATTGGCTCGCCTTTGTCCCTTGCTCCTCAATCAGTCCGAGAAGCAAATGGTCAGGGCTGATTTGTCGGGCGTTAAGTCGCACAGCCCACTCCTTTGCCTTCAAAAGCGCTTTTAACGCTTGCTCGCTGTATCGCTCAAGTTGCATCCCATGCCACCTTCTTCCCCAAGCACCTTGGAGCGCTTTTTGCGCTCGTGTGGTTTCATTCAATCGCTTGCGGGAAAAGTTTGAAGACCACGAGCGGTTCGTTGCTGGTGCATTCAAATTTGTGCGGTTTTGTGGCTGCAATGTAGCCGACGAAGAACTCGTCGCCAGCCTTGACAGGTTTGCCGTTCAATTTCCCTTTGCCTTTCCAAACGAGCAAAGCATACGGGTCGTTTTCAACGCTCTCGAAAGTTCCTGTCACGACCACTTTTTTGCCACTGAACTTCTTCGTCAATGTCGGCGGGAAAATCCACCACTCCTGCCCGCCCTTTTGCTTCGTCTCATTGATGGGTTGCGGGATAAGCCGACATCGCTCCAAAAGGTCAGGGTCTTGAGCCGTCTTGAAGTCCAAAAACTTGATGGCTGTTTGTAGGTCAGGGAAACCGGGGTGAATTTGCTCAGGGCTCATCTTCCGACCATCGGTCTCAGTCTCGAGCAAGGTATAAACATCGCTCGGTTGTTGGATTTCAAGGCACAAGGCAGTTCCCGGTCGGTGCGGAACACCGGAAGGCGTGAAATAGCCCTCGCCGATGCGCTGCAAGTAGTAAGGCGACAACTCAAGCAAGTAGTCTCGCCCCTTCTCAATCGCCTTCAGCAATTCGGTCTCATCGACGCCTTGCACCAGCCCGAGATGAGTGTAAGGGCAGGAACCTTTCGGAGCGTCAAGGAAGAAGTAGGCTTCGTCTTTGCCGAAGCGGTGACCCGCGAAAAATTCCGGGTGAGCCCAAACATCCTCATCGCGGGCGTGAAAGTGGAAGACAATCGGTTCGGCAGGGTCAAGGATTTTCACGAGAACTCGGAACTCACCGTTATGGGCGCGGTTTCGCTCCTCGCCTAAAAGCAGGTTGCCGAATTTTTGAAGCGCTTCCCTTAGCGTGATTTGAGTCTCATCTTTGGGTAACCAAATTTTGCTCAGCCCCTCGCCTTTTATCGGGTGCGGGTTGTGAGCCTCAACGCACGAGGCAATCCACCTCTCAGGGACGAAAAGTTTCGTTCTCGGGTTGAATGTCCCGCCGGGCTTTTTGCTTAACCCGAGCCTACCTCCGTCCTTGTAGAACCTGCGGACATATGTCGGTCGCAACTTCAAAATTCCGCCCGTCCGCTCAATCAACCGCTCAAGTTTCCCATCTTTCGCCATCTCCATCAACCCCCCACGGTGAAGCAAGCGTTATTGCGACCTGTCACTTATTTTGCGACGGTGTGCTATGTTTTGAGTTGGTGAGGGCGATGCTGAGAAGGGTGCCTGTTTGTCCCAAGTGCGATGTGCCCCTCATTCGGGAGATGAAGGGTTCGTTGGAGGCTGATGTCTGTCCTACCTGTGGTGGGATGCTCCTTTCGCCGAAGGCATGGAAAATCGCCCGCGATGATTGGGATTCAGCCCTCGCTCTGGAAAACGCTTATACCGACACGAACCCGATGCCTGTGCTTGCCCTTGAGATGCTTTGTCCCAACTGTCAAATCCCTATGCAGCAGTTCTATCCGCCAGAAGCGCCTAACCTTCCTTTTGACCTTTGTCCCCAATGTGGCTCTCTGTGGTTGGATGACGGCGAATTGGGCAAGTTGGTTGAAGTGATTCGCTCCCGCCGCCAGCGACCGACGACCGTGCCAATTGAAGGTGAGGAGGAGCAACAAGTTTTCGCTACGGATTTTGTCTATTGTGCCAACTGTGGGCGCGAAAATTTCCCCGATGCTGAAAAGTGTTGGGCTTGCGGTGAGCCTTTAGTGCCCGAACAACCGCCCCTCCCGCAACCAATCCAAACTTTTGCCGAAATCGCAAGCATGATGGTTGGCGGCGCAGGCGCAGTCCTGTTCGGCTTATTCGTGACAAAGCCCCAAGGCGACAAAATAGCAGCTTTAGGTTTGGCGTTGATGGTGGTTGGGCTTATTTCCTTAGCGGCACTGCGCCGCCTTTGGCGTCGGGGAAGGGGCACAATATTCCCAACCTACAGCGGTCATTAGCCACTAACGCTCCTTCTTGCGGTGTCGGTGCATCCTCCGGCGCTTCTTGCGCCAATGCTTTTTAGCCTTCTTGCGCCACCATTTTTTCGTGGAACCCATCAGGTCACCTCCTTGACAGTTTTGTCACTTTGTCCGCCGTGAAAAACAGTGCCTCACCCTCGTCGTTCAGGGATTGGCACAAAAAATTTAGCGCCCAAAAATCTCAAAGGCAAGAGGCGGTTCAGGGCTGCAAAGCAACCAGGCATAGAAAGGCATCCCATTCGTGTCCCACTGACAGCATTCGCGAGAGATTTTCGGTTCCTGATGCGTGATAGAATAGGGGGTGGTGAGGTGATGAAGCCGTGAGGCATGTCTTCTATGAGTTGGCGGAAATCGTCGGTGAAGGCATACCGTGTGCCTTTGCTGAGGTCATAGACACAAGCGGCTCAACCCCGCAGAAGCCGGGAGCAAAGGCAGTTTTTCGGGCTGATGGCGGTCTTTCGGGAACTTTGGGAGGAGGTTGCCTCGAAGCGGAAGCAAGGCGGGTCGCCCTTGAATGCCTTCAACAAGGCAGAAGGACTTTGCTGACAATTCACCTTGACAGCGATTACGGATTTGATGACGGGCTCATTTGTGGTGGGACTGCCCGCATCTTCATAGACGGCAAGCCCTATGAACAAGCATCTTTCTGGAACGAAGTTGCAACCTTCCTTCGCTCCCGCAAGAGAGGCGCATTGGTCACGATTGTGAATGCGCCTGAACCCAATTTGGTCGGTGCCCGCTGGCTCATTGAGGCAAGGCAAGACGCTTGCATTCAGGCGGAAGTCCAGCATCTCAAAATTGTCGCTTGCACGCCCGAATGCCCAACCGATTTGCCGATGAGCGTCTTTGAATTGGTTGGCGAAGCGATTCAAAGGCGGGATGAGTTAACCGGTTTCATCCAAGTCCCTTCAGGCGAAGCCGAGTTGTTTATAGAGCCCCTTTTGCCGAGACCGCATTTGATTATCGCAGGTGCGGGGCACATCGGTGCAGCGCTGGCTCATTTGGCGTCCCTGTTGGAATTTGAGGTCACCGTAGTTGACGACCGACCGAATTTCGCCAACCGAGAACGGCTTCCCGAAGTTGACAACATTTTGGTCGGCGATATAGCACAAACTGTGGCGTCGCAACCGATGGACAAAGACACTTACATTGTCATCGTCACCAGAGGTCACCGCCACGATGCCGAAACTTTGCGAGCAGTCGTTCGCCATGTTAATGAAGTCGCATATATCGGCATGATTGGCAGTCGCCGCAAAATCAAACTTATCTACGACGAACTCATCGCACAAGGCATCGCAACGCCTGAGCAGTTGGCAAAAGTCCATGCGCCCATCGGCATTGACATCGGTGGCGAAAGCGTTTGGGAAATTGTGGTTAGCATCGCTGCGGAACTCGTTTGGGTTCGCAACGGGCGAGAAGGTTCGCTCCGACCACTCGCCGAAAAGATGCTGCCTTTGGTCATGAAAGGGACGGTATTGGCAACATAGTTTGGAAGGGTGGTAGTGCCATGACCTACACCTACACATGCGCCAAGTGCGGTGAAATCGTGGAGTTCACCTGCTCAATTGCCGAGAAAGAAGAGAGGGAAAAGTCGTTGGTTTGTCCGTCCTGCAACGGCAGGGAGTTCTACCGAGTTTTCAACGCCTTCATAGCCCGCAAGCGAGAGTCATCAGGTTCTTCAAGCCGCTGCGCCACTTGCTCCGCAACATCTTGCAGCACTTGTCGGTGACCGATGAAATCGTAAGGGTTTGTGAGAGCCCCACAAGGGGCGAAGCGGACCAAAACTTTGAGGCAAGGGGTGAGGACGATGTTTGTGTCCATTCGGGACGATGTGGTGTTGCATGGTGGGTTTTCCAGCGTCGTTGAAGGGTTGAGGGATTTGGGAATTGACGCTGTTGAGGTTCGAGTGAGGCGGGATTTGACCGTTCTGTCGTTGGTGAATCCGTCGCAACTACACGACTTGTCTTCACCTGAGGGATTGAAGGCGCTGGAAACAGAGTTAGCCCAAAACGGCGTCCGCATCAGTGCCTTTTTGCTGGGCAACGATTTCGGGCGGGATGACGCGGAAGAGCAGGTTGAATGGATGGTCAAAACGGTTAAGGTGGCACACCAACTTGGCATCAACGCAGTCAGGGTTGATGCAATTGTCAGTGGCTGGGAAAGCATCGGTGTTGATGGTGCTATCCGACTTTTCGCCGAAAACATCAAACAAGTCCTTGAAGCCACCGATGACACCGATGTCCAACTCGGCATTGAGAATCACGGGACATTGGGCAACCGCCCCGAATTTTTGCAGGCAGTCTTTGAGGCTGTGAGTTCGCCGAGATTGGGCTTGACTTTGGACACAGGCAATTTCTACTGGTTCGGGCATCCACTTTCGCGGGTTTACGAAATCATGCGCCAGTTCGCCCCGAAGGTCAAACACACCCATGTCAAGAACATCGCTTACCCGCCAGAGATGAGGGAACAGCAGCGCCCTATCGGCTACGAGTATGCTCGTTATGTCTGCCCGATCTACGAAGGCGACATCAACCACAGCATTGTTGTTGAGATTTTGAGGGAAGCAGGATACAACGGCGACCTTTGCATCGAGGACGAAAGTTTGGGCAAGTTTGCGCCCGATGAGCGACGAAGCGTGCTTCAACGGGATGCTGAACATTTGAAGGCTTTGATCGCTCATTTGCGGTGAAGCGGGGCGGTTCGTAACGCGTAAAGCGTAATGCGCAAGAATTGGTTCGTTGGGAGGGATTAGCGATATGGATGAGACCAAAGCGCAGGAACAGTTTGAGCGGGAGAAGCAGGCTTATTTCGCTATGCGTGAACAGTTGCTTCAAACCCATTTCGGCAAATGGGTCGCTATCGTTGACGGCAAAGTTGTCGCAGTAGGTGATCAAATGAGCAAGGTAGCCGCTGAAGCCTTCCAAAAAACAGGAAAAGCGGTCATGTATGTTACATGCGTCGGCAAGGAAGAAATGACCTTGAAAGTTCGCAGGGTGAGCGTTGGTTTCTACGACCCAACTTTTTCGCCACCAATGCCAATGCTAACTGTAGCGGTCAGCGACCCTTACCAGCGTCAGCAAGTGGAAGTTATGGGCATCATTGATACTGGCGCCGATTTGAGCCTCTTGAAGTTTCCCGAAGCGGAGAGTTTGGGTTTGAGGAGTTACCCTGCAGGACAAATTTGGGTTAGTGGCGTTGGCGCCCAGCCACAGATGCGCCAACTTTTCTGCGCTATCTTCCAGTTGGCAGGTCAAAGTATCTTCACGCTTGTGGACATTCGCGACGACATCACTGAGAACATTTTAGGTCGCGATGTCTTGAACTGGTTCAGGTTGACCCTTTCGGCTCAGGAAAACTTGGTGAGGGTTGAAGAGGTTTGACCTGCGGCATCAAAAATTTGACCGAAAGACATCGCCTCAAAGGGGGATGAATTGCATGGACGAAATTCAAGCGCAAGAACAGTTTGAGCGGGAGAAGCAGGCTTATTTCGCTATGCGTGAACAGTTGCTTCAAACCTATTTCGGCAAGTGGGTCGCCATCGTTGACGGCAAAGTTGCTGCTATGGGCGACAGCGCCACCGAAGTTATACGACAGGTCCTTGCTCAAAAGGGAGCAACCGTCATGTATGTCAAGCGCGTTGGATTTGAGGATAAGGTCTTGAAAATTCGTGGTGTGAGCGTCGGATGGTATGACCCTGACTACGACCCACCCATCCCTAAAGTGATGGCAGAAGTTGAATGCCCTGCGATGCCAATGGGTCTGACTCAGGCAGAGTTCGTGATAGACACCGGCGCTGACCTAACTTTGATTCAGCGGGACATTGCCGACCAAATAGACCTATGGCGTCTTCCCGTTGGTGAGGAACGCATAGCAGGGATTGGGGGCATCCCACAAACGCGGCAACTTTTCCTCGCAATAGTTCGCATCGGCAATAGGCAAGTGCCAATCCGAGCCGACATTCGCAACGACATTGATGAGAACATTTTAGGTCGCAATGTCTTGAACTGGTTCAGGTTGACCCTTTCGGCTCAGGAAAACTTGGTGAGGGTTGAAGAGGTTTGAGTTGCCACGACCGACCAGTCCCTTCAAGAGGTCAAAGAACTTTTGCCTGTGAATTCAGGAAGGTGAAAGGCTTATGGCTTGGAAGTGTTGTGAGCGGCACGAACTTCCTTTGGGGCAACGGACGCTCGTTATGGGCATCCTTAATGTCACGCCTGATTCCTTCTCCGGCGACGGCGTCGTTGATGTTGACGCAGCCGTTGCGCGGGCTTGGAAGTTCGTTGAAGATGGGGCAGACATCTTGGACATCGGCGGTGAATCAACTCGCCCCGGCTCTCAACCTGTTCCAGCCGATGAAGAAATGAGGCGAGTTCTGCCCGTTATTGAGCGACTGATTGCCCAAAGTTTTCCATTGCCTATCTCAGTGGACACCTACAAGCCTGAAGTTGCAAAAAGGGCTTTGGAAGCGGGGGTATGCATTGTCAACGATATTTACGGCTTGAGGCAACCGGGAATGTTGGAACTTGTCGCACAATTTAAGCCCACAGTCGTCATCATGCACATGCAAGGGACACCGCAAACGATGCAACTGAACCCAACCTATACCGATTGCGTTAGGGAAATTTCCGAGTTCCTCCGAGGGCAAGCAGAGAAGGCAATCGCTGCGGGACTGCCGAAGGAGAAAATCATCGTCGACCCCGGAATAGGCTTCGGGAAAACTGTTGAGCACAACTTGGAGATACTGCGAAGGCTGAGCGAAATCAAAGCGTTAGGTTACCCTGTGCTCATCGGCACTTCGCGCAAAAGTTTCATCGGCAAAGTCTTGGGCATAGAAGTCCCGGCAGAAAGGATTTGGGGAACTGCAGCGACAGTTGCGGTTGCCATCGCCAACGGCGCTGATATCGTTCGCGTCCATGATGTCCGAGAAATGGTCCAAGTTGCGAGAATGACAGACGAGATTTTAGGTCGCAAACTGTAAGGTGAGCGCTACTGTTTGAAAGGTGAGCGAAGTGGCGAAAGTCAAACCCAAATTGACGGAGGAAGAACGGCAAGCAAGGTGGGTTCAAATGTTGAGGGCAGCGCAAAGCGAAGAGTTTGCAGTTTTGAACCCTGAGCATGTAACTGTCGATGAAGCGAGGATGCAAATCACTGCCCTGTAAAGGGCGAAGGAGGGTAAAAGGATGGGGCGAAAAGGAATGATGGGAAACCGCAGAAGAGGCAGGACAAATCGGGCGAGAAGAATGGCGCGGGCACGAAAACGCTGGCGCATCTTGTTCGTGGCTTCGGAAATGTTCCCATTGGCGAAAACGGGAGGGCTTGCCGATGTCATCGGCGCACTGCCGAAGGCTCTGGCAAAGCGAGGTCACGATGTGCGAGTGCTTATGCCCAAATATCGCGCAACCTTCAGTGTTGACCATCGCACTGAACGAGTGGTTGACTTGCCGCAAATTCAGTTTGGCAATTTCACGCTCGGTTGCGGTATTGACGAAAGCGATGCGCTCAAAGACGACGGGGTGACCGTATACCTGATTGAGCACTTCGGGCTTTACGACCGCGACCGACTTTACGGCTACGATGACGATTGGGTTCGGTTTGGGCTTTTGAGCAAGGTGGCTTTAGAGTTGCCGAAAGCCATCAACTGGAAACCAGACATCATCCACTGCCACGATTGGCAAAGCGGACTTGTCGCTGCTTACTTGAAAACGCTTTACAACGGCGACCCGTTTTTCTCTAACACCGCCACTGTCTTCACCATCCACAACCTCGCCTATCAAGGCAACTTTGACCCATCGGTGAGAGAGGCGTTGGGCTTGCCGCCGGAAACCTTCCAAATGCACGGGCTGGAGTTTCACGGTCGGCTCAGTTTCATCAAAGGTGGGCTTTACTATGCCGACATGTTAACGACGGTTAGCCCAAGATACGCACAGGAAATTCAGACCGAGGAGTTCGGCGAAGGGATGCACGGTTTGTTGCGCGACCGAGCTGAACAAGGACGATTGGTTGGAATTTTGAACGGCATTGACTACGAAGTCTGGAACCCGAAGACAGACGAGTTTCTGCCAGTTCGCTACGATAGCAGAACATTTGTCAAGGGCAAGGCAGCGAACAAGGAAGCGCTGCTGAAACGGGTTGGATTGAGCGACAGCAGCGAAATGGTTATCGGCATTGTGTCCCGCTTGGCTCACCAAAAAGGCTTTGATGTTGTCATTGAAACAGCGGACGCTTTGATGAAACTGCCGATTAAACTCGTTGTTTTGGGAGCGGGCGAACAGGAACCGATGTTCGCTGAACTCCAGAAACGCTACCCAGAAAAAGTGGCGACGAGGTTGGGCGTTGTGGATGAAGAGTTGGCTCACCTAATCTATGCGGGAGCCGATGCCTTTTTGATGCCATCCCGTTTTGAGCCATGCGGGTTGGGACAGATGATTGCCATGCGCTACGGGACGGCTCCCATCGTCCACGCTGTCGGCGGTCTGGCTGACACCGTTCAAGATTTTGACCCTCAAGCGAAAACGGGAAACGGTTTCGCTTTCAAAGGCTTGACCGCAGCGAACTTGGTGGCGACGGTTGAGAGAGCACTGAGCGTCTACCAAGACCGAAGGCTTTGGCAAGCGTTGCAGCGAAACGCCATGAAGGCAGATTTTTCTTGGGACAAATCGGCTCAAGG
>Ga0080007_1103846_pt1 | contig 11393 bp, 7 predicted proteins | sample OctOCTMetagenome_FD_69210 | JGI IMG/M metagenome (GOLD analysis project Ga0080007, IMG submission 69210) | Hot spring and microbial mat streamer communities from Octopus Spring Streamers, Yellowstone National Park, USA - OCT_B (SPADES... | ecosystem: Environmental > Aquatic > Thermal springs >...
GATTTCAATTAACCTCTCCCTAAGGTCCAGCCACTTCCTCACCCACTCCGCTCCGAAGGCCCCTAGCTCCGGCCACTCCTTAAGGAGCTCCTCCACGGGGTCGATCTTGATAACTAAAGCCGGCTGAGGCGGCTCCTTCATCTTCTCCACCTCCCTCTTGTAGTCCTCTATGATTTGTTTGACACAGTCGTCTACAGAGCGGCAGTGGGGCTGGTACAACTTCACTCCGTTTACGACGACGCCGCAAAAGACGTCGTATTGATTAACCCCCGCACCCACCCTTACATACTCATACCACACCCCGACGTCGTACTGCCCCGGTAGCTTCCACAACGCATCTGCCACCTGTTGCCTAATACAGCCGCCCACATCCTCATCCCTACGCCTCCTCCACCTCTCCTTAGCCTCCCACCTCCTCCTATCCCTTGAGTGAACCCACACGCGGTACTTTATACACACTCCTCTGCGGCACGCCTCCGCGGTTAGAAGCCCCTCGTAGAGGCATCCGTTGACGCACCACTCCCTCGGAGGCGGCTCGTACTCCACATACTGAAGGACACCCAGCTTCTGCGGCAGTTCAAAAACGGCGGCCGTGGTTTTGAACTTTTTGGCTGTTACCGTCATATCCACTCCCTAAGGGCTGATATGACCTCCTCCACGGCCTTCCTCTCGATTAGGTATACGCCTTGTTTGTGCCGCCTCGCGAGGCCCCTCTCCTCTAGGCGCGCCAAGAGGGTCTGCACCACTACGCAACAACGCCTATCTATGCCGCATACATCGCGGATGCGCACCGCGACCAGAGAGCCCCTCCCGCCTTCCAGCCGCACCTGCATGTACAGAAGCAGGTTGGGGAGGTACTGCTGTATCTTCCGCCTCATATCCTCATCTTCTTGGCGGCGTCTTTCACGCCAAACGGAGTGGACCCAGCCGCCTCTGCCAGCCTCGTCAGAAGGCCGGGCCTCCTAAACGACGCCAGCCACAACGCCGCCGCCCACACCCACGGGTTTTTGCCGGGTAGAAGCCTTCTGTTCCTCTTCAAGAGCTCCACTGCGGCTTTGGCGGTAGACGCCGGTAGGCCGGCCCTAGCCGCCACCGTCTTCACGTAGTCCTCTGCGGCGAGTCTCCTCACCAGCCTCGCCGCCTCCATCAGCCTCCACGCCGCCTTCCTCACCCGCCCCTTATCTGCCTTGCTACATGCGAGGAAGTCCTCCAGCGGCCTCGGCGCGCCTGCGGCCTTCGCGGCTGTCCACAGCGCGGCCACAGCCACCGCCTCAAGCCGAAAGCCTTTCACCGCGTTGAGGTGCTTCCTCACCGACGCCTCGGCTTCTTGAACCACGCTCTGCGGCAGGCCGGCGCATTCCCTAATCCGCTTAAGCTCAGCCCCGATTTCGGCTAGCTTCCACTCCCGGCTGTGAAGCGTCTCTTTGTGGAGCCTTGCCAGCCTGCGCCACTGCACGCCGTGCTCCGGCTCACGGCTATGTCGGTTTTGACGGCTAGCTTAAGTGGGTATGTCCTAGCCCGCTTCTCCTTGTCAAAAGAGCGCCACTCCGGCCCTACGTCTACAGCTGATTCAGACACCACCAAGCCGCGTTGGGCGCACACTGTTTCTCCCCTCTCCCGGTCGGTTACTAGTGGACCCCCACAGGCTAGACACCCAGCCGCGAGATGAGGAATGTGGTGCATGAGCTGTACGAGGCGAGGTTTAACAGGACGCTGTGGCAGATTGTTTACGAGTTTGACCGGGAGCGTGCCGCCGCCGCGTTGGAGTATCTACGCGGAAAGTACGGCGAGCCAGAGGGCCGTCTGTGGGAGCGGTTTGACGAGCTTTTTGTGGTGTGGCTTATGTTTAGGGTGGCGGATGAGTTTGAGGCTTATCTGAGGAGTGGGGCTGGGAGGCGTCTGGAGAAGGAGGTCTTCGGCGAGCTTCTGGGCACGGGAAGGTGGCTTCCGGTGGAGGCGGCGCCGCTTTTCTGGCTTAGGCTGGTGGGAGACCCAGAGGGCGGGGCTGAGTTTAGAAACGCGTGGGTCACCGCCGTCAACATGTGGTTCGAGCGGATGGCCGCGCCGTATACGCCGAAGAAGCCGGCCGTGGCGAGAAAGGCAGTAGAACTATTCAACGCCTTTGTAGGCGCCAAGTTCACGTATGAAGAGCTGTTCCCACCGCCGCCTCCGCCGAAGCCTGAGGCCAAGAGACAGGAGGCGGCGGTTAAGCCCGAGGCGGCTAGACCCGAGATCGAGCCGGCTCAGAAGCCGGCTGTGGAGGTTCAGAGACCTGAGGAACGTGGTTTAAGACGTGAGGCTGAAAAACAAGCCGCCAAACCTGAGGCTGTTAAGCCGGAGGTTGGGCCTCAAGCCGCTAAGCCAGAGGCCCCGAGGCCGGAGGCCGCTAGGCCTGCGGCGGAGGCGGTTGAGGTACGTGGTTTAAGACAGCTTGGTGAAAAGCCGAAGGCGCCTATCGCCGACGTCATTCCGGAGAGGGTTCTGGAGTCTGTGGATTATCTGCTGGAGCGCTTCGGCGTTGTTCTCGACGTAGAGGCGGCTTTCAAGGCGAAGAGCCTCGTGACGGCGAAGGTGAAGGCCCAGCTGGAGAAGGTGGCCGTAAAAGAGCCGGAGTTCGCCCACGTGCTGGCTGAAGTGGCTGAGCATGTGCTGAGCTCCTTTGGGCGGCTTATGGCGTCGCCCGACGCCGCCAGGCACGTCCACGACGTCTTGCTCCGCTACTTCGAAGGTTACGAGACGCGGGACGGGGAGGTGCTCTTCGCGCGCATCGAGCGCACTGTTAGGGAGGCGGTTAGAAGGGCAGAGGAGGCTGGTATCCCAGACGCCGAGTACCGCATCAAGCAGTTCATCCTTTGGCTGATCAAGCAGTTGGAGGAGGCCGGCGAGCGCTACAGAAGAGACGCGCTGAAAGGCATCTACACGGTGGAGAAGACGCTGAGGGCCACCGCCTTCGCCGGCTTCTCCGCCGCGGCGCTTTATTCTGTATACAGCGGCCTCTACTCAGAGGCCGTGGTTTCCTCTGTCGCGTCGGCTGTAGCGCTTGTGGAGGTGGGCCGGTTTAGGGAGGCTGTTGAGTATGTGCAGAGGGCGGCTAAGGCGCTGTGTGAGACGGCGAAGGAGGTGTTCGAACATGTTAAGATAACCGTCCAGCGCCTCGTGGAGCTGTTCGTAGAGGCCGTCACGAGGGTGTTGGCTCGGATCGACGAGCACAAGGCCTACCTCTTCCTCATGGCCGCAGTCACAGCTGGGGCAGTTGCGCTGTCCGCCGCGTTGAACCTATGGGGCCTGGTGGAGCTGGAGAAGCTGGCCTACGCTGCCGTGGGCGCGCCGTTTGTGGCTGGGCTGGCGGAGACTGGCGGGAAGGCGGTGGAGAGGTTTAAGGCGGTGGCCGAGAGGTATGGGGGGTGGAAAATGGATGAGCAGTTGATCGACGGAGTGTTGAAGGCGTCTCTGAGGGGCGAGAGACCGCATGAGACGCTTCGGAAGCTGTCCGAGTCGGGTGATCTGCCTCCGCCCCTCGCGAAGCTGAAGGAGGCACTGGAGCATGTCCAAGACGAGGTGGTGCAAGACGCCGCTGTGGTCGCGGCGCTTGTTTTGTACAAGACGCTTGTGAAAAACGCCGGGGTTTATAGGGAGCGGGCTGGGTGGTACGGGTGGGCGAGGGGTTTGGTTAAGGAGCGGGAATTCGCCGTGAAGGCCGAGGAGGTGAAGAGACTCCGCGAGGCGCATAGGAGGCTGGAGGAGGTGGCTGAGGAGGTGGGGAGGGAGCTGAACTCCGTATTGGCGCTGTACAAGTCGCACAGCCGCGACCTATACGAAAAGCTCAGACCCTACCTGGAGGTGGATGTAGAGAAGGCGGAGGAGCTGGCGGAGGCTCGGAGCGACGAGTTGAGAAGGCATTCAAACACAAACATGGGGACTAAGGCCTACGCCGCCCTTCTCTCAATCGCCAGAGGTGGGTTATACGGACACGCGGCGATGTTGCTTATGGGCGAGGGCGCTTTGGCGGATATAGTGTTACTGAAGCCGAGAAGCGCCTACGAGAAGGCCAAGGACATCGCCAACGCACGCGGCGAGACTGTGGACCCGTCGCGTATGGGTGCGGCAAGTTGGGAGGACAGGGCCGCCTCTGCGCTTCTGCGGTACCTCTTGAGCGGAGCCGTCGAGGGGGACCTCGTGTTTAGACGCGTGGAGGGGAGCTTCGAGGTGTTTAGGGCATACGGCGGCGTTGAGACACGTGTCGATGTGCTGAAAATAGGGGAGATGGCCCGCTCTAAGGCTGACGAGGAGGTGCTGAGGCGTCTCGTGGAGGAGGCGAAGAGGACGGCGCCAGACCTCTCGGGGATTAAGAAGATATGGCAGACGTTGGAGTGGTTTGCCACAGACGCGTCGTTTTTCAGAAAGTGGATAGCGGCCGGCACCGCCCATCTTTGGCAGTTGAGGTGGTGCTTTGCCCTCTTCGGCGAGCCGGAGTTGATCAGCGGCGGAGCCAGCGTCACTGAAGAGGGCGTCAAGGCAAACGTCGCTATGCGCTGGCGTAGGGAGCGCTTAGACGACATCATCGCCGAGGAGGGAGGGGAGCTGAAGCCTCTCCTAGGCCGCTCGGTCAAGAGCTGGCGGGAGCTAGTAGATGCAATAGACTGGAGCTGGGTTTTGAAGAGGGTTGAGGAGCTGACCGACAAGCTGAAGCCCTGGATAGGCCCCGGGAAGATGGGCGACGCAGAGAGGGAGGGGCTTATGAGGAGGATGCTGGGCGAGCTGGCACTCCTCGCCCACTTCGCAGAGGTCAGGAGGGGCATGGACGACAGCAGATGGCGTGAAGAGCGGACCAGGAGACTGGCCAAAGCGGTGGAGGCGCTAAGCGGCGGGAGGATAGACGGCAAATACGCCGAGAGGCTGGCCCAAGCGATTGTCTACTACGCCGAGGGTCATAAGAAAGAGGCAGAGGGGCTCATCGAAAGCCTTGCTAAAGCGGTCGGCGTCTCTAGAGAGGAGGTCTGGGGCGTTGTAGAGTTCGTCCTAAGCGACATGTACTGCCTGGCTAGGGATTGCGCTAGGGATGAGGTGGTGAGGAAGTTCGTCGCCCCAGCCCTTGAGCTGGTCATGCTGGACAAAGCGCTTAATAAAGAATTCGACAGAGAGGAGGCTTTGCGCATCTTCGGCGAAATGTATGCAACTTCAGTGGCGGGAGACGGCACGGTGGGGCCGCGGGAGATTAGGTTAGCCGTCGGTGGGGAGCTTGGCGGAGGCGCTACGCTCCTGCGCCTAGCCACGCTGCACCTACTCAGTCAGCTTCTGCCAGACGAGCTGAAGTTCGGCGTGCGGACATACGTGAGGAACGGCAGTCTTTACAGCATAGCCGCCTACGGCGAAAATGCGGCGGGGCTTATGCGCCTTCTCGCCGTCTCTGCGCCCTCCGCCGGCGGAGAGTATTTAAGCGAAAAGTTCAATGGATTCGTGGAGGCGGCCAAGGTAGAGGTGTGGCTCGATAAGGACAACATATGGCTGACTGAGAAAGGCTACGTTGCCGCCGATTTGATCATTTCGGAGGCTGGCATTGCCGTGAAGTACAACGTATATCTGAGCGACAAGATCGATGCCGTTTGAGACGAGATACGTAGAGGCAAAGACCGTGGCTGAGGTAGCGGAGGCCGCTTGAATTCCAATCAACGGACCGGAGCCGCGTGGAGCTCGCGGCCCTGCTATTGAAGCTGGCGGGCGTCGACGCAGAGGTGAAGAAAGAGGAGGTGGGCGGCAGAGACGTATGGTACGTCAAAGCCACTACCGACAGGCTGGCGGCTGGGCGCGAGGAGCTTAGAGACGCCCTCGCCGAATTCGTCAGGGCGACCGTCAAGAACGAGAAGAAGGCGGAGCGGTGGCTGGAGAAGCTGGAGAAGGGGCGCGTGTTGAAGAAGGGCTGGCCGAAGTACGGAATGAGGCTGGATAAAGGTGCGCTTGTGGTAAGATACCGCTCCACCAACCCCAATAGCATAAAGCATGAAAAGCAACGGCTTGAGAACATGGGGCTTGAGGAGGGCAAGCACTTCACGGTGGAGATGCCGGAGGGCGGAAAAGCGGGCTACGTGAATATCCTCAAGGAGGGTCTTGAGCACGCCGCGTGGCTTTCCGTATACGGCTCTAAGACGCAACGGGAGCTAGCGGCTGAGTTCGTGAAGCATATACTCCGGAGGGCGGAGAATGCGGGCAAGGATGTATATAGAAAGGCCGAGGAGATCGTGAGGGAGGGGATGTCGAGGGGCTCTCTAAAGCTGGAGGACTTTGAGAAGAAGGTTGAGGTGAACGGCAAGACATATGTCGTGAAGGTGAGAGGCGGAGATGCCGTTAAAGAGGACAAAGACGGCAAGCCCTTACTGAGGATCAAAATAACGGCAGAGGTGGACGGCGTAAGGAGCGAATACGTGATTACATACGACAGATATGGGGAAGACAACGCGGCTAGGGCTTTCGCCTACGCCGGGGGCGACGCGCCGGAGGTCAGGGAGGCAGACGCAGAGAGGTTCGCCGCCGTGATAAAGGCCCTAACGGGCAAGGAGCCATGGATACGCCATATGAAGGACGGCAGGATACAGATAGTATGCGGCAGAGAGCACCTCGATGGCTTCATGCGCTTCACCGAGCTCGCAGACGCCATAGAGAAGTGGCTGGAGGAGACGGGCCGATGAATAAAACAACCTAGGCGTGAATCCATGGCGGGGCTCACCGCCTCATCTCCTCCCAGCTAACACGCCTACCGGCCAGAGGGCCATGAACTACCACGGCTCCTTCTTCAACATATGAGCCGCCAATCCCGAAGAGGTAAGGGCGTCTTTGGGTCTGTGTCAACGGTGCCAGACAGACCCCCGCCCTAAAGGGCAGGGGTTCCCTCCAGGGCAACTCACAGGCGCCCTCACCCGGCCCTCAACGGCCCCTCAGGCCGAGGTCATGGAGCTACCCGGGCCAGCACCGCGGGTCATCTGCCCGCAACCGTGGGCCTAGAAGCGCCCACATTTTAAACTTTTCCCATCCCCGCCCTAAATGGGCGGGGCTTTCGGTTAAACGCAGTTGGCGAGCGCTTTCCTCAGTCTTTCTGCAGTTTCCTCGGGCGTTGTGTCTAGCGTGTATAGCGAGGCGCCTAGCTCTGCTCCGGCGGCGTATTTAAGCTTTGCATCAGGCCTATACATCCCATATATCTCGAAGTGGAGGTGGTAGTGGGGGGTTTCCACCCTCAGGGGGGCTTGGTGTAGCACCATTATGTAGGGCATGGGCTTGCCTAATGCTGTCTTGAAGGCGCATAGGGTTTTTCTCAACATGTCGGCGAGGTGTCCTACTTCGTCTTCTCTGAGGGCTGTGAGGTGGCTGACGTGTCTCTTGGGGTAGATGTGTACCTCGTGGGGCCACCTGGCGTAGTAGGGCACGAAGCTTTTCCAGCTAGCGTTTTGGTAGACGATGCGTTTCTCTTCTTGCGTTGTGATTAGGCAGTGCAGACAAGTTCTCCTCTCTCTATACCACTCCTCTGAGGCCCTCAGCTCCGTCTCCACGCGTGGAGGCACGACGGGGAGGATGTATATCTGGGAGTGGGGATGAGTCAGGGAGACCCCGATTTCCTTCCCCTTGTTTCTAAAGAAGAGGGTGTAGAGCGCTTTGGGGTCCTCCTCGGCCTCTTTCTGAGCCTTCATCACCAGCCTCAGCACCTTTTCTATCTGGCTCGGCGGCAGGTCGCTTAGGTCGTCTAAGTCGTGTTGCGGCGTCTCCACCAACACGTATGCCTGTCCGTAGGCCTCCTCGGCCTGGAAGAGCTCCACCTGAGTGGGGGTTGGGGGGTTCCTCGTCACCACTGGGTAGCGGTTGGGGAGCAGAAGTACCTCCCACACCTGGCCTGTCTCGGGGGCGCCTGGGCAGAAGGGGCAGAAGCTCTCTGGTTGCCAGGGCCTTGAGAGGCGGTGCGGCGAGACTAGGACGCGTTCCCCCGTGAAGGGGTTCCGCCTAATCTCCATACCGCAGCCCCTCGTCGACCTGGACGATCCACCACCTCTCCGCGCTTGATCTCCGGCCTATCTTCTCCGCGGTTTCTCTGTCGGGGGCTAGGGCTATCACGACCCCGCCCAGACCTGCGCCTGAGAGCTTCGCGCCGTATGCGCCGGCTTCTATGGCCTCCTCCACCAGCTTGTCCAGCCGCGGCAGAGACACCTCGTAGAGCTCGGCCAGCAGATTGTGTTGTATCGTCATCTCCCTCCCCACAGCCTTGAGGACCTCCCCCGGGGGGGCGAGGGGGCTCCGCAGGAGCTCCAGTGCTCTTTCTGTGGATTTCTGCATCTCCAGGGTAAACACAACTCTGCTCCTCATGGGCTCAGGCAACTGCTCCACGGCGTCTTCCCTGCCGTAGAGGAGGTGCCACGGGAAGTCCCAGAACCCCTCGCATCTCACACCTAGGGTTTGTTTAAGCATCTCCACGGCTATGCTGAGCTCCTCCTGCCTCTTGGTGTGGACCTCGGCGGTGCTGTGGCGGATCCCGCTGTCGAGAACCACGAAGACTCCTCCCGGCAGGTCCAGCTGTTGAACCTTCACCGGCGGTCTCGTGTGTATGAGGGCTACGCGACCGAAGGCGGAGCCGTACTGGTCGAGCCTGCCGCACGGGACGCCCAGCACCTCCCGCTCCGCCGCGTAGGCCAGCTCAGCCACCGCGTAGAGGTCGGGGTCTCGGCCTGCAAGCCGCAACAAGGCGCCTGTCAGCGCCACAAGCAACGCCGCGCTGCTGGCCATGCCGGCTCCTATGGGCACGTCTGAGCTCAACACGCCTCGGAACCCGCGGAGCTCAACGCCAGCCCTCCTCAGCGCCGCGACGGCAGCTTTCACGTAGTCGCAGAAGGCGCGGCCGCCCGGCGGCTCGCCAGGTCTGAAGACGCAGTGCTCCCCGGTGTTTTGCGACGTTATTTCGCACAAGGCCGCCTCCCCCACGGCGAGGCGGGTACGTAGGTCCACCGCCACAGACACCACCGGCAGGCCCTTGTAGTCTTGATGCGTGTTTAGGAAGTCGAGCCTGCCGGGGGCAGACGTCTTTACAACAGCCACAGAACGAAGAGCGCCGCCACTGCTATCACCGGGAGCCACAGGACGGGGTTTGTGCGTATCATCTTCGACCCGTCGAGAGGCGGTATGGGGAGGAGGTTGAAGAGCGCCAGCCACGCGTTTATGTACGCGAAAAACCACCAGATTTCTGACCGCAACGCCGTCATCAACGCGACACCGGCCGCGGCGAATGCTATGTTTGTCAAAGGCCCGGCGGCTGATATAAAGAACACGTCGCGCCTCTCGTCGCCGTGTCCGTGGAGCCTGAAGGGCGAGATCACCACGGCGCCAGGCGCGGCGAACACGAAGCCGAACAGCAACGGGAAAATCACGGCAAGCGGCAGGAAGGTGTAGTCAGCCTGGTACATGGCTATGTACCCAAGCCTCCTTGCAACTTGGCGGTGGGCCATCTCGTGGCCTATGAACGCGAAGAAGAGGACGAATGCGGTGAGGGGCAGATACGCAACAACGAGATCCCAGCGTATCCCGCCGACTATGCCCCGTCCGGCCATCGCAATCGAGAAGCCCAACGAAAGCACCACTAGAGAGATTACGATGTCCATCAGCTCCCGCCTCCTCAGCTCCGGGTCATGCACGGATGAGCCGAATGCAAGGTTTATATCTGTTTCCGCAGAACCAAAAGGACTCTATCTAGGGATTCCCTCTTAATCAAGTATACGCCTTGCTTGTGGCGGCTGGCCAGGCCCTGGGCCACCAGAGACATCATCAGACGGCGGAGCGCCCACCCACATCGCCTATCTACTCCACAGATCTCGCGGGTACGTACGGCGATTACCACCCCCCGGTCGCTCCTCCCACGCCTCTGGAGGTACCAGATCAGGGCAGGTAGATGTTGTTCCGCCTTCACGATATTACGGCAACTTAAAAACTAACTTAAGGGGAATTGATATAACTCCCCCATTCATCGCCCCTATGCTCTTGGTCAAGAGGACGCTCTCTATACGCTCAGCGACCTCGCCGACAGCTGGGCCGCGGGGGGTTGTATACTACCTAAGCGACGTAACTGGCGTAATGCAACTATGGCGTTTCGACGGCGTTGTACACGACGTGGTGGTGCCTTGGGATGAGAGGATAGCCGACTTCCGCGTGGCCGACGACGGCGCGGTAGCCATAACGTCGGATGTAGGAGGCGACGAGAGGTGGCGGCTTTACGTGATAGACGGCGACGACGTGGTTCCAGTGTCGACAGACGGCGTAAACAGCATGGGCGCGTGGTCCCCAGACTCGCAACAACTCGCCTTCACCTCCACCAAAGACGACGGGCAGAACTTCAACCTTTACATCTACGACCGACGAAACGGCGCCGTGACGAGGATCGTGGAGATGCCGGGCATAAACGTGGTAGAGGAGTGGAGCGAGGCCGGGATCTTCCTCACCCACTACGAGACCAACCTAGACAGCACCATCTACTGGATCCGCGGAGGAGAGGTGCGCGAATTGACTAGACACACCGACGAGGCGCTTAGCCGCTCCCCTAGGTACATAGGCGGCGGGAAGATGCTCTTCTTGACGAATATAGACAGCGAATACGTCGGCATAGCCCAGATGGACCTCTCCACCGGCGGATGGAAATACGTCGTCCAGCTGGACAGAGACGTAGAGCTCTTCGACGTGTGGAGAGACTACCTAGTCTTCTCAGTAAACGAGGGGGGCTCCTCCGGCCTCTACTACATGCACATGCCCTCCGGCCTCACGCACAAGATAACAACCCCCACAGGCGTGGTCACTTCGCTCCAGTTCAGAGACGGGAGGGTGCTCTTCTCCCTCTCCAGCATAAACCGCGGCCACGAGGTGTACTCCTACCAAGGCGGCGCCGTGAGGCAACTCACCCACTCTCCCAGATTCGGCATAGAGCTGGAAAAAATCCCGGAGCCCCAGTCCATCTGGTACGAAAGCTTCGACGGACGCCGGATACACGCCAACATATACAGGCCACCCGGCGAGCCCAGAGGCACCGTGGTGCACCTCCACGGAGGGCCGGAAAGCCAAGACAGGCCCGAGTTTAAGCCGCTCACAGCGGCCCTCCTCATGGCGGGCTACATAGTGGCGGCCCCCAACTACAGAGGAAGCACCGGCTACGGCAAAACCTTCGTCCACCTAGACGACGTGGAGAAGAGGTGGGACGCGATAAAAGACGTGGAGGCCTTCGCCAAATGGCTGGCGGAACAAGGCATAGCCGTGAAGAAGCCGTGCGTCATGGGCGGTTCCTACGGCGGCTACCTCACCCTGATGGTCCTCGCCGCCGCCCCCCACCTCTGGTCCTGTGGAGTGGAGATAGTCGGCATCTTCAACCTCGTCACGTTCCT
>Ga0080007_1058146_pt1 | contig 11319 bp, 16 predicted proteins | sample OctOCTMetagenome_FD_69210 | JGI IMG/M metagenome (GOLD analysis project Ga0080007, IMG submission 69210) | Hot spring and microbial mat streamer communities from Octopus Spring Streamers, Yellowstone National Park, USA - OCT_B (SPADES... | ecosystem: Environmental > Aquatic > Thermal springs >...
CATTCCAGATAGCGTGTCGAATTATATCCTCCAGATTCCTCCTCCTATCCTCCAGGAGCTCCTCAATAGCCTCCCCACCTTCCCCTCCCATAGTCTCCACCTAGATCATTTCGATCTCTCTATGAATTCCGCTATTGCTTGCCATAGCTGTTTCTGTCTGAACCCTGGGTTCTTCGCTATATTCTCTATCACATACTCCGAGAACCTCAGGCTTTTCTGCGGGTCTCCCTTGAAGACAACTATCTCTGGGGGTGCTGGTATTATCCTTATAGATCCGTTAGGGATTTCGAATGTCTCCGCAAACATATCTGCAAGCAGGAATGCATATCTATCTCTACACAGTATTTCCCTTACAAGGCTGTGGCAAGATACTATGTATATCCTCTCAATGCTTAGGCTGGCTAGGGCTTCCTCAAGGTTGTTTCTGAAGAATGGGGATGAGCAGAAATCACAGTTACTCCTATCGAGGAAAACAATGATATCGCCATCTCTAAGCAGGAAATTATCTATATATATATTATAGGTATTATTCCCAGAGATATTAACAATACCTGCTCTAGCAATTAATAGGCTCTTGTTTGGGTGGAGGAAACCTATGTAAACCCCGTCCTGCAGGAATAGACCCTCCACGCTTCTGTTAGAGATGGGAGCTGTTACTGTGGTTAGGTTCTGTGTCTGAGACCCACCCCCGATTGGGATGACTATCCTGTTATCCTGTATAAGGCTCGATATATATGTTGTTATAAACACACCTGCAGATGCCGATAGCATGGAAACCAGCACAACAACAACAATCTCCCTGAGCCTCATACAGTCTCCACAGAAAAAACCCCAGGGAATAAGCTTTAAAACCAAAAGACTTAGCTAAACCCAGCTATTTAGTGCTTTTCATAGTTTCTGCGAAGTTCCTGCGAAGAAGATCTTCTACCCTGCTGGCTAGCTTATCAGCTATATGCTCTGGGAAGCTGTTTTTCTTTGCATATTCTTTAACAATGGCAATGAATCTCTTGATATGCTTCTGATCCCTGATCCTTATCCTTTTGAAGATCATGTTGGCAAGCATATCTACCAACTGATTTTCACACTCCTCCCTATAAATGAAGTATCTAGGGATAGTGCTGGGTAGTGTGAATCTAAAGTATCTTTGACGAAACAGATATAGACATGGTGAATCTGCTATACGCAATTGAAGCAAAGAATGAAATACAGTTCCTTAGGCGGCTATATAGGGTAGTGGGAAGATTGACCACAAAAGACATAGAACACGAGGCTATTAACGAAATCATCACTTTAGCCCAAAAAGCACTAAAATAAACTAAAATAATAAAATTTTTAAATTTCTTTAAAAAAGAAATTATGTTATTTTAGTTTCAACACGAGAAGGCTTGGTTTTGAGTTGTCATCGAACTCAATATCTACAAATCGCTCTAACAACTCTCTTACATCATCATCTAGCACTATTACAATCTCGTTTTCTAGTATGCGCATTTTCACTATTCTCTCCTCCATCTACCTCTCCTTCATTATTATTATTCGTTAGAAAGCTTATAAATTATAACAAGAGTAACAATCTGTTGAGTCGTGTAATGATCGAAAATAATCTGAAAATGATGTCAGCAGAAACAATAAAAAATTATAATTATTTAAAAAAGTATAATTATTCTCTGAACTTATAAAACGTACTGAGCACATTCTTATCTTTGTCTTTAATGAAGATAACATCAGCTCTACCCAGCTCTATTATATAGTCAAACCAGTATCCACCGCTTTTCAACGCATAGTAATATAATCTTAAAATGATGTCAGCATCGCAGATCTTTATGCAGTTGTCGTGGCACTCCTCGTGGCAATGATGCTCTGAAAGCTCAATTGTAAAGTCGCAGAATTCAAAGTATTCAGACATAATGCGTTTAAATGCAGTTCTGAGCCATTGCCTCTTTATCCATAAGTCCTGTCGTTTTTGCCACTCTAGTGTTTCTTTTATTTCTTTGGCAAATCTCCTCAATATTACCAGCTCGGGCGGCGGAGATGAGGTTGGAGGAGTCTCGACTTCTACTTTCATTCTCTCACCTTCACTTGTTATAAACGTTAGAAAGCTTATAAATAAAAATAATAGTAACAACTAAGAGGATCAAAAGAGATCCTCTTTTATATCTATTTACTTATTTTTCTTTTTAAGTTTAAGTACTCTTCTAATATCCCAACAAGCCCTTTCTCCTGAAAACACTTTACATCAAACCCACATATCACAAATGTAGCTCTAGCTATAAATGCTGCGCCAAGTACTATTGCTATTATGTTTCTATCCAACTCTCTACTCATGCTATCACCCACAACTGCACTAGATCATTGGCTGGATTATTGAGTAGATATAGGCGTCGATATAGCCCTTAGTGATTTTCACCAAGATTTTTACTGTCTCTAGGTATATCTCTAGCGTTATTTCGTTGGGTTTATTATCGATCCTGACTAGCTGTATGTTGTGAACCATGAGATAGATGCCAGTTTTTCCCTTAGTATGTCTTTTAATTCATGTTATAGGGTTTCTATTGCTGCGGCGTTGCTTTCAATCATTTTCATGGTATGTATTGTCTTGGCGATTTTTTCAAATACTATCTCATTAACGCTCATAGCCCAAGCCCTCAAGCAACCATGTCTATTGTTATCTCCATAACCACCCACCAAAGCTATAGCATCTTTCTCAGCTCCTCTATTTCTTTGCAGAGTATGCTGTACTCTTCTTGGAACTCGGAGAACTTATCACGCTTTGCTATGCATAGCTTCTGAATCAATATAGCCATCCTTTTCACGCTCTCAGCAATCGCTTTTGATCTGCTTTTTGTCCTCAGCACACTTTCGATAAACCTTAGGCTTCTCTCTACATCTTCGACTTCCTCCTCATAAACAGAGAATCCATATACCCTTGGCATATTTTTCACCATATATAATGTTAGTTAGAATGCTTATAAATAACAGCTCTGCTTTTTATCTATATACCAGCTCGATATTTATTCCTTTTCCTGAGCCTGTATTTTATGGGTAGGCTTCATGGCTGTGGGGTTGTTTGAGGTATTAATGTTAGTTGTTGTTATCTGTCTTGTTGTTGTTGATATGCTATCAACATACGTGGTTGTTGCTCATCTCGGTTTTCTAGAAATGCTATTCTGCGCTCCTGTAGCCCTATGAGATATCTCTTCAACCTCGAAACGGCTAGAAGCTCTCTTCCCTTCTTGGGTTTTCTAAAAGTGTTTCCGTAGAGGATATAGGCTACATATGTGTTTGGCAGGAATGAATATGCCACTATCTTTCTCATCACGTTAGTATAGTCCGTGTTTGATGCCTGCACTTCTACAATGAGGTTAAATCTGGTGCCTGTGTTGTTTTTCATATCCTGCCATGATTTGTAACAGTTCCCCGCATATAGATCTGGTATATAGGTTTCTCCATTGATCACCATTCGTTTCTCTGCCTCAACATTGCTGCATAGCCTTTTCAGCATGTTTTCAACTATCTCCTCCATGTCCATATGTACTTCGCTATCTACTCTGTCTCCATGTCTAGATATTGCGTGTGGTGATCCTGGTGGGTGTGCGAAGTGTGGTCTTTTCTCTCTGCCGCATTTCAGGATCATTCTGTCTCCGCATCCGCAGAAAAATTGTTCCTCTCTGTGCTCTTTGCATGCCAGCCATGCAGGGATCTTCTTTCCAGAAATGGTATAGGCACTTATCATCTATCATCAATATGTTATGTGAAATTTCATAAGCCACCATAGGAAAGAGTTCGAACAAACAATGCGATAGAGATTAAGCAGACCAGACCCTAGCATAGAAACCCCGCCCTGATGGGCGTGGAGGGGTCATGTCTAAACCTTAAGGAGTAAGGTTTTCTGTATGCTAGAGTTTCAAGGAGTACAAAGTACTACTTTCATTACAACCTAAAAGTCTCACTCTTTATTGTGGAAGGAGATCAGCATATTATGCATAGATGTTCTTGATCCTAGATTTAATGTATGCATGGTTGTTGAGTGCCGTATGGATCGCCACAGCCACCGTTCTACCATCTATGTTTTTTGTGAAGAAATCCTTTGGTTTTTTGATCCTATATCCATCTGCTACGATCCTCAGGACAGAAGCCACTACGTGTTTGCATGGATTGAATCTATGTTCCCCGTGTGGGCACGTGCATTGGAAGTCGAATGTTAGTGGACTTGCCTCGATCTTAACTCTATAGCTTTCCTCCTCTTTCGACTCAGATGGGACTAGTACTTCCATATATCCCAGCCCTCTCCCAACAATTCTAACCCTATCAACCAGGTTTATCGCCCTAGCGAGTACCCCTGGCTCCTCTCTTGGATAGCTCTTTGCCCACCAATAGCTTGATGGCTTGTAGTTGGGGTCTTCTATTATTTGGGAGGCTAGCCTAGCTATCCACTCCATTAAATTATCTAGGAACTCGTTTCTCTGATCTCTTATAGGGTTTCTCATCCCATCCCTTCTTCTTTTATTGAATAAGCGGTTGCTTTTCTATGGTTGATTTTACTTTGGTGGGTATATGGTTAGTACTATGATCGAGTCCTTGCTTAGTGTTGCTGCATTTGTCATGGTTATAGCCACGATAGCTGGAGCTGTATCTGCTGGCTTCGCAAACTTCTACACGGCTGTGGGTGTTTCCCAGGATTCTCTTGAGAAGTCTAATGAGAGGATCAGGGTTGCCGCTGCTGTTATTGATGGGAAGCTATATATAGGCTTTAGAAATACTGGGGCTAAGGATGTAACTATAACGGATATCTATAACATCTACCCCTGGTGGTATAGCAGGTTCTGGAGCGGATCTATAACCCTGCCCCCGGGAAGCCACTATATACTCGGCCCTTTCCACATCGTCGCCCCAGATAGGGTTGTGGTTCAGAGTGCTAGAGGGGTTTTCACACCAGCAAAGGTTATCTATCTAAGCAGTAGTGGGGGTTCGATAGGCTCTGTAACACCTACAAGTCCCTGGGGAGAGACGTTCTACATAGACGTGGGATTCGGGGATGTTGTTATGAGCACTACTGGTTATCTGGTTGCATTCGCCACATACAGCACTAGAAACCCATATACATCCGATGTTTTCTCATCGATCCAACCAATATCATCTGTTTCAAGGGGTCAAGGCGACTGGATAGCTGTATATACTCTTTCATCGAGCTCGTGGGCTAGGCATGAGGGCTCTGCAAGGATATCCGCCAGCTATTATAAGGCATATGGCTCTGGCATCCCCCTAGGGGTTTCGGGCACATATTCATACCTATATGTTGCTGCATGTGCTGGAATAGCCTTTGAGACGCAGCCCTCATTCCCAACAACACTTTCTGTGTGGGGAAGATCTGGCTCTGTCTATGATGTCAGAGGTTCCTCGATAAATGTAAGTGCATTCGATGTTGTCTTTCTAACGAGGAGCATAGATCCTAGACTGATGTTTCAAGAAATCCTAAGTGGATCCTCAGCACAGACAAGCATTGATGTCTCCAAAGGAGGTATTGTCTATGTTGTACAGGCTAGGTGTATGAAGATATGGTATGAATATCCTAGCCCAAGATATCTAAGCATCCGTGTAGGGGACTTCTACGATAACTACAGGGTGTACAGCCCCAACTACCTAGGCTTCGGACTGGGGGTTATAATGACACAGGATATCTGGGGCTTCTCAGGAAACCCCCAGCTTGTCGCTCCATACCCCACCATATCGATCAGCTACATACCTCCTCAGGCAATTATAGAGATGATCCTCTTCTCCTAAGCATGGCTTTTCACTCTAGATTTCTGGGAACATGGAGCTGATAAGGGCATCGCCCGAGACTAGGAGGGACATAGCAAGGGATCTAGCATCTATTGCGGAGAGCGGTAACGCTGTTCTAGAGGCATACCCAGGGTTTGGAAAGACTATGATTGCATCTGAGATAGCCTCTAACGCATCATCCGCAGCTGTGATCACAAGGACGGTTGATGAGATGTTCGAGGTGATCAGGTTCTCACAGGCAAAGATAATACCCCTCTATGGTAAGGAGAAGCTCTGCCTAATATGGGGAGGATCTGGTGATGTATATAGGTTCTGCTGGAGCAAGAGGATACTCAACATGTGTAACTACGAGTATAAAGCAACAAACGATCTTGTGAGATGGGTTGCTGGAGCACCCAGAAAGCCCGAGGAGATAAAGGATAGGGGTAAGAAGGCTGGTCTATGCCCATACCCAAGCGTGCAAGTCCTCTCCAAGAGCAAGAAGATAGTAACAACATATGGATATGCCTTCACACACACAGAGATCCTTGATAGAGACCTTGTAATATTCGATGAGTCCCACGAACTCTTGGATGCTGTGCTAAAGAATGTAGAGGTTATAGATGATAACTATATAGAGCTTGTCTTCAGAAGCCTCAAAAAGGATCTAGAGACTAGGCAGGTAGCATATATGGTCAGAGGCTGCTGGAGAAGAGCCACGAGCTTCCCAGGCTTTGTTGAGTGCCTTGAGAGGTTCGAGGGAGGAGGTGATGAGATAGAAGGGATTATCAATGCCCATAGGAGGGGAAGGAGCTATTGGCAGGGTAAGAAGGGGTGGATATTGAGGAGGGTGCCAAGCTTCAGGGAGAAGGGTCTTATATTCATGACAGCCTATCTACCGCCATATATAATTAACATGATACCCAGGCACAAGGTTATAAAGGTAGAGGATCCCGATAGGGTTATCGAGGCGGAGATAGATACAAGCCTTACAAGCAGGTTTGAGGAGAGGGGGGAGGAGATCTACAGGGGATATGCTGAGAAGATCGTGGAATACCATGACATGGACACAGCCACTCTCGTAATGCTACCATCCTACGACTTCCTTGAGGAGGTTAGGAAGAGGCTTCCAAGCACCCTGCTCGATAGAATCAAGCCTCCAGAGGCTGTGAGGGATCTCGTGGCTGGGGATCTCGTGCTTGATGTAGCTGGTGGGAGGAGCACCGAAGGTGTCAATCCAAGCCCGTATCTCGGGAGAGTTATCGTGGCTGGGCTTCCATATCCACCTCCTGCAGGGGAGATGAACCTGATGGCAAAGATCTATGGGTTTGACTCCACATATACATACACAGCACTTCTAAGGGTTGTTCAGGCTGTGGGGAGGCTCAGGTTTAGAAAAGGAGCTAGGGCTATACTTATAGATAGAAGATTCGAGGGTGTTAGGCATCTAATGCCATCTTGGATCAAGATCTCCTAGCTCAGCAGCTTAACCGCCCTTGCCGTTATTTAAGGGCTGTCCTGTTAGCAGTAGCTATAGCTCTGCTATGGTTATTCAACATGCTAGACCTTGCTATCAGCATCTATGGCATAGGCTTGGGAGCTAACGAGATAGGATTCGCATACAGGGTATTCCCAGGAGGTGTTGAGGGGCTAGTTGTTGCAAAGATAGTAGGTGGTTTGATCATCTCTCTCTGGGGGATAGCGGTTTCAAGGATATCGAGGAGAATACCTAGATATGGTGAAACAGTTAGAAAGGTAACAACATATGCTATAATAGTAGCAGCCTTTACAATAGTGTGTGCGGTAATAAACAATATATATGTTATTAGTTTTTTTGCTTCAAAGCCGCTGAGCAATCCTATGATCCTCTATGTTTTTTAGGATCATCTTCCTAGTCTCGTTATTACTGTTGCTATTGATGATATTAATCCTCCTAATATCGGTATTGCTGCTATTGATGCTATTATGATTGTCGATGTGAAAAATATTATTAGGCTTGCTGCTGTTACATCTGCAATCGCATTTATTATTAATGTGAACTGACCATAGATCGGTACCGCTCTCAGGATAGAGGATAGGATATCCAGGTTTGCTCCAGGCACATAGGTTAGGACTGCATCCTCAACAAGCCTTGCCATGAACTTAGCCAGAGGTGCTCCAGCTGCGAATATGATCATGGCTGCTGCAGCCCCTCCGAGGAAGTTGAACCCGAGACCAGATGTTGCTGGGAACACAGCTAGTGCCGTGCCTATGACAACACCTATAACTATTACTGCTACCGCTATAACAGCTATGGCTACGAGAGCGCCTATACCGATATGCAGGATATAGCCAGTTATTACAACACCAGCGAAGGCAACAAGCAACCCACCTATGAGCGGCCCTATAAACATTGAGAGTGCTAATCCCAGGGCGCTTACGAGGACTGGCACAGCTAGCAATACTAGGACAGCAGCAAATAGAGCAAGTAGAGATATTGCAAAGTTCTGTATCTCTATGTTCATCCTATCGAGGAACTTAGTGGCTATATCGATTGCCTCCTGATACTGAAGGATAACCGTTTCATAGCTTAGAGGTGTTAAACCATCTATAGTCGGTACGTAGAAGCCCCCTACAAGATTGCTGCCAGTATTTGTTAGTATAGATGCCACTATGTTATATGCCACCATTGGTAATGCATAGAGGATAACCAGTAATGCTATCCCAGACATCACTATGGTTTTAGCTTCAAAACCGAGTCTCTCCACCCCAGCCCCGAGATCTGTGAAGTAGGATAGACCATACAATATAGCGCCAAACGCTATCACTATCACGGGTGCCAAGAGGATCGCATATAGATATCTACCTAGTCCAAGCCCAGTCAGCTTATAGTTCTTTACTGATGATGCATTACCGCCTGAGGATCCGCTTATCTGGAATTCGAAGCCCTCAAGCCTCACCCTCCCACTATAGCTTGCCGAGATCGTGGATCTGTCTGGAGGCTTTGAAGTCCATCCCACAGAGACCCTGCAGTCCCCGATACTCTGCGGGCTTGAGATATATACAGAGCACTTGGAACCATCTATACCAGGGATCTTTGGGTCTGTGCTGAAGATAACCTCAGCCTCTAAGGAGTAGCTGACCCCCTGAGTAGCTGTTACAGCGAACGGCATAATCACATTAGCACCTGTGTTTGTCATAACACCATGTGGCGTCCCAACAGAGACCACCAGAGCCCTCGTATCTATGTTAAACGCACCAACCCATGTGATAGACCCACCACCATCGATCCCAGCCTCTGCCACATAGGCTATCCTGTTGTAAGCCCTATCACCCTGAAATGTTATAGTCCACCTCAGGCTCTGAGCATCCCTTATCGAGAAGCTACTCTCAAAGCTACCTAGATTCACTAGATCTGGGCTGCTAACCGCTGTATCAACTAGACTCTGAATCTGCGTTACCCAGTCCTGACCGTTTGCTGTGGCATTAGATGTTCCATTGTATGCGTAGAACGTTACCCTAACCCATATAGATGCAAATCCATATCCCTGAGATAGTATATCAACAACAGCCCTGTACTCCCTTGAAGATACCGTGTATGTGTTATCCTGCTTATCAACTATATATCTACCGCTAGCCCTGAGATCAGAGATATTGATATTTATAACCAGCACATTCACCTGTGGGTTTGGAACCCTGAACTCCCCAGAGCCTGAGGAGCCATCTGCTGTGAGGACACCTACAACCCTTACATTTGCTGGGATCTCCCACCTCCCTGGACTTGGCATCCCAATCGGGTAGCCTCTATATCTTATATTGCCATCGGCTGATGACTGGCATCTATAGTATGTGAGGTTAGTGCTGTAATCCGTGTACTGCTCATAACATTTGGCATCTCTAGGTGATAGTGAGTAGCTATCTATAGAGACTGCAAGCCCAAAACCTGTCTGGGCGTATGAGCCCACAGCCTGTAGAGAGGGTGTTGGCGGGGGTGCGAACATGCTCTTAACAGTTGATACATATATGTAGTCCTGTGAGGAGAAGCTCTGCTCAACCACGAAGTACTCTCCCTTCTGGAGGTTGTTGGTTTTGTTATTCGGGGCTAGTAGGAAGACCAGGGTCTCTGGATTAACTGTGTAGCTGTTATCCTGCGGAGAGATGATGGTAGATGATACTATGGTGATAAGTATGAATACTATCAGGAGGGATATAAGGTGTCTCATGACCCATCAGCCCCGCCATGATCGATTCCTAATGCTTTTTGATCTCTGAGATCTATCTCCATATGTTCACCAGCAATTCTAGCCTTGCTAGGTATCCCTGGATATTCTATGCTTAGCTCTCTGAGCCTTCTGCCATCTCTATCCAGAATAGCTATCCTTATCCCCGTGATCACGATTCTATGTGGCTTTTCATAGCATGCTATCCTTGTCTTTGCAACCCTTTCTCTAATCACTATATATGCTCCTCTTGCTAGCTCTCTAACCGCTATCTCCTCTGCTAACGCTATCCTCTCTATTCCATGTAGAATTGGGTAGAGTCTCATGGGTAACACCTCATTATTAATGGCTAGTTGTGATAAGCAGATCCCTTTCCAAGTTAGATTTTAGGTATTCCGATGCTAGATGCTCTATTACCGCTATTGGTATCTTCTTTGTTATGCATATAGTTTTTGATGGTGTTGCTAGGCATGAGCATTTTGTGGTGATCATGTTATCCTCAAGAAGCCTCCTATAGATCATAGCCTGTAGAATCCCAGCAGCCATAGTGATCTCCCTCTCACTACTCTTCAGCTCGACAACCACAGCATCTCCATCATCGTCTATAAGTACTATGTCTGGTGTTCCGTGTAGCTCGTAGAGGGCGCCCCCAACATTGAGTGGTATCCACAGGTGTAGCTCCCTGAAAAAAGATCCATGATCCACAGAGTTCTCAACAATGTTATGGAACACAAGACCTCTATAAAGCGTTCTAGCCTCCCTCTCCTCAATAACAATTCTAGGAGGTTTCCTATATGCCGCTAGAGAGACAAGGTCTGAGACATAGAGTTTCCAAGGATCTCTAGGTCTTACGTGAATAAGCCTCCTGCCAACATCTAACGAGAAGACCTCAGTCCTCCCAAGCATCATAACACCTCTGAAGATGTTCTCAAGCCTAGATCTAGCAGCCCTCTTAGCGATATCGAGGGCGTAAGCCCTCACAGTAATCGGGATAGACCTGAGAACAAGGGACTCACAGTAAGAATCCCTTTTCATATGCTCTTCCATCACCACTATAATTTTCATCAAAAATATTGGGGAGGAGAATGGAGACTGCAGTTCCCAGGCTTGTGGTTACTAACATAGTTGTTAGTGGCTTTGTTGAGGGTGTAAATATATATGATTTGATCGAGGGTGTCTATGATGTCATGGGTGGGCTGTCTAAGAAAAAGGTTGTCAATGTATCTTGGCGTGGTAAGTTCTACAGGGCTGTTATTAATATGTGGAGGACAAACTCGATCCTGATCAGGATAGTGCCACAGGAAGAGCAGGAGGATGGGGGCTATATAGATGTTGAGAGCGATGAAGACATAATAGAGCTGGT
>Ga0080007_1049990_pt1 | contig 11317 bp, 10 predicted proteins | sample OctOCTMetagenome_FD_69210 | JGI IMG/M metagenome (GOLD analysis project Ga0080007, IMG submission 69210) | Hot spring and microbial mat streamer communities from Octopus Spring Streamers, Yellowstone National Park, USA - OCT_B (SPADES... | ecosystem: Environmental > Aquatic > Thermal springs >...
GCGGGAAGGGGAGCGGAGTGCCCGATGACCGCTCATCGACTCCGTCTCATGTAGGACTCTTGGTCTTGAGCTCGAAGGCGCAGTGCGGGTGATTGAGGTTCACGCACATCGTCTCGTAGACCTCGACGTCCATTCCCAGCGATCCCAGGAAACCCTCGATGAAACCCCTCAGGAAGTGACCCGTCGGCATGTCGGTCTTCACACCTCTCAGCGTCGTGCAGTCAGCGAGGTCTTCGACCAGGAGCAGAACTTCACCGTTCTCGGACCTCAGCAGCCCAACGTTCCGGAGCAAGCCTAGAGGAGGGCCGAGGGCCTTCAAGATCGACAGAAGAGAACTCAAAGGCTCCGCATCGACGTCGACGAAGAGTCCCCTGAGCTCAGCGGCCCGTCCTCCAGCAGCCTTCCCAGCGAAGTAGAGGATCACGAAGAGCGACTTGCCCATGGACCTGTAGAGGGCGAGGTAGATGGTCTGGAAGACTATCGAAGGCATAATGTAGATCCGCTCGCCGAGGAAGGTCGCAAACCCTCCCTGTATGACCGTTGTCAAACCTTCGATCCCGCTCTCCAGAACCTTCACGTCCGTGACCTCTCTGATCTCGGCAAGCGCCCTGATCAGCTCGCTCGGTCCTCCGGAGAGTTCGGTCAGGTCCACCGCCAGCAGGAAACCTGCGCTCTCGGGATCGTTGCCCGGCAACCAGCTCGTCAACCCGAGGACTGACACGCTCTTCTTTTCAAGAGCTTCGAGGACCTTGCTCAGGTTGCTCACCGGCCTCCTGAGCTCGAGGACGACCGTCGCCAACCTCCTGCCTTGGTGGTGAATGAATAGGGGGAGTTCGAAGTCCATCGAAACCCCCTCAGTCGGCCGTCACGGTCTCATCGGGAGAAGGGTACTCGACCAGCTCGACGAGGTTCGAACCGCATTCGATGCAGTAGACCACGGTCTCCGCGCAATCGGTGTGATAGAGTGCGCCGCACCTGCAACCGATCAGCCCCTGCATCGGAGCACCCGGGGTCCTGAGGATCTCGCCGAGGCAGTAGAGGCAGACCCTCATCAACGCGAGCACGTCCCTCTGCGTGAAGATCCCTACGATCCTCTGGCCCTCCCTTACGAAGACCCTCCTTATCCCCCTCCTGTTCATCAGGTCAACGGCCTCTCCGACGGTGGCGTTGGCTTCGACAGAGATCGGAGGGCTGCTCATCACCTCCTCGACCCTCGTCGTCCTCGGGTCCCTTCCGGCAGCGACCACCCTCTTCAGGACGTCCCTCTCGGTCATGATGCCCACTATCTCGCCGCCCTTCCGCACGGCCACTGCGCCTATGTTCATTGAAGCCATCACCTTCGCAGCCTCCTCGACCGTGCTCTCGGCCTCCACCGAGACCATCTCCCTGTTGGCGATGGCGGTGACCTTGAGGTTCAGGCTCAACGCACACATGTTAGCTGCGCATCCGATTTAAGCGTTCGGGGGACCCATGACCTCCGGTTTTCTGTAAGAAGGAAGCGCCCTGCCACAGCTTCATGCTCCTCTCCGACAGACCTGAGTACACGAGGCTGACATGCCTCCGGGCACTGTTCCGGTGAACTGGAGTCGCTTAGGTTTATGACCTTGGTGCGAATCATTCAGATTAGCCGGGGTACCTCAGCTGGCCAGAGGCTTTCGGCCAAAGGGCCGGGCTCATAACCCGGTTGTCGTGGGTTCGAATCCCACCCCCGGCACTTCTTGGACAAGCGATCGCGAGATACGGATCTGAAAGGTAGGTTTTTATCGAGTTCCCGTTACGCCAAATTTTTAGCTCTGCGAATGTTACTAGAAGATGCAAGAGGTGTTGGGACTATGGAATTCTCAGAGCCCTGCCCGTTCTGCCGGACGAGGATACGCCCTTTGCGTGGGAGATACGGCGCAAAGCGGTGTCCCGTCTGTGGTGGCGAGTGGTTTGAGAGCGGAGGTGGGGGCGGCTCATATCGCTCCAGCTTTGGAGGAGGCGGCGCGGCCGCCACCACAGTTTGAAATGATGAAGCTGTGGGGCGTTGAAAGTATGGATATGAAGAATAAGAATATAGCATAAGAGGAGCCTTTTGAAACTAGTTATCGAAATGCTTACATTTAAAGGTGCTAAGTCTGAGAATCTTCTCGGGCTCTTCTACGAGAAGCTACGCCGGTGATGACTTCATAAGAGAGCTTGAATGGTTTGAGTAGGAAAAGGCCTGAGGGTGAGCTGAGTGAGTGAGTGGACACTTCAACCGAAAACTGAAGAGAATAGGGAGAGAGAAATCGGGTATAAGTCTGTATTGGATTTCGGGAGGGAGGCCAAAGTTTACCCTCCGCATGATTACGGCGATTACCCAACTAAGTTGCTTCCACAGGTAGTTAGAGTATTTATTAAACGGTTCTCGAACATAGGTGATACGATACTTGATCCGTTCTGTGGTGGAGGAACAATAGCCGTTGAAGCTAAAATTAATTGTAGGAATTCCATAAACTATGACATCAATCCTATAGCTGTGGAGATTACGAAAGAGAAGTTAAGGAGAGTTAACTTTTTGCACCCTAATACATGCCCACTAATTACAAAACATATTGTGGAGGTAGGTGATGCTAGGAAATTACCTCTACTTGATGAGACCGTAGATGCTGTAATAACCGATCCTCCGTATGCCAACATGATAAAATATAGCGACCTCCCTGATGACCTAAGCAACCTCGACTATGACTCCTTCCTCATAGAGATGGAGAAGGCTTTCAAGGAAATGTACAGGGTTTTAAAGAAGGACTGCTACTGCGTCATCTTTGTAACAGATTACAGGGTAGCCGCTGCTAGGAAAATACTGCCGGTGCATTCAGACTTCATACAGATAGCAAGGGATATAGGCTTCGTACTCTTCGACATGTACATCTGGCGATACTATAGGAGCGGAGACTTTAGACCCTTTGGGAAAAGACCCTATCAAGCTATGAATATTCACTCGTACATCTTAGTTTTCTACAAGGGAGAGGAGCTGGAAAAAGAAAATAGACCGGTAAGGTATAGGAGGAGGTTAATAGAGAAGCTTCAGAAAACATCAAAAATGGTTCAGGAGACCCTAACCTTAAATACAGCTAAATTTGATTGAGCCGTGCTCCACTCTGTACTCCATAAGTATGGGTTTTCGAACAGTAACCTCGCATGGAGTGTTGTAAGGTATCAGGAACTTCCATTCCTTCATTCCCATTTTAGATGAGACTATCCTATTATGGAATTTAGAGCCTATTAGAACAGGCTGGACTTCAAATTTTTCTACCGCGTATGGTAGGTTTGCTGTTGCAAGCTGAGCTATCCAGTAGGAGTAGTCTACAATCTTCTTCATAGCTTCCAAACCGACCACACTTTTTTTAGCCTCTATAACTGTTGCTTTGTAGCGTTTATCGTCCTTTTTGTGTAGACATAGGAAGTCAACCTTTTCACCTCCTATACCGTACAGTATCTGGTTACCGAAAAATTCCAGCTCCTCTTTCGGCATGATATCACCTAAGATAGGCGGGTTTCTATCAATATTCCTCGTCATCCAGGCTATAAGCACATCTTCATAGGGAACCTCAGGGCCTTGTCCTAAATTTATTCTAAGCTCTTCCTGTTGATTGGGTGTGTAAGGTTTGAAATCGAGCTCGACGGTCTTGTTATTATTAACCCTTTTAAGAAGTCTTAATAGCTTTTCACATTCCTCTGGCAAAATTGGGGCTACGCTTCTTTCACGTCCCTTACCATAGATCTTTCTAAAGAGCATAGTCCAGAGAACTCCAGGATCCGTACGATCGATGTATGCGGTATTGTCGTCAACGGGTTTCTCGTAATACTCTAACGGCTCAATTAACACCCTGTTTGGTAGGATATGTTCGGAAAATTTTAGGTTACGATTACATTTAGGACATACCACATTTACATGGTTCCTCTTCCTTTCAGAATAGGGGCTGCCGCAGAATGGACAGCTTCCTCTCACCACATTTCCTTCATAATCCACGTCGCTTGGATCAAAAAAGGGTTCGCTAACAACGCGGAAAACTCCTCTGAACCCTCTCTCTAACCTTGGTTCATCAATCCTTCTCTGGTAGAAGAAGACAATATCCCCTATCCTTACATTCCCCAGATCAGCGTATACACTACACCTCGCCACCTCGCTGTAGGGGTTCTTAACACCACAGAAACCTCTGTGAATGTGAACGGGGAGGCTGAACTTATCCGCTACAAATACATGCGCCCTTTCACCCATCGCAACATCCCTCCTCACTATCTTAGGTAAGATTTCGTAGGAAGACTAGTTCCAACATATTGGGCTGTCAAAAACCTGTTCGCACGAAACATGCCAAATTTTCACTTTCTATGGGCGATTTTTAACCTTAAAGCCATATTATTAAGGGCACTTAGCCACATCCATCACCCCTCTTAAGTGACCCCCAGAAAAAGAGCACCGAAAGGCGGAACTCAACAGAGCCCCGTCTCATCGAGCATCCGCATTACCTCCTCCCTCTCGGGACTCCAGACGTGCAGGACCGTCACCCTCTCCGGCCTGATCTCCGGCGCCCTGACGACGGCCTCGACGACGTCATCCCTCACAAGACCCAGCTCGCTGAAGGACGTGGGAGCACCTGCGGCCTCGAGGAGCCCCCTTATCGACCTCCACCTCAATACGGGATCGCGCCACCACCTCCCGTTCATGGACTCGTGGTACCTCGCCATCAGGACCGTCGCCAGAGCGACCTGCTCTCCGTGCAGCCCCTTCGATTTGCCTAATGCGTCTATCTGGTGGGAGATCAGGTGCTCCGATCCGGAGGCGGGCCTCGAGGAGCCGACGAGGGACATCGCTACGCCAGAGAGGAGAAGGCCCCTCAGAAGGACCTCGACGTCGACGGTTCCTCCTGCGATGAAGTCCGTCGCGCACCTGACAGCTTCGAGCTCAGCGGCGTAGGCCCTACCGCAAATCACCTCGCCCGAGTGGATTGCGCCGAGCTCCCAGTCCTTCAGCGCCGTGATTTTAGCCAGCAGATCACCTGCACCAGCGACCTTAAGCCTCCTCGGCGACGACCTGAGGACGTCGAGGTCAGCGATGACCGAGACGGGGCCTGTAGCAGGGACGCTAGCCCTGTGCCTCCTCCCCCTGAAGGCGATAGATGCAACGGGCGAGGCTATGCCGTCATGGGAGAGGGTCGTGGGGACCGAGACGAAGGACCTTCTTGACCTGTGGGCTGCGAGCTTGCAGACGTCGATCACCGTGCCCCCTCCGACCGCCACTCCGAGTCCTGCCCCCTCCATCAGCGACCCCACCGCCTCCACGTTCCTCTCGTCAGCCCCTGTGACCGCGTGTCCGAGGACCATGAACCCTTCCGAGCGGAGGCGCTCCTCGATCGAGGACCCGAGTATCCTGTAGGTCAACTCGTCGTAAACGAGGACGACCCTCTCCCCGCGCCCTAGCTCCTTAATCGTCTCCAGCACCACTTCGGCCGCATCGCCCTCCGTCACCAGCACCTTCGATGCCCTCGGCGGAGACGCGTGGCAGTCGCAGGAAGTGCGTTCCAGGACCTTCTCGATCTCGGGGGTGATGTCCCTCAAGCCGACCGGGCCGTCGACAGAAGCCCTCGTACGCCCTCCAAAGCCCTTTGCGCCCTCTCGGCCTTAATGCCCGATATCTGGGCTATCAGCTCGCAGCTCCTGCAGACGTCCCTGAAGGTGGGGGAGCCGCAGAACCTGCACCTCCCTCCCTCAGCGATCCCCTCCTTGCCGGACTGCGAAGAGAGGAGGCGGCCCTCAATGGCCATGAGGGCTGCGTAGAGCGAGCCCGGGAACCTCTCCTCGAACTCAGTGAGGAAGGACCTGATCAGGGCCCTCTGGGAGGCGTGGCCGTAGGGGCACTCGACCTCCTGCATCGGTATGCCGTTGTAGTAGGCGTAGAGGATGACCTCCCACTGCGGTGTTAGCCTGAAGGGAGAGACCCTCGGTATCACGCCCTCCCCCTCCCTCCTGATGCCGAGCGCGTTGTGGTTCAGGTCCCCCCTGAGTATGTTCATCAGGTAGGTCTGGACGATGTCGTCTAGCGTGTGGGCCGTCGCTATAACAGTAGCATTCGCCTTCATCGCTCCTATCTCGATGGCCCTCCGCCTCATCACACCGCAGACCGTGCAGGGCCCCAACCCCAACTCGTCGAGGTAACCGTCCCTCACCACCTCGTCCATCGTGAGGCCGTAGAGGTCGCTGAAGGAGACGACGACCTGCTCGATCCCCAGCTCCTCGCAGGCCCTCCTCGCGTACTCCAGCGCCTCCTCCCTGTAACCCGCTATCCCCTCGTCGACCGTGACGGCGATCAGCTTGGCCCTCGGGAACCTCCGCTCGATCTTGGAGAGCACCCTCAGCAGGGAAAGGCTGTCCTTGCCTCCGGAGAGCGCCACAGCTATTCTGTCGTCCTCCCTCAGCATGTCGTACTTCGTGATGGTCCTGTAGACCCTCCGCTCGAAGGTCTCGAGGAAGCAGGCCCTGCAGAGCCTCTCCCCCGAGTACCTCCTCACGACCGCCACCTGATTCCTTCCGCACCTTCCGCAGACCTCACCCATCCTACCGTGCAGACCCGGCGCTGAGTTATGAGCATGCTCGCAAGGCCCGAGCGCCCTTTCGTTCTCCGTCGACCCTTGCGCCCATCCCGTAAGGAAAAATGAAATTCATATCTCGGGAGAAGGGTCCGGAGCCGGTCGGGATGTCCGGTGTCCTAAGATCGGTCCTCAACGGAGCGTTCTCGGCGCTGAGGTCCATCGACAGGCGCGTGAGGGGGCCTGGGCTGGTGGAACTCTCAGTTCTCTCCCTCGCCGTCGCATCCGCCTTCATGGTCAGGGTCCTTCCTGGGAAGTGGGGGCCGATCCTCAGCGAGTTCGACCCCTGGTGGCATTACACCGTCGCCAAGATGATAATCGATCGTGGTTGGTCAGGGTTCTTCGAGTTCAGGAACCTCGTAGACACGATGTCCTGGCATCCGACCGGGCTGAACGTAGGCTCCACCTTCTACCCCGGGGTCGCCTTCGCCATGGCCTTCATCTACCTCCTGCTGAGCAGCCTCGGGATCTCGGTCTCGCCGCTCGAGCTCGCAGCGATACTCCCCGTCTTCTACGGCATGGTGACGGTGGTCGTAATCTACCTCTTCGCCCGCTATGCGCTGGGAAGGGGGCCGGCTCTAGCCGCGGCGTTACTCCTGGCCGTCAGCAACGCCCACATCTCCAGGACCCACTACGGATGGTTCGACGACGAGGCCCTCTCGATACCGCTGATGCACGCAGGCTTCCTCCTGTACTTGGTGGCGATCAACGAGAAGAGGTCGCTGAAGGGTGCGGCCGTCTACGGGCTCCTGGCAGGCCTCGCGCTGGGCGGCGTCGTGGCCACATGGGGTGCCCACAGGTTGGCGATAGTGCTGATACCCGTTTTCACGGCCCTCCTCGTCTTCCTCGGCCGCTTCAGACCTAACCTCCTCGTCGCGTACCTCCTCACCTTTGCGACCTATGCGGCGGTGGCCGTGAACGTCCCGAAGCTCGGACTGGGTTACCTCACGGAGCTCAGCCTCGCCATAGGCTGGCTGACGATCCCCTATCTAGCTCTCGGATGGTATGCATACAAGAGGCTCGACGAGGTGAAGAGGCTCCTAGTGCTCCGCGGAGTTGTGATCGCAGGCGCCTTCCTCATCTTGGCCCTCACGTTCCTCGGCTCCCTCGACCTGCCTGGCCTCAAGTTCTTCTCCGTGCTTGTTCCGACGCTGAGGGGCGCCCTCCCGATAGTCCAGTCGGTCGCCGAGAACCAGCTGGCGACGTGGGGCTCGCTCTTCATCGACTTCGGGCCGACACTGCCCTTCGCCCTCCTTGGGATCTACCTGCTGGTGAAGAGGGGGACAGACGATGCCGTCTTCCTGATGCTTTACGCTGCCGCTGCGCTTTACGCCGCCGGTTCGATGGTGAGGCTTGCCCTCCCGACCTCTCCCCTTGTCGTGGTCCTCGCAGGCCTCGGCCTCTCGCACGTCCTCGAGAGCTCCTTCAGGTCAGCGTTCGCGGCCCATCTCAGGAGACCCTCGTTCCAGAGGAGGGCCTTCGTCGCCGTTCCGCTAGCCGTGCTGCTGGCCCTCTCGCTCTACTACCTCCCTAGCGGAGCTGGCAACCCTCTGCAGGTCTCGGGGATAGACGCGGCCAACGTACCTCCAACAGTGCTGACTAGCAGCGTACCGACGAGGCAACCCCTCCTCGACTGGGTGAAGGCCGCAGAGTGGATGAAGTACAATCTCCCTCCGACCGCTGTCGTGGCCTCCTGGTGGGACTACGGTAACTGGATCTCCCGCCTCGGAGAGCGGAAGAGCATCATAGACAACACAACCATCGACAGCAAGCGGATAGCGCTGATAGGATACGCCTTCATGTCGCCTCCCAACGTGAGCAAAGCGATCTTCAAGGAGCTCGGCGCGACGCACGTCCTGATCTTCGTCACCTTCGCGCCCTTCGTCGGAGGCACCAGTGGAGGACAGCTGCTCTTCTTCGGTGACGAGTCGAAGTGGTACTGGATGCTGAAGATCGCCAACCAGGAGGCTAAAAACTTGGGACTCGAACCGATCGACGAGAACAGCCTCCTCGGACCGGGAGGGTCGCCGGTCAACGCCCAGCAGAAGTTCTGGGAGGAGACGACCCTTGGCCTCATGATCCCGTACAGGCCCGTCAGGACAGGGACCCAGACCTATTACGTCTACAACCCCAGCGAGATCCCCGGCTTCAGGCTCGTTTACGCCTCGAGTCCGCCCTACAGCATCAACACCTACGCCTACGTCTACATCTACGAGATCGTCGACTGAAAACTGGGTCCTCATTTGTATGGTGACGTGACGTCAGTAAACGTAAGCTCTACCCGATGTAGGTCGGCCGGCCCTCGCGCCTCTCCTCCTCTCCGAGCTCGCTGAAGGCCTCCTCCATCTGCTTGAGGAAGGCCTGCTGCCTCGCGATCTCCTCGTCGAGCTTCTTGGTGTCGATCTCGATCTGGAGGAGGGCCGAGAGGAACTGGGTCACCTTCTTCGCCGATCTGAAGTCGGGGAGAAGGCCCTCAGTGTCTGCCAGCACTAGGAGCGTCTTCACTCCGGACGTCATCGCTTTCCTCATCAGCGAGGAGGTGAGCCGGTCAACTGGGAGGTTCTCGACTGAGGAGAGGACCTTGGCTCCGGAGTCGACGGCCTTCCTCAGGAGCTGATGGTCGTTGGAGGCCACGTAGACGTCGCCGGTTCCGGAGAACCTGCCGCTGGTGATCACGATCAACATATCGATCTCGTGCAGCCCTATCCGCTTGATCACGCTCCTCGCCACCGCCTCACCGGCCTCGGTCGACTCGACGACGAAGTTCCGCGTCAGGACCACGACGTTGGTGCCGTCTGTCACTTGGTGGAGCTCCACGACAGGGAGGCTCGATACCCCCTCGTTGTCGATCAGCGAGACCTGCGGGAAGTGCGGCGAGAAGACCCTAAGGACCCTCTCGCCTCTCCGGGACTCGATCAGGACGCTCGCGGTGACAAGCCCTACTGCACCGGGAGCAGGGCCCACGTCGATCAGGGCCTTTCTGCCCTGCACGATGGGCCCCTGCTCCTCTATCAGCTCGAAGACCAAGTGCCCACCCTCCGCCAAACTGTTTTCAGGATGTTAATAATCCGATCCGTCGATGTCGTAGACCGCCGCGCCGAGGACGTTGCAGTTCGTGTCGAACTTACCAGCAGGACGTTTGTTGGATTCGCTCCATAATTTGTGTCACCGATGACGTAGATGTACCCGCCGTAAGCGACGACCCATGTAAGTCATTTGCCTTTGCCGTGGCTATTATGTCATACTCTCCTGTGACCTCATGGCACCTTTGCTAATATCTCTCCAACGTCCTCAACTCTTCCCGGTTCTACGAAGACGTGGAGAATGGCCCTTACGGTCAAAACCATATCCACCTTAAATGTATCTGAATGGTTATAAGTAGCGTGAATGCGATGATTATCATCAACCTCACCCTCCTTATCTCATTCCTGATCTCTTCTTTGGCTCTTCTTATCTTCAATATCATCTCCTCCAACCTGTCCTCGAGCCGTGCCAGCTCTTCCTCAATAACCTCAAAGCGTTCGCCTTCAGCATGACTGCCGTCCTTGCCTCAACTGTCCCCTCTATCATGTAGTTCCTGTTGTGGTTCTGGTTCATACTGCATCGTCTCCCTTGCTGGTAGGTGCCAACATGCTGAAAAAAGCGCTGTCTTGACTCATCCAACCGAGAGAACCATACGAGGACTGTGTTATAGTCAAGGCCTATCAACTGCCTGCAATTGGGGCTTTGGAGCAGATGCTTCAAATAATTGTAGAAGCCGTCGCTTACGTAGTTCAAGCTTAGGCGCCTACCGTCATTTATAACGTGCCACACATCCCAAGGCCTGTTGGGTACTGGCTCCATAAACTCTTCATGTTCTGAGAGGTGGAAACATAGACAGACCCTTAACCTTATCATTCCTTTTCACCCCTCCCAAAAAGCCTCCACAGCTCTTCGTAGCTGATGGTCTCCCCTGTGCCTCTCAACTCGACCAACATATGCTCAGGCTGATAATACCCAACTGGGCAATCCTCCGTGTAGCACCTCCACCACCAGCCCTCTCCGTCATGAACCTTAGGCCTGTTGGGAAACTTTGAACCACAGAAGGGACATGGCTGATCCTTAACTATCCTGATGAAAGGAGCCAGACAGCATGTCATCCTGATGAAAGGAGAGAAATGTCAGGAGCGTATTGGTGGATGCGCTGAATAAGAAAAAGGTACCAATTCTCGCTGAACTTTGCGATGCAGGGATCGAAGTTTACGTCTTGAGAAGACCCGGATATATCAAGCGCATGAGAGAGGAGTTGGAGAGGCACGGGATAAAAGTCCCCAAGACCGACAAATACGACGCAGTACTTTTGGCATTCACACCACCGAGGAAGCGGGCATTAGTTGACTCCAGCTTCCTCAGAGCATGGGAGGCGATGGTTGAATGGAGAAACGCCGAAATGAACTACCAGGTCCTACTACAGAGAGATAAGGCCAATAAATCGGAGAAACAGAACGGAGACGAAAAAGACGAGGAGCTAAGGCGAATTAAAGAGCTGATTCATGCCAAGCTGGAAGAGGTAAAACGGTTGTTAGAGGAAGTCCAGATGTTGGAGGCGAAGTTGTTCGTCAGGAAGGTTCAGATGCTTTATCCCGAAGTGGACTTCGATAAGGACTTCGAGGAATTCGGGATCAAGGACGACGACATAGCGAAAGCCTACTACTGTGAGGCTCTGTTGG
>Ga0080007_1054255_pt1 | contig 11310 bp, 14 predicted proteins | sample OctOCTMetagenome_FD_69210 | JGI IMG/M metagenome (GOLD analysis project Ga0080007, IMG submission 69210) | Hot spring and microbial mat streamer communities from Octopus Spring Streamers, Yellowstone National Park, USA - OCT_B (SPADES... | ecosystem: Environmental > Aquatic > Thermal springs >...
TTTAATAATTTTGTCTAATGTTAATTCATCTTTATCGATTCTTAAGTATATATTGTAGTTTTCATCGAAGTTACAATTACTTTTTATATCTTCGAATCTTAATCCTAAAGAAATTAAATTTCTAAAAAATATATCTATACTATTTTTATTATTAATTTTTATTTCATATACTTCAATTATATTACTTATTAGTCCTTTATCCTTATAATTATTTATTTTTATTTTCTTTCTATCAATGTCTTTTAGTAATAAATCGATTGCATTTAATATTCTATTTTTATCATCCCATTCATGTATATTTACCCTCAATAGCACAAAGGAAATCTTCATAACAATTATATACATACATAGAAAAGTTTATATTTATAAAAAAATTTATATGTAAAATGGTAAAAAGAACTCAAGGTTTACCTCTAAATACTATAATTTTAGCAATTATTGCAATAATTGTATTGGTATTTCTTGTACTAATATTCACTGGTGGAATCGGAAGATTTGTTTCAAGTACTGGCCAGATAGGTCCATCATCCAATCAAACAACTAGTGCACAATGTGCACAATATGCAACAGCAATACAACAACAAATGGGAACTTCTACAAACCCCTCATCCCAACTACAAATGTTGGCAAATTCCCAATACGTATCTACAGGTTGTAGTGTTCATTTCCAACATTCATTTATTTTATATAATGGCTCAGAAGTCTTATGTGGACTTGGTCCAAATGAATGTTTATACTTATCTAATCAACAAAACAATCAAGGATGTACTCCACCCAACGGCATACCTGGTTGTCAGCTCAGAAGATAATTTGTTTTTTTATTACTAAAAATGAAAAGTTTATATTTATAAAAAATTTATATGTAAAATGATAAAAAGGACTCGGAATTCACCTATAAATACTATAATTTTAGCGATTATTGCAATAGTCATATTGGTATTTCTTATTAGAAAATTTATCCCACAAACACCCAATCAACCAACCCCACCACCACATCCAACTCCATCACCCAATCAAACAATTTTTGCACAATGTGCACAATATGCAACAGCAATACAACAACAAATAGAGGCTTCTAACGATTCATATTCTCAATTACAAATGTTAGCAAATTCTTCATATGTATCTTCAGGCTGTAATGTTCATTTCCAATATGCATTTACTTTATATAATGATTCTGTAGTTATATGTGGACTTGGTTCAGGCCAATGTATAATCCTCTCTGGTTCTAACTCCTGTTCTTCCTGCCAACCCTCAGATTATATACTTGGTTGCCAACTTAGATAAAGATTTATTTTTTATTACTAAATATTTTTTATGATAGATAAGAATTATGTTTCATCTATTTTAGGTATATCAAAAACAAAATTACAAGAATTAATAGATGAGAAAATAAAACAATATAAAAATTTAATTGATGAAGAAACGGCTATTTTATTAATATTAAAAGAAAAGGGATTAAAGTCAGAAGATCTATATAATATAAAAGTAAAAAACTTATATCCTGGATTAAAGATAAAAGAGATAAAATTAAGGATAAACAAAGTACTAATAAAAAAGGATAATTTGATAATTCTAGAGGCTGGAGATGAAACAGGATTAATTAAGTTAATAATTAAGGATCATAAATGGAAAAGAAAAGAAAGCTTATTAAAAGAAAATAGCAATATAAAAGTAAAAAATGGTATAGTACTAAATAACTTTATTCTATCAATATTTATAAATAATATAGACTTAATAGAGAAGATAAATGAAGAAATAAATCTAAATCAAAATTATATATCATATAGATATATAAAATTACTAAAAGAGAATGAGAATAATTATATAGTATTAACAGACAATTTTAATATATTATATTTAGAAAAGAATATTCAATTAGGATATAATAAAACATATACGATAAAATTTTATAATAAAAGACCTATAGAAATTATTGAACTAAAATCCTACTAAGCTCATTAATTTATCGGGATTATTGTGATACATACTCATAATTTCTGCAATCTTTCTATAATTTCTTATGTTATTTTCCAGCATATATTCTAGTACTCTTATTTTAAATTTAAAGTTCGTTTCTATATCACTTTTATCCCAGTTTCTTATCTCAGCAATTTTATTTAATACGTAACTTTCACCCGCTATGTAAGTATCATCTCTTGGATTCCATTTAAATGAAATTATCCTATCAACATCTTTCTTTTCTTTATTAAATCCAAGTATTTCATATATCTTATCTACTCTTCTTACATATTTTCCTTGATATTTCAGCCTTTTGAGGAATATAACCCCATCCAATACTTCCAATAAAGCTGGAGGTAAGTTAATTGGTGGAGATAATAACCTATCCATTAATGCTTCAAAACTTTCTGCATGTATAGTACCCAAACCTGCATGACCTGTTGCCATTGCTTGGAATAATATATAAGCTTCTTCTCCTCTCACTTCACCTACAATTATATAATCTGGCCTTTGTCTTAAAGCAGCTTTTAATAGATCAAACATCGTAACTTCACCATATCTATTTGGACCATACCCAGGTCTTGCAACTTGTGATAACCAGTTTGGATGTGGTAACTTTAACTCAGCTGTATCCTCTATTGAAACTATCTTTTTCTCAGGTTTAATAAATAGAGATATTGCATTCAAGAATGATGTTTTACCTGTAGCTGTTCCACCGGATATTAATAATGATCTACCTTCTTCTATTAATGTCCATAAATATGCCAACATATTAAAGTCCACAGTTCCATATAGTAATAAATCAACTGGTGTAAATGGGTCTTCTGTAAATTTTCTGATTGTAAATGAAGAACCTCTTCTAGAAATATCTTTTCCAAAGGTTATCTGAATTCTTGATCCATCAGGTAAAGCTGCATCTAATAAAGGATTTGCAACAGATACAATCCTACCAGCCCTTACAGATAATTTTATTACAAAATTATCCAATTCTTCATCAGAATTAAACTGTAGGTTTGTTTTTATTTCACCTATTAGTGGATTCCTATGGAATATAAATATTGGATAATTTATACCAGTACAAGATATATCTTCAATTAATGGATCTCTCATTAATGGATCTATTATTCCATAACCAATTGTATCTCTTATTATATAATATAATATATAAGGTAATTTATTTGCATCTATTTTATATCCCTTTTCTTTTATTATACTCAAAGCTTGTTTTATTATATAATTTCTCATATATTCCTCATTTTTTTCCATTCCAAGGGGGAGTTCTGATGTTCTAATTAGATCATCAATTATTGTATTTATAATCTTCCTATAATTATCATCTATATTTGGTTCTATTACGTGATATACAAGTTCTCCATATTCATTATCCCACGATATATCTGCATATGCAAATATATATTCTCTACCAAAAATATTCATTCTAGTTAGTGGATATCTAAATTGACTTACATTTTCGTTTTTATTATATAATTCAATGAAAAATCTAAGTTTATCTTTTTCAGTAATTTTTGTATTTTCCGATGGTATATTAACCAAACTTATATTATAAATTTTTTTCTTTTCTCTTTTCTTTTTCCTTTTTTCATATTTATTACTAATTAATGGTATATAAATTGGTTGATATTCTTTAGGTGCACTTTCTACAATATTTATTTTTTCAATTTTTTCATTTAACTTTCTTTTTAATTCAATTTTTTTTCTTACTATATTTATAACATTATCAAGAAACCCATAAATGTCACTCATATATTTAAAAAAAAATTTGAGAAAATATAAATTTAACTTATATATAAAATAGAATCTATAGAATAATTCTTATATTGTAAAAAGAAAGAATTCAAACCATGGCCATAAATAGGACGGAAATAAGAATTGTTGTTTAAATTTATAGATAAAAATTTTTCATTATATGTTATATACACAACGTTATTAATTGCACTTATTGAAAACTTATAATTCTGGGAAGGTTGACAAAAAAGATTTGCATTATATAAATAAGAATAATATATACAAAACTTAACATTTGATCCTATGTAATTTAAAACTACTTTATCATAATTTGATGGATTTGTTATGTAATTAAAATATAAAATCGTCAGTTGGGAAATATAAAATAATATTAAAGTTATTAATACTATTTCTATTGTATTTACTGGCATTATACAACAGAAGCTTGTACATAATAATATACTAATTGTTTACAAACAGTAGAATTTGGATTATTAATTATTTCTAATCTTTTATATTGTAGATTTACATTAACAGAATTTCCATTTGTATTAACTGATGTCTGACCAGCTGGTTCTATTACTATTAATTCACATTGTCCATTTTGAGGATTATACATTGGTCTACATTCTATTTGATATTGTATAATTCCACTTAATTGGGTTGCTGAAAGTAAACATTTTGGATAATATGATACACCAGATATTCCTACATTATGTTGGGGTATAAATGATACAACATTATTCTGAACAATTATATTAAAATCAAAATATTGGGTTATAACATTTTTAGTACTCGTTAAAGGCAATATTAGGGTATTATTATTTATATCTTGTATAGTTATATTAGAAGAATTTACTTTTACTATGAGATTTGAAATTCCACATAGTTGAATAGAATTATAACCAGATAAAGGTACTGAAACTGTATTGTTTACATTACATGGGATATATATATTATAGTTTATTGGAATTACAGAAATATATGGATTATAGTAATTTACTGATGTTTGAAATGAATATTGAATTAAATTATCATATATACTTAAAGATCCTTTTGGTAAAGTTAATGTAACAGTTTGAGATCCTCTACTTTGAACAACTGATGGTATAGCATCTGCCAATGTAGTTAATTGGTTCTGAATATTATCTACTGTAGACCTAATCTGAGACTTTTGTATCAATGGTATACCCCACTCATATATTCCTATTGATAAACCAACTATAATAACTCCCAACAATAAATAACTGATAAGATGTGATTGCAATTTCATTTTATAATGATATTAAAAAAATTTATCAATTTTTATATCCTTTTGTTATAACTTTGTATTGATGAACCTATATAACTTGAACTTTGATTATTTTTTATACTTTCTATCTGCTTCTTAAGATTATCTAATAATTCTGCTACTTTTAGGTTGGCTTTTTCTAAGTTTTCTATCCTCTTCATTAATTCTATATTATTTTCATGTGTTTCTTTTTCTTTTGGTCTTAAAAGAGCAGCTTCTTTAAATATTTCAAATAAACTCTTTAATTCTTTATATAAATTATTTGTAACAACTACTAATTCAGATATCTTCGCCTGTAAATCTATATTACTTTTTATTAATGAATTTACAATTTCTTTATAAAATGATGTATCTACATTAGATTGAACATAATACAGTTGAGCCTGTGCTTCTTTTTTAGCTATTGGGTTTGTTTCAGACGGTATAGAAACCTGTTTTTTTATTTCTTCAATATTATTTTTTAATTCTCTTTTTAATGTAGCTAAATCATCCTTTAAGTTTTCTATCTCCTCAACCAATTTTTCAAGGGGGTCCGTTGGTATAAGTTCATAATCTGAGGATGGCATAAAAGAATAAAAAATTTTGATATTTATAAATCTTCTAATCTTCTAAAAAACTATTCTTCAATTTCCCCCTCTTCTTCAGATTTACTCGATGACTTTTCTTCTGTTGATTTTCCTACCGCAGCAATAACGTCATCTATCTTTAATATCATTATGGCAGCTTCTACTGCTGACTTTATAGCTTGTATAGTTATGTTTGCTGGTTCTATTACATTTTTCTCCCACATATCTGCAATTTTACCTTCAATTGCATCTATTCCAGCCCATTTTTTGCCTTGCTCATGAAATGCTCTTAATTGTGTCATTGCTTCTATGGTATCCATACCAGCATTTTCTGCCAATGCTGCAGGTATTGCTTCTAATGCATCTGCGAATGCTAACATTGCCATCTGTACCTTTGATGATTCTTTCTTAGCTTCTTTTCTTATTCCTTCTGCTAATTCCATTTCTAGTGCACCACCTCCAGCAATTACCTTTCCATATTTAATTACTGTTGCAACATCTTTAATTGCATCATTTATAGACCTCTCAATCTCCTCTGCAACATGCTCAGATCCTGCCCTTATTAATATTGTAACAGCTTTTGGATTTTTACATCCAGTTATAAATATCATATTTTCATCCGCAATTTTTCTCTCTTCAACTAATTCTGCATATCCCAAATCGTTTTCTGATAATTCATCAATGGAATTTACAATTTTTCCACCAGTTGCTTTTGCTATTTTTTCCATATCTGATTTCTTAACTCTCCTTACAGCTAATATTCCATATTTTGCCAAATAATAGGCTGCTAAATCATCAACTCCTTTTTGTACAAACACAACATTTGCTCCTACTTTCTTTATCTTTTCTACCATTTTCTTTAACATCTCCCTTTCTTTATTTAGGAATTGTTCTAATTGCTCTGGTGAGGATATGTTTATCCTAGCATCTGTCTCTGTTTCTTTAATTTCAATAGCATCACCTATCAATGCTATCTTTGCGTTTGAAACAACCTTTGGCATTTCTCCATGTATTTTTTCTTTATCTATTACTATTCCATCAATTAATGATGTCTCTTCTACACCACCACCTACTTTTTTTTCAATCTTTAATGAATCTAAATCTACAATTATTTTCTTTTCTCCTTTTGGTAGTTCCACAACATCCGTTACTTTCCTAACAGCATCAACAATTATTTTTGCCAACTTATCTGAATATATAGATGCTATTTTTGATGATAAAGCAGACTTAGCAACTTTAATTAATATATCTTCATCGTTCATTGATACCCTTTGAGCTAATTTATTTACCAATTCTTCAGCAATTATTGCTGCCTTATTATATCCTTCTATAATAATTGTTGAATGTATATTTTTATCTAATAATTCATTTGCCCTCTTCAATAATTCACCGGCTAAAACTGTAGATCTTTTTGTACCATCTCCTACTTCCTTATCTTGTGTTTTTGCTATTTCTATTATTAATTTAGCAGCCGGATGTTCAACATGCATTCGATCTAATATTGTTGCTCCATCGTTTGTGACAGTTATATCCCCCAATTCATCTACTAACATTTTATCCATTCCTCTTGGACCTAAAGATGTTTTTAATATCTCCGATACCAATACAGCCGCCATGATATTTGATCTCATTGCTTCTCTACCTATCGTCCTTACATATTTTTCTGGAGAGAGTACAATTGGATATAATCCTTTTTTATCCTCTGCCATATATATATTATATATATAAAACTTATAAATTTTGGACCTAAAAATTTTTTATTAATTCGCTTTTTCCCTATTTTCTATTAATCTTTTTATTTCCATTATTATATTATTTATATCACTTTCTTTATTGTTATAAAAAACGTAGTAATCTTTTTTCATTTCTTCTAACTCATCTTCTATAACCTCAAGGTTCATTGCCCATATATTTGTAAAAATTTTATTATATGGATAATTTCTTTCTTTTGATAATCTTTCATATAATATATTTGGATCGGTTTTTATAACGATATATAAATCACATTTGTCATATAAATGAGCAAAGTTTCCCTCTATAATGATGTATTTATTATTTAATTTTTTTATATAATTATCAATTTCTTGAAATAATTTATTTTCATCTATTATATATGTTTGTTCAGCCTCATCATATTCTTCATATAAATTATTCTTAATTGCAAAATCATATATATCAATCAAAACAGCATCGATTTGCTCAGCCAATTTCTTTGCTATTGTACTTTTTCCAACACCAGGTACTCCTGTTATACAAATAATCATTTCTTTCTTATTACAAATTCGGTTTTTGGATCTTTATACAATGTGGATTTGTTTATTGCCATCATGGGTATTCCAAATAAAGTACTTAACAGACCCTCAAAATATCCTTCCATAAAATACTCCTTTATTTCTACATTTTTTTCCTTTAATATATCTTCTATATCTTTTAATGTTAAAGATTCTACTGATGAACTTAATGTAATTAAAAAATCTAATGTTTTAATATCAATAAATATATCTTCTACTTTTCCAAAACCAAATTTCTCAATTAATTTAATTATTTCTTTTAGATAATCCTCATTTAAAACTCTTTCCATTCCAGAATACATTTTATATGTAGTTGAAACTATAATACCAAATCTTTTTCCAGAATCTCTAATGAAATTTAGATTATTTATTTCTAAAGCTTGTAAATATAAAACCTGAAATATTTCAGAAGGAATTATTAAAAATTTTATATCGGAAATACTATAAAATTCATTTTTATCTTTTCTAATTAACTTTATTATTGGTGTATTTCCATGAATCATCTCTAAAAAGCTTACATCTTCATTTATATACCATATTTTTGCCTTTCCGACAACCCTATAATTTAAGTATCCTCTCTCTTTTAGTATTTCTAAATGTTTAGATAATGTAATTCTATTAATATTTAAGATTCTCGATAGTTCAGAAATAGTTAATCCATAAGCATTTTGTTTAAGAACCTCCAATAATTTTTCTTCTACATCATTAGTACTCATTAATATTTTTTAGAATTGGAAAATTTATATATATTTATCAAAAGATTAATATATGAAAAGAGAAAAAATTATTAATTTATTGGTTATAGTCACGGCTTTTATAATTTTAGTATTGCTAATAACTACCAAACCTAGAATAATAAATTATACAAATAATAATATTAACGATAATGAGACATATATATACACAAATCACAATAATATAACAGTTGCTGGGCCTTATAATATTACACAATTAGAATTTATACCAATATATTCAAATACAACTTTATACAATTCATTAAATAAATATAAATATCAGTTATTTATTTTTGATCCAACATTGAGTGGATATTACAACGCAGAAATTCTTTATATATTGATATATTTATTAAAGTATAATAAAAATGTTATATATGTGTGTTCTTTCTACTATAACAGCTCTGGGTGCAAATATTTTTTAGAGAATAATAGTATAAATGATGATTTTGTTTTTTTATATACTATGAATAATAATTACGAAAATTTAACATATATTCTACCAAGAAATGAAACATTATTAATATATTTAGTGCCAACAAACGATTCTTATGGAATAATCTTTAATGATTGGAATAATACAGTCATTATATATAACAATAATAGTATAATTGCCCAGATGGTAGCCCAAAAGTTTATACTATATTATTATGGGATTATCAATAATTAGAAAAATATTAAATTATCAGTTTGGAGATAATGTTGGGGATAAGATAATTGAAAAATATGGAGAAAAGATAAAAATAGAAAAAAGTAAAAAAACTGGAAGAATAAGGAGAATATACATAGATGATAGGCTATTTGGAACTATAGAACCAACAACAGGATTTGTTATATTAACATTTTACGGAGGACTAATAGTAAAAGAATTGTTAGAATTCCCAAAATATAGGATTATTGTAAAAGATGAAGCAACAAAATTTATACGAGAGGGAAAGTCTGTATTCAATAAATTTGTTGAGAATTTAGATGAAAATATATTACCAAGAGATATTGTATTAATAGTGGATAAAAATGATAATTTATTAGCAATAGGAGAAAGTTTATTGTCTGGAAAGGAGATTAAAGATTTTAAAATCGGAGTTGCTGCAAAAGTAAAAAATGTTTGAATATATAATAAAAAAATATTACAATAAATTAATAGATTATTCAAAAAGAAATAATAGATTAAGAAAGGAATTAATTTTATCAGTATTTCTTGCAAATATGTTAATATATTCAATACCACTATCTTTATTTAGCTACTATTATATTGTTTTACCATATAGTTTTTTGATAAGTTATTCAGAATTTATATCAAGAATATTATATTATTCAAACATAAATTTTATACTAGAAAATAATGTTTTATATATAAAAAATATGAGTTTTATAATTAATCAGGAATGTACTGGCTTTAAATCATTATTTGGTATATTTGCCCTAATATTTTCTACACCAATATTAAATATAAAGAAAAAAATACTTTACTTTATTATTTTTTCTCCAATATTATTTATTCTAAATATATTCAGATTATGGTCTGTCTTTTATTTTTATTATATATTTAATATCGATCCTCATTTTTTACACACCTTTTTATGGGAGATTTTTACAACAATATTTTTAATTATTTTTTGGCTAGTATTTTTAATTAAAAACAAGAAAGAATTATTCGTTTAAACTTTCTAGAATTTTCTTAATATTTTCATATAGATTTTGACTTATTTTTTCAATATAAACTATATTATTATTTTTCATATAAAATCTTACATAATCACCTAAATTTAATTTATTTATATCTACAGGTTTATCAAATGCATATTCTTTTCCACTTATTTCTATTATTACTTTATCTTTCATTATATTTTTTATTTTTCCGTATATTATCCCTTCTTTTATATAATCAAATGATTCATACATTTAAAATATTTTCATTTAAATTATATAAGCCTCTATTACTGCTGCTATAAATATAAATAATATTGCTAGAACAAGCAGTGCTAAAGAATCTGAAAGTATGTTTTCTAAACTTTCTCTATCCAAGTTCTTTATAAATGCTATAGATAGAACATTACCTGCCAATGCTGCTAGAAAATATCCTAAAAATTCTAATATCCCATGTGGTAATATTTCTATTAAACTAATAGCTGGAACTAAAACAAATTTATGTATAATATTATTTGACATATATTCTGATGCTTTTAAGCCTAGGAATACTCCAATAATTGAAGCATTCCACAATAATAAATATATTGCTCCAGCACCAAATATTATTGAAAACGCAAAAAATAACAGTAATACCATCATATTGTTATATAAGATATATGTAAAAAAACTATTTGTATATATTACATTTGCATAACTTAAAGCAATAATATCCCTTCTAATACTCTCTATTGTTTGTATTTGAGGATAAAATAAATTGTGATTTATTAAATAACTTATATAAAAACCAAATATTGATGCAAAAAATATTACAAATGATATTATAAAATATTCCTTATATCTTAGAAATATATTTTTCTTTGATTTTATCTTTTCAGATATCATTTCATCCTTTTCTATTATTTTATTATATATCTGAACAAAAGGAACTAAAGATATTGCAATTATCAATATCCCACCATAGGGTCCAGATTTGAGTGACAATAATGTAGAAAATACTATTATTACTATACTTAAAAAGAACAGTATAAGATAATTATACCTTATCTTCTCTATTAAGATATCATACATAA
>Ga0080007_1054181_pt1 | contig 11275 bp, 9 predicted proteins | sample OctOCTMetagenome_FD_69210 | JGI IMG/M metagenome (GOLD analysis project Ga0080007, IMG submission 69210) | Hot spring and microbial mat streamer communities from Octopus Spring Streamers, Yellowstone National Park, USA - OCT_B (SPADES... | ecosystem: Environmental > Aquatic > Thermal springs >...
ATTATAGCCTCACCAACAGCCCAGCCTCTAACTCTGTGTTCAAACCACGTTGATTTCCAGGATATTGAGAGGTATTCTCCTTGTTTTAGAGTTATCCTTATGGTTTTAGCCTGGTAATCTATCTTTATAAGCGTTATCTTGCACCTAGCGAATCTCCTCCTGATCCTCGGCTTTACCTTCCTAGCCCTCCCCCTTAGATATCTCTTCCTCCAGGATTCCATGATCGAATAAGCTGTTCTGATGACAGCATCTACCCAGTGCGCAGCGTAGAGATTACCCTTCATAAGCTCATCCCTAAGGCTTTTCTTAAAAACCCTGTCCCTCGGAATTATTGGGATCCTCACCTTCAAACCTCTGATCACGACCAGCTTTTTACCTTTTCTAACGATCTTTGGGAAGCTGTATTTCCACTCGATATTATCCCAGATCATATCTATAGCATTCCGTAGAGCCTTAACATACCATGTTATCAGCCCCCTAACCCTATCATCCCTGATAGGTACAGAGCAAGATCTCACAAGCTCAAGGATCTTCAATGAGCTTCATCTCACAAACATCCTTCAGTCTAAGCAACTCCACTCCCAAATAAAGGAGTTAATACCAACCCTTATAAACTTTTACGAAACCCAAAACAGTTTCTTGAGGCTATAAAAGGGCGATGTTATAGCTGGGCTCTAAATTTTAGGAAGGGGGCCATATATTTTAGGTGGGTTGAACAGTGGTTCTGGTTTTGTATTAATATATACAATCATATTCAATTCTATGTAATGATTGTGTTTATTATAATAAGTTGTAGGATTATATTATGTAGATTGTTGTTATGTATAGAGGTCTATGGAGTTATACAGCTAATTCTTAAACCCTATACTAAGTATTTAGGTTAGGGGTTCTAATATTAAATTAATCCATGTAATGTAGGATATCATGGGTGGGAGAGAAGAGGTTTTCAGGGTCTCGAGGAGGGATTTCCTTAAGATAGCTTCTGCAGCCTCTCTAGCCGCTCTTTTCTCGAGGCTGGATCTGTCTGAGGAGGTTCTGGCTTTTAGGTTTATTGAGCCGATCGTCCCTGGGATCAATCCTTTGGAGCAGTATCCTAATAGGGGGTGGGAGGATGTCTATAGAGAGATCTATAATCCAGATTATAGTTTCATTTTCACTTGCGCCCCTAACTGCACCTTTGTCTGCCTCCTAAGGGCGAGTGCTAAGGGTGGATATGTGATCTATGTAGATCCCAGCTATGGCTATGGTAAGGCATCTGATATCTATGGGAATAGAGCTTCCCCTAGATGGGATCCCATGACATGTGCCACTGGCGATGCCCTCCCGAGAAGGATCTATTCTCCTAGGAGGGTCAAGGGTGCCTATGTTAGGGAGGGCTTCTCCGAGTGGTATAAGGCTGGTTTTCCAAGAGACCCGGTCACGGGAGCTCCTCCAGAGAGGTATTTCAGGGGTAGGGGTAGGGAGAGGTTTATTAGGGTGAGCTGGGACTAGGCCTTTGACATAGTTGCGAAGGCAATTGTAAATATAGTCCAGACATACAGCGGTGAAGATGGGCAGAGGAGGCTAAGGCTTCAGGGCTATCCAGAGCCTATGGTGGCGAGGCAAGGAGGGGCTGGTACAACTGTTATTAAATTGAGAGGGGGGATGCCCCTCACAATGGTGTTCAGATCGGCTGGTGCTTATAGTTTTGCCAACATGCTTGCCCTCCTAGATTCAAAAATAAGGGGTGTGGATCCCTCTAGGGCTAGGGGGGGCTAGGGGCTGGGATAACTATGCATGGCACACAGACCTCCCACCAGGGCATCCAATGGTAACAGGTTATAAGACCTTTGATTGGCATCTCCATAACGTTGAGAACACCAGTGTAGTTGTGATCTGGGGAATGAACTGGATCTCTACAAAAATGCCTGCAAGCCACTGGCTTACAGAGGCTAGGGAGAGGGGTGTTAAGGTAGTTGTGATCTCGATGGATTACCAGGCTACAGCTTCTAAGGCTGATTACATTCTTATCGTAAGACCTGGTAGCGATACTGCCCTAGCGCTTGGGTTTATCAACGTGATCCTCAGTGAGAAGCTCTACGACACAGATTTCGTGAAGAAATACACAGACCTCCCACTCCTCGTAAGGCTGGATAACCTCAAGCTTCTGAGAGCCAGGGACATAATACCTAACTACAAGCCCATGCCTCTAGAGAACAACACAGTTGTCACAGACGAGCCCCTGCCACCGCCATATATGCAGAGCAAGGTTCACATACCACCAAAGCTCAGAGAGGAGATAGGCGACTTCGTAGTTTGGGATCTCAGAACTTCCTCGCCAAAAATCATTTCAAGAGATCATGTGGGTTCGCGCTTCGAAGAGCTGGGAATAGATCCAGCTCTCGAGGGGGAGTTCGATGTTATCTATATAGAGGGTAAGAGGATTAGAGTTGCCCCAGTATTCGATCTAGTGAGGAGATATATACTAGAAAACTTCAGCCCCGATACCGTGTCAGAGATCACGGGCGTTCCAAGAGAAGCTGTAATAGAGATAGCGAGGCTTCTAGCCCAGAACAAGGGTAGGGTTTTATTTGCCACTGGAATGGGGATTAATCAGTTCTTCCACGGGGATCTCAAGGATAGAGCGATCTTCCTCCTAGCCTCCCTCATAGGGTGTGTAGGCAAGATCAGCGGTTCTGTGGGAAGCTATGCAGGGAACTTCAAGCTGGATATGCTCAATGGAATTAGCCAGTACATAGCTGAGGATCCTTTCAACATAGAGCTCGATCCCGCTAAACCGGCTAGAGTGAGGGCTTATTGGGAGGGGGAATCTGCGCACTACTTTAACTATGGAGATAGACCACTTATGCTTAAGGATAAGGTGTTGACAGGGGCTACCCACATGCCTACACCAACTAAGGCTGTGATCGTGGTTAATTCTAACTCGATCCTTGGAAATGCTAAATGGGCTTACGACACAATCCTAAACACTCACCAGAAGGTTGAGATGTGGGTAACACTAGAATGGTTCTGGACACTAACATGTGAGTACTCCGACATAGTGCTCGGGGTTGATAGCTGGCTCGAGAGGAAGTTGCCAGATATCGCAATGAGCGTTACGACTCCTTTCATAGCTTCGTGGGTTAGAACCCCTCTCAAAAGGATCTTCGATACCAGGGATGACATGGAGATCTGGGCTGGTATAGCGAAGAGGTTAGCAGAGATTAGTGGTGATAAGAGGTTCGAGGACTACTGGAGATTCGTTCACGAAGGCAGGGTTGAGGTGTATATAAACAGGGTTCTTCAGCATAGTTCAACCACTAGAGGCCTCTCGTTCGAGGAGCTGGATGCGAAGTCTAGGGAGGGGATCCCATATATCTACCATAGCAGAACGACACCTTTAGTAGGGGGATACGATCAGATTAGTGAGTCGATACCCCTCTACACAAAGACTGGGAGGCTCGAGTTCTATAGAGAAGAAGACGAGTTCATAGGCTCTGGTGAGAATCTGCCGGTATATAGAGAACCTATAGATGGAACACCATACGAGCCGGGGGTTATCGTGGCTAAACCACATCCAGCGATAAGAACGCTTAGCCCTGAAAGCCTGGGTCTAGATGCTGCGAAATCCCTCGAGGATCAGGAGGCTAGGCAGGCTAGGCATATCGCGAAAAGCTGGGAGGAGATCAAGAGATCTAGGCATCCCCTAGCCGTTAAAGGATACACCCACGTGCTGCCAAGCCCAAAGCATAGAGGGCTTATCCATACATATGCTTCAGGAGTCGATATAGACACCATGATCTTCACCCCCTTCGCCGATCCATATAGAAGGGATCCCAGGATGCCATGGGTCTCCGAAGGATATATAGAGATAAGCCCTATCGATGGAGCCCTTCTGGGATTAAACAACGGGGATTACGTGATCGTGGAAGGCGATCCGAGATACCAACCCATAAGGGGATGCATGGACAAGCCCGAAGATTGTAAAGTAGCTAGGTGGGTTACTAGGGTGAGGTTCAACCCCTCCTTACCTCCCGGCTATGGGAAGGTCTGGTTCAACTTCTACATGGCTAGCCACGGCACTGTAGAGGGTCATGAGAAGAGGCCTGATAGGCTGGCAATTAATGAGAGAACTGGTTATATAAGCTCCTACAGATATGGCGGGCACCAATCCGTAACGAGGGCGTGGCTGAAGCCAACCCTCATGACTGATAGCCTTGTAAGGAAAACTCCCTTCCTCCAGATCCTTGGAAAAGGCTTTGCCCTTGACGAGCACAGCCCCGTAGGTGCTCCTAGAGAGAGCTTTGTCAAGATCACGAGGCTTGAGCCTGGAGCCCCTGATGGCGGGCCTTGGAGACCTGTGAGGCTTGGTATAAGCCCCTGGTAGTGAGGGTGAGCCTTTTGTCAAGTATTTAAGGGGGGATTTTGTGGAGGTGGATTAAGATGCCCCAGGTATATAACTGGCAGATGGGTAGGGAGATGTGGTACCCATACCCGAGCGCCAGGCCTAAGAGGCAGGCTGCTGGGGTCTTTAATCTCAATAAGTGTATAGGTTGTCAGACATGCACGATAGCGTGTAAGACTGCTTGGACAAGCTCTAAGGGTCAGGAGTATATGCTGTGGAACAATGTGGAGACCAAGCCATGGGGATCCTATCCTTTAGGCTGGGATCTAAAGATTCTGAGCGCTCTAGGAACACAGAAGTGGAAGAAAGAAGGGGGTACCTGGGTATATAAGGGGAGCACTATATTTGAGGCTGCTAGGGGGGAGAGGGGTCTAGGCTATATACCAGATCCTGAGGACTATGCGAACCCCAATATAGGTGAAGATATGGTGAGCATCCCCTTAGGGAGGGATGGGGATAGGAGTAGGTATATCAGGGGGATTCCCCACGTGACGTGGTTCTTCTATCTTCCAAGGATCTGCAATCACTGCACTTTCCCAGCATGTTTAGCTGCATGCCCCAGAATGGCCATATATAAGAGGAGTGAGGATGGGGTTGTTCTGATAGATCAGCTCAGGTGCAGGGGCTATAGAGAGTGTGTTAGGGCATGTCCATATAAGAAGGTCTTCTATAACCCAGAGACAAGGATTTCGGAGAAATGTGTATTCTGCTATCCAGCGATTGAGGGGGGAGAGATCCCGAGGTGCTTTAGGAACTGTATAGGGAAGATCAGGACATTTGGCTATATAAATCTGCCGGAGAAGGCGGATCCGGAGAACCCGATAGACTTTTTAGTCCATATCAAGAAGGTGGCATCCCCACTGCTACCTCAACTTGGACTAGAGCCGAACATATATTATGTCCCCCCAGTCCACGTTGATAGAAGATTTATTCAGATGCTATTCGGTCCCATGGGTGTGGAGGCTGTGGATAACTATCTGGAAGCTATTAGAAAACAGGATGTTGAGGTGCTGGGAGCCCTGATCCTCGCTAACTCAAGTGAGAAGATATATACGAGGTTCAAGGTGGTTGGGGGCGATCAGGTAGTGGGATACGATGAAAAGGGGCATGAAGTGGTTAGAGTACCTCTAAAGGAACCTGTCTATGTGAGATTCCGATATGACTCTGGGAGAAATCTATATCTAACTAACACGCCATAGAGGTGATAGCCGTGGTTAAGAGGAGGAGGGTGATTGGCTATATAGCGGCTATAGCAGCCATAGCAGGGGGCATCTTCGCCGGATTAATAGGGATTAGGAGGATCACGCAGCCCACACAGCTAACCCCAACCCCTATAACAACCCCTAAGCCTGTTGAGACACCTGCGAGAACCCCTATCCCAGGGGCTAGGATAATTGCTAAGAAGATCCCCAGGGTACCTATAGATCCTGAAGACCCTATGTGGAGTTATGTGGATGAACTCTCCATAGAGCTAGGACCTCAAGCAATGGCCTATCCCACACATACCAGCCCAGCTATGAAAAGTCTCAGGGTGAGAGCTGCCCATGATGGTGAGCTACTAGGCTTTAGACTTGAGTGGAGCAACCCCAAACCCCATGTAGATGTTCTCGACATCAATAGATTTGCGGATCAATGTGCTGTGCTTCTACTCCCGCCCAGAATCCCGCAGGATCTACTTGCGGCGGCGTGGCAGATGGGGACCCCTGAGTGGCCTGCAACTATTCTTAATTGGAGGGCTGACTGGCAGGAGGATATAGATAAGGGCTTCAGAGAAGTCGAGGATCTCTATCCAAACATTGCAATAGATGGCTACGCACCCTATGGCGGAACAGCAACTATAAAGGATCTTGCTAAGCCTGCCAGGATCTCTGAGATGCCGCCCGAGGCTAGGAAATGGCTTGCAGGGCTTAGCGCTGGCAATATATTCTCGGAGCCTGAGAGGAGATCCTCTGTGGCTAAGCTAATAGCTAAGGGTCCGGGAACAATAACGCCTCTCAAGACACAGGATGCCCTTGGAAAGGGTGTGTGGAGAAATGGTATGTGGAGAGTAGTGCTTGCTAAGAGGCTGAAGGCCTCCGATGAAGCGCTCGGGGAGTTAACCATGGCGCCGGGAGCCCTTTTCTACGTGGCTTTCGCAGTATGGGAGGGGGGCTCTGGTGAGAGGGGTGGTAGAAAGGCTATATCGGATCTGATCTTGGCTGGTTTAGAGGCATGAGGTATATACCATGCCTTGTATAGAGAATAAGCATCTCGAGAAGATCATAGAGATAGCGGTGGCTATTAACAGACTTGCTAAGTGTTTCTCGGAGATGCTCGAGGATCGGGATGCATGTTTGGACGGGTTTAAAAGGGCATCGAGGATCATTGGTAATGAGCTTGGAGATCCCCAGGAGATCATCGGAGATCTGGAGAGATTTATAAGGAGTCGCCATCTATATGAAAGCTCTTACATATCATCAGATCCAGTGCTGCTTAAAGCCCGGCTCTCCAGCCTATACAGATCCTTTGGCGTTATTGAGAAGGGGGAGATGGCGGATCATATCTCGGTGGAGCTTGAATTCCTCTCACTACTATTTGTGAAGATCTTTATATCGAGCATCATGAACGATGATAATGGATGTATAGAGAGTTTAAAGGCTGCACACATCATGATTATAGATCATCTCTCCGTATGGATCGCATCATTCAAGGAAAGGATAGGCCATTCCAAGGCCTCAGAACTTCTGGAGATCCTAGATTATCTTTTATTAAGGTCCAGAGATCTCTTAAGATAGGCGGTAAGCTGGATGCCGCTAATTCCCCTTGAGGAGGCCAGAAGAATAATAGATCTAGCTGATTTCATGAAGCCCAGAAAAATCTCTGTTAAAGTGTGGAGAGCCATTAACATGATTGCTGCCGAGGATCTGAGGGCTCCGAGGGATATACCTCCTATAAGGGTTGCTGCGATGGATGGTTACGCGGTAAGGCTAGAGGATCTTGAGAGTTTCGATAGCCTAAGAATCTCTGGCAAGCTATTCCCCGGAGATCGGGAGATGGAGTTGGGAAAGGGTGAGGCGGTCTATGTATCCACAGGGGCGCCGGTCCCTTTGGGAGCCAATGCGATTGTGAGGCTCGAGGCTGCCAGAGTTAGAAATGATCGTCTATATGTTGTCGAGAGATTATGGGAGGGGAAAGATATAGTAGATATAGGTGAAGTTGCGAGGAAAGGGGATATTATTGTGAAGAAGGGTACTCCTATAACCCCCTATGACCTTGGCCTCCTGATCAAAGCTGGTATTCTAGAGATCCCTGTATATAGGTTAAGAGCCTTGGTAATGGCTGTTGGGGATGAGCTGTCAAGATTCGACGATCCGGGAGATGGAGGTATTAGGGATAGCGTGAGCCCCATGATTATGGGTCTTCTCAGCTTTGCAGAGAGCGAGTATGTAGGGGTTATAGGTGACGATCTAGATGAGATTGTAAGGGCTATTGAGGATTCGATCTCTAAGGCAGATCTCGTTGTCACCTCAGGAGGAACCTCGGTGGGAGAGAAAGATCTCGTAAAAAAAGCTGTTGCTAGGATCGGGGAGCTGCTTTTCGAAGGTGTTACCGTTAATGTGATCAAGAGATGTTCGATCGCTGTAGTCGGGGGTAAGCCTATAGCTCTTCTCCCAGGCAGCTGTGTAGCATCGGTAGCATGCTTCCATGAACACCTACTCCACGTTTTATCGCGTATGGTTGAAGGAGAGCTAAGGATATATGAAGAGGCAGTGCTAGGGCAAGAAATCCGGGTAGATCATAACATGGATAGTCTCTACCTCTTCACAAGCTTCTCTGGAGTTGCATATCCTCTTAGATGGGGACCTGGGAGATGCTACGACCTCACTAAGGCCAATGCCATGGGTATCCTGAAAAGGGGTATGTTATATAGGAAAGGGGAAAAGATCTATCTTCAGAGACTACTCCCATACCCGTGGAGCAGGTAGCATCGATTCCTTAAATCAATAATTCCATAGCATAAGCACATAATACATGTATGGTCCAGCAAATATTATGCTAGGCCATAACAAAAATCTGGGTAGGAGGCTAAAATCCTTGGATCAACCGAGTAGGAAGCCTCAGAGATGCATAGTCCAGATTGTAGGCCCAAGGGATAGCGGGAAAACCAACTCGATAGTCAAGGCATCAAGGGTTCTTAAAGAGAAAGGGCTCAAAGTAGCCGTTGTAAAACATACACACCACCAGATCGATATCAAGGGGAAGGATAGCTGGAGATTTATTAACGAAGGTGGAGCAATTGCCGCAGCTACTATCAAGGGTCTTGGGGAGGAAGTTGCGATCTTCATCCCCAACACGGAGTTAGATAAGATCTTAGAGATGTTCTTCAAGATTGCAGACGTAGTGATCATCGAAGGATTCAAGGGAAGCAATGTAGAGGTATTTGCGACAATCTCTACTGAGGGAATTAGGGACAAGGATCTAGCAGATCTCATAGTTGAGCAAGTACTGAGATGCTTAGAATCTATAGCCCCAACGTTTCCCCGCTAACGATATTTGATGGTATTTGTGAATACTTGTATCTCCGCTAGCGGGGTTGCACCTCGGTGTGGGTTCATTAGCTTCACCCGAGCCTCATGGGTGCCCGTCGAGCCCAACGCCATGGGGCTCCCATCTGAGGAGAGCTCAGGCATCATCGTTTCTCGAGAATAGCTATATATTTTAAGTACATAGAGATGTCACCTCATCAAATATGGCTAGGGATTAGATGCTTATATGCTTAAACCCATATTCCCTCTCCATGCTACACCATGTATTCATAGATAACCAGAGATATTTAAATAAATTTATTGGCAATCCTGCAGCTGCCTTCAAAATAATCCCATACGTAGGCACTTTAGCCCTTAGCGTCCTCTCAATGAGATGGACAAGCGGTAGATGATAAGGGCTTTAGGAACAGCCTATCTGACCTCCTCTCCGCCCTTCAGGGCGGTTTATCGGTTCCCCCATCTATTCAGGTTTACATCTGTCATCTAGGGGGCAGTTGGGGTGATCAGGGATCCCCCAGGAGCCTATCATCTCGGGTTCCAGGCTCCAAAAACAACATAACTAAAAAGCTAATAATCATTAAAAAGCGCGGCTTTCAGTTGTAAGAGAATAGCCCAGCCAGCTGGGCTCCATGATCCTCTTCCGAACAGGTGAAGGGAGCTCTATCTCTCATCCACAGGATCTAAGCCGTCACAGCACTTAAAAGCATTCTAAGATCCATTAAGGTGGAAATACAAATCTCCACGAGGAACTCGACAAGATCATATAGAAACCGCACGGATCAGGAGATCCTCTGCAGAATTGATGGATAGGCGGCTACACACGATATATTAACTTCCATGGAAGCTAATAGATGGTTAGCGAGGATTATAATGGGAACTATGGCTAGCGGGGTTTTCAAACTCCTAAGGCCGTGCTCAAGGGGGCTAGTTATTGAGTGTTTGGAGGAGGCTGCTGAATACGCTCTAAAGGATTGGAGTTACCTTCATCATTTCCTAGAGACCGTGGAGGCTGCGGGTTGTGAGGCTCTTTGGAAGGCTTCTAAGGCTAGAGAGGTTGTTGAGGGTTTAAAGGCATATATAGATGGGATCGATTGCTCTCAACTGAGAAGAGATCTCTTTGTGACGTGCTTCGAGGTTAAGGGCGATATAGCGTGGAGAGCTCCCTTTAATTGTGTAGAGGTGTCATCATTTAGAGAGATAGTGGGTCCCCTGTCTCCTGAGGGAATCATCTGCGCGGTTGCTAAGGCTCTTGGGAGACCATGTTACCCTGAAGCCCCGATATCTCACTATGAAGATCAATATCAGGGTGTGACTGTAATAGAGGGTGTGGAGGGTCATCACAGCTCTAATCATGTTCTGATCCCTGCGGAGATATGGATCCCTATCTTTGAGAGGGTTTATGAGGAGATCTCGAGGGAATATATGGCCATAGTAGGCGGATCTCAGATCTTCTATGTGGTGGCTGGCATTGCCCTCGAATCCAAGGACATAGACCTCTTCATAGAGGATTACAACCCTATGAGGATAGCGGAAGCGATCTCCTCAATGCTTGGTATTGAGGAGAGGTTCGAGGTCTTCAAAAGAGGGGATAATATGATTACACATGTGTATATACCAGCCAGGGACAAGGTTTTACAGCTGGAGATCATGAGCAGAACACACTTAGGAAAGATCTCCGGAACACCTCTCATGAACGAGGTGATCTTTGTTGAGAGGGGTGGTAAGAGATACTGGAGCCTCAGCCTAGAAGCATACGCTGTTCTCCAAGCAACAAGGCCAGAGGGGATCAGAAGAGTTGATATAGATAGGTTTGCCGCGGTAGAGGATCGGATAGACTGGGAGAGAGCCTTCAAACTCGCAGAGATGCTGGGTGTGGAGAATAAAGTCTCAGTCTTCAAGAAACTCATAAAAGATGACATTAGATAGAAGGACAGGCCTCGTCCTCAATGGGACAGGGTTTATGCTCCCAATCTTTCTTATGCCTTTCTAATGAGGCGTATAGCGTTTAGGGTATAGGGATTTATGTTTTGGTTGGATGCTACGCTAATCTGCTAAATCGCCTAGGGGACAACCTTGAGCCATGGAACTCTCTTGAAGTCCTCATCAAATGTAGCTATGGTGTTTATACCATAATGTCTGCAGCTTACCGCTACTAAGGCATCTCCTGGGAGTAGGCTGTAGCTAAACATGGCCTCGATGATCTCCTCAGCAGAGCCCTTATCCTCTAGAACATCTATACCTAGCTTCTCTATGAAGTTCCTCACGTTATTCGCTATGTCTTTGAAACTCGACATACCGTTTCTACGCACGTATTGTCTTAGATCCTCAGCTCTCCTTATACCAAGCCTTCTCCATGCTTCTAGGC
>Ga0080007_1037493_pt1 | contig 11268 bp, 11 predicted proteins | sample OctOCTMetagenome_FD_69210 | JGI IMG/M metagenome (GOLD analysis project Ga0080007, IMG submission 69210) | Hot spring and microbial mat streamer communities from Octopus Spring Streamers, Yellowstone National Park, USA - OCT_B (SPADES... | ecosystem: Environmental > Aquatic > Thermal springs >...
GTTCAATGAGAATTACTCACATACATCACCACTACTCACCCGTAGTTGGAGGCTTGGAAAGAGTCGTTCAGTTTCTTGCAGAAGAGCTTGTTAAGCTAGGTCACGAGGTTCACGTAATCACCACCACGACTGGTGCCGAAGGCAGGCCAAGAGAGGAGGTTATCAACGGAGTCTATGTGCATAGGGTTAAAGGCTATAGGCTTGGATACCCTGATCTTACATATCCTTCTGAATATCCATACAAGGTTCTTAGGAACTCGGATATTATCCACGGTCATAGCCAGAATAGTTTATTTATAGTCAGGATGGTCGAGAAGGCTAAGAGCCTTAGTGTAAAAACTGTTATACACTTTATGGCGATTGATGCTTTACACGATCATCCTAATCCATTGATAAGGACGTTAGGACCTCTCTATTCTAGATGGATTCTGAAGAAAGCTATCCAGTTATCTGATGTTAAGCTTGTTCGTAGTTTAAGGGATCACGAATTGCTGGAAAGAAAATATGGCATTAGAGCTATTTACATCCCGGACGGTGTCCCCAGATGGTTTATTTCATACAGGTACAGTGGTCACATGTTTAAAGAACGATATAACTTGGATGGAGACTATATTTTATACATAGGTAGGATGCATCCTCTGAAGGGCATAGACGTACTAATTAGAGCCGTGCATTATGTGAGGAAGCATGTTGATTTAAAGCTTGTAGTCATAGGCCCGGGGGATCAAAGACCTTACAGGGAGCTAGCAGAGAAACTTGGAGTCAAGGATCACACAGTATTCCTCGGCTATGTTGATGAGGAGACTAAGATCGGAGCCATCGATGGATCCCTAGGAGTCGTTATACCAAGTGTTAGCAGTTATGTTGAGGTATACCCAATGGCCGTATCGGAGGCTTGGGCTAGAGGTAAACTGGTTATAGCAACTAGCGTTGGCGGAATACCATATAGAGTGAGGCACCTGGTAAACGGCCTACTAGTACCACCTAGAGATCCTAAATCACTCGCTGAAGCAGTAATAACATTAGCTAACGATAAAACGCTAAGTACCAGGTTGGGCAACAATGGCAGAAGTTCTATTATGACCTGGGATGAGATAGCGAATAAGATAACCGAGGTATACGAGAGAGTTGCTGAAAGCTGATTAGAACATCTACTCTCACAGCTGTTAATGAACGACCCCCTCATTAGCATTACAATAGTGACATATAATAGAATAATAGAAGAGAATCTATCGGAGAGACTGTTAAGAGTATTGCTAACCAGACTTTGCCAAAGGATGAATATGAACTCATCGTAGTTAAGAACTTTGAGGACACGTACGTGGATGATGTTGTTAAAAACATGAAGGGTAAAAGTCTACTTGCAGATCTTACCTCTTATAGAGCTAAGGTGACCTTGGCCATAGAGAAGGCTGAAGGTGACGCGATATGTTCCCTCGATGACGATGACATGTATTCACCATGGAGACTTGAGGTTATTAGAATTAAGTTTAAACATAATCCATCATTAATCTATTACCATAATAACGTTCTCGTGGAAAGGAAGACCACGTACACTAACAATAGATCTAAGATGGAGCGTAGACAGGATAGCAGACGAAGTCTACAGGCTCCCAGAGAGAAACCAGCAGATATACCGACATGGAGCGATGTAGCGAGAGTATACGAGGAGAGACTTTATAAGGGATAACACTAAAATGCTTCCACCCACTAGAGTTGATGTTAACTAGGATGGATAACGTTATACCGTCTCCGATAATGTTCAGCGATCTGCTCGTCGAAGCTATCTCCTACCATTTTAGCGTGCATCCTATTACTCTTCGTGATCAGAGGTGTCTAGTTGACGCTTCACTATCCTGGCTCACAGATCTCCTAAAAGGCTTACGGAAGCCTCTTGAGAGCCATCCTAGGTGTAACATGAATGTTAAAACTTGGGATGGCTTCTTCTTTATGGTGAGGGCTAGAACCCCCGATCTCTATACTGTAGCTGTTGCTGAAAAGTACGAGCTTGAGAAGTAGTTTAAGCCTCTTGTTAAGGGGATGGTTGTAGATATGAGTTCATATATTGGGACGTATACTGTTAGGTTAGGATGTCGAAGACGGCAACGGATCTAGTTGTCGCAGTTGAACCCCTACAAGTGAGATAATATTGAAGAAAACTATGTATCATATTGTTGATAAAAAAACAGTTATTTTAGCCACGATTACGTTTATTACCTACATTACATATACATTATCGCTTTTCATATGGTCCAGAGGATATTACGCATATGAAGATATGTTCGGACCTTTATCGAAAAATGTCATAATAGTTATAAGCATAGATCTATTTTTGCTAATGTCGTTTCTACTTCTATATCTCTTGTCTAATAAATGTGATGATTGCAAAGAAGACTTTATGTCGTCAATAATAGTTATAGTGCTATTGGTAACAAGCCTACGTATACTTCCGGATGTAGCAGATTCTTATTATAATCAAAACTTTTATGATGCCGGAGGTCACATGATCCGCGGTGCTTTTGTTACTCTTACTGGCCACTCAGATCCTAGTATTGATTCGTATTTTGATTTGCAACCGGCCTTCTTCTGGTTCACAGCTATATTTATAAATATTATCCATGGGACTCCGTCATCTCCTAGCGATCCTGTCTTCGGCTTTTTTGTTAAATGGTTTCATGTAATAGCTGTATTAATTTATATACCGATACTCTTTGAATTTTTGAAGAGAAGTAGCTTAAGATTTAGAGAAATATTTTTGGCATTATTTCTATTTTTTATACTCAGCTTCAGCAGATTTCATTATGCTGCACAGACGTATGCTAATGCTCTTCTCTGGCTATCACTAATATTACTTTTCGATATAGTAATGTATAGAGAGACGAAAAAAATCTTCATGTTAATGCTGATTTTTACTGCAGTAATATTTATACATGAAGGAGTAACAGTATTCATGATCGTAACGCTCGTATCTATTATCATAGCACTACTTCTCTCAAAGCATGCAAAGAAACCTCTTCTTATAGCCTTAGTATTGTTTACATACTTCTTCGTGTCATGGTTTGTCTACCTGCTTTACATATCAAATTTCACTCTATCAACTTTTACTAGCACAGTCATATCTGTAATAAAAAAGTTTTTATTTGAAGGCGTCTTGGGCGTAGTATCGCAGGGAGCATACAGGTCGTGGAGACCGTGGGAGGAGTTTGTTAAGTTCAAAGCAATATATATGGGTACTCTCATACTCAGCGGAACTCTCTTAACGGCTTGGATGTATAAAGCGACAAGGAACGATATCTATTTATTTAAAACATTTGTGATCCTTGGGGTTTCAACACTATTAGGAGCCGTCGCGGTAGGACTTGGAGGAGCAGGCTATATAGAGAGAGTCCCTGAATTATTATTACCCCTCTTTTCAGCCGTGTTTATAGAAACGTTTAAACAACTTAATAATCGAAGATATGGAAGTATATTGAGGAAAGTTTTTATCGCATTAATGTTCTTTCTCATTATATCGGCTCCCTTTGTATATTTCAGCGGAAGAAACTTCCAGTCGATTCCGACAAGTGAGGATAAGGCTAGAGAATTCCTAATAGCGCATACACAAAGTATTGCAGGGCTTTATCCAAAAATTAGGATAGCCTCAGCCTTTACACCTCTTTTGACCAGCTCAACACCTACCTCTAATACTATATATGTAAAATATCAACATGATTTCATACAAACATTATATTATGAAATGGGAGATATTATTGCATTAAATAGCTACATTCATAAGTTTAAATCAACATGCAACATAGTATATCACAATCCAACAACACAACTGTCATATTGCTAAGCTACCAATAAAGGGGGCATAATGAAGGTCTCTGTTATAGTTCCGAGTAAAGGATGTGCATATCTTGGTTATCTAATGCAAGGTCTTCGAGATCAGAGCATTAAACCAAACGAAGTAATACTCGTAATCAAGAGTTGCGATTTGAGGTCTGTAGAAAACTTGTGTAGTAAGTTTAGCCTACCATGCACGATTATTGAGCAGAAAGAGGGAAATGTCACGCGAGCTCTTAACATGGGGAAGAAAGAGGCTAGAGGAGATATAACAGTATTTACCGACGACGATGTCATACCCTTACAAAAGTGGGTAGAGAGGCATGTTAGGTTACATACAGCTTTCAGAGATGTTGCTGGTATATCTAGTAGAGATGTTTACATTGACATAAGTAACCTACGGCTCCTACCTACGCCCGATGACAGAGCTGAGGTGAGACTATACAGGTTGCTTGTCAGACCCTGGCTTGAACCTCCACATCCTTTACTAAATAAGTATAGACTAGGCATATACTTGACGAGAAGGCTATATATAGCGCATGGTTTCTTCATACCTAACAGAATCTGTTATTCATTATCGTTTAGAGGAGTTAATATGAGCTTCAAGACGAGCTACACACACGATGGTTGGTTTCCAGAACACAAATTATTGAAAAGGGCGCCAGGATTTGAGCAACATTTTTCTCTACAGCTCATACTTAAAGGGTCTGATCTCATATATGTTCCAAATAATCCTATTCTTCATATTGCAAGAAGCGAGAGTCTATCAAGAACTAGATATAAGGAAGAGCTAAAGAGGGAGTTCGAAATTATGAGGAGTCTCTATAAAGAGCTTCTGAAGAGGTACAATGTAAATGTATGAAAATTCTTCACATAGTCTAAGACCTCAATTTAGTAAACCTAGCTATACTGTAAACCTGTTTAGAGAGCTTTACCGTAGGGTCGGCTATGTGCCACCGATATATGTTGTGTCTCCGAAGGAAGCAGAGCTGATCGAGTATGCATCAAATGTTTTCCTAGCACTAAAAGTTGTGTACGCCAATCTCATAGGGCTCGTCTGTAGGGAGATTGAGAATTGCAATGCATAGAGGGTTATGGAGGTGGTAGGTCTAGACCCAAGGATTGGGAGAAGCCATATAATGCCAGGAATGCCCTATGGAGGGCCATGTCTAGTAAAGGATGTCTTAGCATTTTCAAGATTTGTTCTTGAAAAGACGGGGTTGGATTTCATCGAGCAGATACACCAGCTAAACGAGAGGGTTCTAGACGAGGTGGTGGTCCACTTAGAGAAGATCTTAGGAAGCCTGCAAGTCAAAAACATAGCAATACTAGGTACAGCGTATACTACCAGTTCACCGGATGTCAGAGACTCTCAAGCACTAGTACTAGCTAAGAGGTTACTAGAGAGGGGAGCCAGGGTACACGTACACGATGTGAATCAAAAGGCAGTCGAAAATGCGGTAAAAGAGCTTCAAAACATTAATATTATAGAAAATTACGAGCAACTAAATGATATGGACTCAGTAGTCATAGCTCTAGGGTATAAGGAGTACGAAGAAATAGTGCGTTACATCAACGACGATGTACTAGTAGTAGATCTCACAGAAACAATAGAGAATGAAAGGATTCAAAAGTTCTACGCATCACCGAGAAAGGGCTGATTAAAGCAGCAGTCTCGCAACCTGGGTGCTAGTCTCGAACTATTTTCTAAACCTGCTTATCCTTTATATTCAGCTAACCGTTCACCCCTAAGCTTGGTAAAGCTCTAATCTGCTAGCGGTAGCCTGAGAGGATCCTCATGCTTAAACTCTAAGAGGAGATCAACTTCTAGAAACCCCCGGTGACATGGTTAACATTGGGATAACCTACATTTATGGGGGGTATGTGAATCCCCGGATAACTTTATAGCTCATCATGAAAGCCAGTTAGGCATCAGGAGATCTCAAAACTTGACTAGGCTAAAGTAACTCCCCGGTACCATGTGATTCTATGAGCAACAATACAGGTTAACCATAGATCACCATAAGCCATCCTAAAAGCTCTAAGAGTGAGAGACTCCATCTTTAGAGTTCTTAGCGTAGGTCAGCGTCACCTTTAATTTTAGGATCCCCGTTGATAGTGAGGTTATTTTAGACTACTTGCCTTCCAATGGGTCTAGTTAGAGGAACGACTATCCCGGCCAATAAGACTCTGATTGTAAGGAGCTCCAATGGATCTGTTAGAGTACCCCACTCTCTATCTGAAGATTATTGCTAGTATTATTGTAACCCACATTGTTATCTAAACCCCTAGAATCCATAGGAACCTATTGTTGAGATCCCTCCTTAGATCGCCTATCTCACCTCTTAAACTCTTAATTTCGCTCTCAACATAGGCCCTTAAATCCCTAATCTCGCTCTCAAGGTGGTTCAACCTCTTATCCATCTGCTTCAGTATACCCTCAATCCTGGCAACCCCCTCCTCCAAGCTAGAGCTCTCCACATGCAACTCTAACCAAGTATGCTAGAGTACGTTAGAGTTATTAAGGTTTAAGACCCTCCATCGACCCCCTTGAAGGTCACCTATGAGCCGGAGGCCTCTAGAGGGATTGCTGAAGGGTAGCCTCGCGTTTTCTAGATTAAGCAGAATTCTAACCAAGCTCTCGCGAGCTAACCCTTAGAATAGTCTTTAAGACCTTTGTAGAATTCAGGAGCCTCGATTCTGGAGTTGTTGGCAGTTAGACCTAGGATTAGATTTCCTGGCTATGGTAACTAGCGCTATGACCTAACGAGATGCCTCTGCTGTTATCCAATGAAGATAGGAAAGTTTTGTTGTAAGGAAATTAACAGAGGAGGAGTATTAATTGAGGAACTCTGTGAAACTGGTACCAAAGTTTTTTAGAACAATTTCCTTTATCAGGATAAGGCATATTAAAAGCCTAGGTATTTTACTTATTTAAAGCTTTTAAGTCAGACTTCGGGTAATTCATGTATGTGATTGTGAGTGATAAGATTCAAGAAGATTCAAGTAGTGAGTGATTTGCAGTTGATATTGTTAGGAATAAAGAGGAAAGTTAGGATAGCTTTTATTAGCCGTTACTTATTCAATAACTGGCACTTATTACTAATTAAGTATATAAGTATATCTTAGCTAGGATAGGCTTTAACGTTAAACTTAGAGCAGAAATTGGCAACTGTACAGTTGTACTAGATCCGGAAGTTTTTGTAGGCTTATTATTTTTATTTTCCCATCGCCTTATTAGATCAGTTGAGTGTACCGATAATATGTTTTTTGTGAACGGCATGAAGGTTAATGATATTAGTGATGTGATATACAATGTAGAGATCCTTGCTAAAATTCTTGGCTGGGATTATGATAGTGTATGTAATTGCTATGTGAAGGATCGTGTTAAGTTTAGGCATATGCAGCCGTCAGTAATTAACATTATTGATGGTGATGCGTACAGCTTTTTGAAAGTTAATGGTCGAATCGTTGTTGATGTTGGAGCTTTTATAGGTGACTCAGCTATTTATTTTGTATTGAAAGGTGCTAAAAGAGTTATTTCAATTGAGCCTCATCCTGAGGCTTATAAAGAGTTGCTTGAAAACATTAGGCTGAATAGTCTCACGAACATAATTATACCTGTTAATGCCGGTTTAGCAAGCAAGCCGGGTAGTATATGTATTAAAGGTACAGATCTTATGCATACTTACAGCACATATCATAGACCTGGAGGAAACTGTGATAGTCATATTCCTGCTATAACATTAAGAGTATTAATTGATAAGTATGCCGTTAAAGATGATGCCATTTTAAAGATAGATTGTGAAGGTTGCGAGTATGATGTGATACTTAATGATTATGAGCACGTGAGAGTATTCAAAGAACTATTAATTGAATATCATGCGTATGCTGTTAATAAATCCGTAAAGGAACTCTTGAAGATCCTAGCTAAAGACTATAAGTGCAAACTGGTGGAAGGAGAAAAGGATATTGGTATTATATATTGTATCCGAAGGTAGGTGTTGGTTTTGTTTCTATGCCTCTCAATTTCATTCGCATCTTATAAGGATATAGTTGTGAAGTATTAAGCCCACTAGCGTCTTTAGAGCTAAGTTAACATCAAGATAGCCACGTATGTGCCGAGATTTAGGACGTATCAGTCTTAGCCTAAATTTAAATTATAAGTATTTACTAAGTATTGAGAGCTATAATTAAATCGTACGGGATAGTATTATTACTTTTAACTATTTTCTTTAAAAGATATTTTATAGTCTGAAGCGGCATTCTATTAATTAGTTTAGCCGGTTTAGCCTTACTATGTTAATGTATTGCTTTTAAACTTTATATTTTCGATTCTTTGAAGCACTTCAAGGAATGTTATAGTTGCGTCATAGGCTTCTTCAGGAGTATAGGGCATCTCCCTATTTTCTAAGATGCTTTGAATAAAAGATGTAAAGAGATATTCATGGCCTGTATCATTTTTGCCTAGCACAGTTCTGATTGTTTTTTGTATAGTTCCCTTGATTAGTGACTTTGCGATCTGCGTAATAAGTGTAAGATTATCTTTTACTTTCCATATTGCTCCTTGAGGCAGAGAACCTTGGGTAATTAGTGTAAGGTTTGACCCGTCATAATTTATTATTAGTTGTTTTCCATAGACTCTTATAGAGAGGGGAGCATTAGTCGCTCTTGGACTGTTAAATGATATGTGAATTGTGCCGTATTTTCCCTCAGAATCAAAGGTAGCGAACAATTCGTCGAATTTAACCCAGTCGTAGGAACCTCTTTTTGAGGTATAAACATCTCTCACGTTTAATCTTCCGATTAAATTCTGTAAAATATATATGGGGTGGATCAGGTTTTCTCCGAACCTGCCTCCTGGCAGTTTATGAACCCAATGATTTTTATCAGAAATCATCTCATCATTTGGAGTATGAAGCATTCTAATGTCTACGCTTAGAATATCTAAGTGTTTTTTGTTTATAATTGATTTTATCTCAAGTAGGGGGGATGTGAAAAGGAAATTGTGTATTATGCAAAGCCTTACTTCATGTTTTCTTTTCTGATACTCATCCATTATTTTCTTGCACTCCTCATAGCTCATTGCCATAGGTTTCTCAAGCACAACACTATGTCCCATCCTCATAGCTTCTACGCTTAAAGATGCATGTGTAGATGGTGGAGTACATATATCTATCATCGCTTCATTTTCTTCCTCGAGCAACTTAGCAAAATCCGTGTAAATGCGAGGTATTCTCCACTTTCTGGCAGTCTTTTCTGCACGCTCCTTGTCTATATCATATATAGCTGTTAGGTCAACTCCCTTTATTTTTCTCCAGATGGGTATATGCACGGTATTTGCTATATAGCCGGCTCCCACTATTGCCACACTTATTTTATTCAAGTTACCATTCACCTCGCTTATACCACCTAGAGGAGTACTTTGTGTACTCCTTAATAAGCTTTAAATAAAATAATTCCATAACCCTAAGTTCAATTTTTATTTCTTCACTAGTAGTTCTTGAGAGACTTTCACGAACCATATGCAAGATCGGGTTGCTAGGATCATAGATACACTCATACCCCCTTATAATTAGCTGTAGACCCACATATTGTTCGTTCCCAGGTGCTCTTTTAAGAAGTGGATGTTCAGGAAATTTTACTTCATCTAAAGCCTCTTTCTTGAAACTCATATTAACCCCCCTGAAAGGCAACGAATAACAAGGTTTACCTGGTATATAAGGACCATGTGCTACCTTTAGATTTTTAGTCATATAGACCCCAAATCTATTTTTTCAGTAACGGATGCGGTTTCTCTAACCATGGTCTAATAAACCATCTATAAAGCTTAACATAGTTTAAATCGTCTGGCGTTGGCACTATCGTCATAGCTTCAAGATTTAAATATAGATCTCTGCTTGAAATACAAGCAACAATGTTTCCATAGTTTTTATGAAGTTTTACATATCTCTTAATCCAAGAAGATAGGGCTATAGCATCATCATCAGTAAAAACAGCTATTTCACCACTTGCTTCCTTCTTACATAGATTAAGGGCATGGGTAAAGTATCCATGAGTTTGTTCAATAATGGTGCATCTTAAAGCTCTTTCAGCGCAAATTCCTTCTACATAATTTACATCAGCGTTCTTTAAAACTATTATAACTTCATAAGGTCTTTGTGTCTGCCTCGATAAGCTAGATAGTAGATATCTTAACCTTAGATGACTTGTTGCAGGTATCAGAACAGAGACACGAGTTCCGTACATTATATATTTAACCTATAATGCTTTTTCTTAGTTTATCAAAGTAAATTATCATATTAATGTCTTCTTAGTATTATGTATAAAATTAATTGCTACTTCGCTAAAGGTTAAGAAGCTAGCGGAGTTTCCGTATATGCTTTCGATAGTGTCCACAAGCTTTTCAAGTTTATTCAGGTTTTCAGCGGTTATCCCATTCCCTAAATAGACTCTATGATACACGTTTTCTACGTGCATATGTACGCCTAATAACCCTCCTAGTTGGATAATCTTAAGAGCTCTTGCTAGGCTATTTCTGTGAGGGGTCCAGTTCCTTGGAATATTAACGAGCTTAGTACTTACTAATGAGGGAAAAATTAGAGGGACTCCTTTTAACCCCGCTTCCATAGAAGTGGCATTATATGTAACGGGAGATGTGAAGTCAGCGGAGCCAGCGATATAAATGAATCCTTCTTTAGCTAATGCTTCTAAAAGGCTTCCGCTTACTCCCCAGCCAGGTGGTGCAAATCCCTTCACGAAAGGTATCCTTGCCCGAGTGAGCTTATTAATTGCAATTCTAATACGCCTACGTGCTTCGTGTTCATCTAGATATTTGAACTCCGAGGGGTATGGTGGGATATTATGGAAATGAAAGCAACCATGGATTCCTATTTCAATCTGTCCTGCCTTCGCTAGGCTTGTCAGGTAAAGATTAAAGGCTTCATTCTTTTCAATATCATATCTACTAGGTTCATGGGTTTTGATGAAGAATCTATAAATGATATTATCAGCGATGCCACCTAATAGAAACCTAGCAATACCGTGTAATCGTTCAACGCCAGGTGCTGGTGGTAAGAACAAGTGACATGGGGTTACGAATAGCGTCACTTTAACATTGCTATATCTTTTAAGGAAGGTTTCAAGCAGACCGAGTGCTCCTCTATCTAAGTCTCCACCGCAGTCAGATCCGTCTTTAGAAGATTCTGGGTGAACATCATCAATACCTATCACGATAATACTATCTCGACTCTTGAACAATATACTTTTACCAGCCATCATAGCCATCTCCACTAAGGTTTTCACTCCTCTTTCTCTCCTTCAATAAGAATTGACTCTTCATAACTTAAAAGAGGAACTAACCATTTCCAATGCCTGATCTTAATTGACGAAAGAAACGTCACTTTTAACCCAGCTTCACTGATTAACTTAACTAAGGTTTCT